>OEIV010000292.1_pt1 | contig 29883 bp, 40 predicted proteins | sample 1539231 | NCBI WGS metagenome assembly OEIV01 (sample SAMN03794762, study PRJEB22550) | activated sludge metagenome | feature: wastewater treatment plant; material: activated sludge; isolation source: Wastewater treatment plant of a petroleum refinery complex | place: Argentina: Buenos Aires ... | reverse complement strand
CTCGTTTTGTGTCCTCTTACCCCTGTAAAAGTTCCGTGACCACTATGGGGAGCCAAAGTAAAAAGACGAGTTTTCTCGTCTTTTTACTTTGATTGTGGCTTGTGTTTGAGAACCAGATTGTCCGACGAAGTCGGCTGGTTCGGCGTAGCGAAACTCGGTCGCAGAATTGCATTTCGAGCACGAGTGAGCGGAGAAGGGCGAAGCCCGCTATCCAGTCCCCGGAGCCAAAGCACTTATGCTTAATTAACGCCTACACTAAGGCGTTTTTTAGTTCGAACATTTATACCCCAAGCCGGACGCTCGAACTGATAATCTGATATAATGTGGGTATGAAATTACTACTAACATCAGGTGGTCTAAGAAACCAAGAACTACTTATAGCACTCTTCGACTTAGCTGGTAAACCGGCTAAAGAACTAAAAGTAGTATTTGTGCCAACCGCAGCAAATGTCGAGAACGAAGACAAGAGCTGGCTAATCGATGACTTAATCCGCCTAAAGGTTCAAGGCTTTGCGTGGCTGGACATAGTAGACTTTCCCGGGCTAACCAAAGAACAGTGGCTGCCAAGGTTCGAGCAGGCCGATGTCCTTATCTTCGAAGGTGGTAGTACGGAGTATCTCGTAGAGAAGATTAAGGAGTCTGGCCTAGAGGATGAGTTGATGCGTTGGCTGAAGACAAAGATATATGTCGGCATAAGTGCTGGCAGTGTAATGATGGGTAGCGTAATCAACCCTAAAGGAGCTACTGGCTTCAACTTGGTAGATTTCCTGGTTACTCCTCACATGGGTTCACCTTTCTCAAAAAGAACGATAGAAGAGGTAGAAGCCTATGCCCAAAAGTTTAGCAAAAAGGTGTATTGGCTGGACGATAATGCGGCAGTCAAAGTGGACGGTGACGGTATACAAGTAGTTGGTGGAGAGTCAAAAGAGTTTAACTAACTCCCGAGCTAACTAAAGTTCTAACTTCCATCACCACCCGGAGCCAGCAATAATTCCATATAGAACGCCAACTACCCCAGAGTGGACGTTCGAACCAAAAAGACCCAGACGGGTCTTTTTTGATATAGTAATGTAATGGAGCCAAAACCAATGCCGCCAGAGGATGGACCAATTATCGAAATTAAACTTTGTAGCGAAGCTGATTTAGCTATGCTTAATAAGGCAATTCCGGCACCTGGCTATCACGAAAAACGCTTCGCAATGCAACAATATGGTAAAGGAAGTTACTTGTTAGCTTGGCAAAACGGTGTTCCTGTAGGCCATCTACTAATAAAGTGGGAAGGCAGCGAATCCCAGGTAAATGAGCATCTAGCTGACGTACCGGAATTAAATGCCATCGGGGTATGGCCACCACAAAGGCGTTCACAAGGCATAGGTCGCCAACTCATTGATAAAGCCGAAGCAATGGTAAGAGAAAAGGGCTTTAAACGGGTTGCCCTTGCTGTTGAAACTGATAACTCGCGAGCCAAGGAGCTCTATGAGAAATTAGGGTATAAAGACTGGGGTCATGGAGAGTATTTTGATGCATGGACGGAAAAAGCTAAAAATGGTGAAGAAGTTCAGCACAAAGACCCTTGTTTCTACTTGGTTAAGGATCTAGAAGAAAAGTAGTACTAACATCCATCACCACCGAGAGCCATATAATTTATACTTAAAAGAAACCGTTAAGGCTTCTTTTTTGATAAAATTAATGAATGGATAAACGAGAAAATCAACTAAATACTGTTTCTGGTCAATCAGGGACCAACACAAGTGGTAATCAAAACCTTCCTCAAGACCCACTACAACAAAATCAAACCAAAAGTAAAAAGCCGCTATTTATCGTAGTTGCTATAGTTCTAGCCTTGGCTATTGCTGGATTGATAGCTTGGCTATTATTGGCAAATCAAAACAGTAATAGTTCTACAACCAGCACTGATACGAGTTCAACGACTAACAATGATCCATCGCAGAAAGTAACGGATTCTAATACATCGTCACTCCAAGCCACTGGGACAATTATTACTACCGGTAGCAGTGAATTTGGGACAATGCTGTTTAATGAAAAAAATCAGGCTATATATATTTGGGAGCTAGAGGAATCTTCAAAGGCTGAATGCTACGGGGACTGTGCCAAAGCCTGGCCACCTGTGTTGACCGATGGGGCACCACAAGCATCTGGCGAGGTAAAAGGTGACTTACTCGGTACTACCAAGCGTAACGACGGAAGTACACAAGTTACCTACAATGGTCATCCGCTATATTACTATGCTAACGAAGGCCCTGGAGAGGTGAAATGTCATAACATTGTCACTTATGGTGGCTTGTGGTGGGTGATTCAGCCGAATGGTAATCGCGCCAATTAAGACCCAAAGGCTTTCTTGATATAATCACTACTATGAAAAAAGATTATTGGTATAATCAGCATGCAAAATATAAAGAAGAGGATTGGATAGATAAGCCATCTATCTTTGCAGAATTTGTAATCAAATACTTTCCCAAGAGCGGTAGAATACTAGAACTTGGCGCAGGGCAAGGGCAAGATAGTAGATATTTTGCTCAGCATGGCTACTATGTAGTGAGTACTGATAATAATCCAGTAGCTTTAAAAGAGAGTCTAGAGAAACTAGAAAAACAGAAGATCGACAATATCAAGTTAGAGAACGTTTCGCTAGGTCATGAATTAACTTTTAAGGATGCAGAATTTGACGTAGTATATGCCCATCTTTCTTTGCACTATTTTGATGATGATACCACAAAAGCAATTTTTAATGAGATAAATAGAGTACTAAAAGAGGATGGTATATTAGCCTTCTTTACAAACTCAACAAGTGACCCTGAATACAAATCAGGTACCATGCTAGAAAATGATTTATATGAAATTGAAGGAAAGAAAAAAAGATTTTTTACTGTGAAATCTGCAAAAAAATACGCAGTTTCATTCACACCTATTTTAGTCGACAATAATGGCGAAACCTATAAGGATAATGCTAAAGGTGTTCATAATCTCATTAGGTTTATAGGTAAGAAAGAATAGCCCCAGCTTCCATTATTACGCTGAAAAAATAATGATTGCGTGCAACTAATATTCTTTCGTTTTGTTATCAAGAGTTGAGATTGGAATCGATGAGGCCATGTTTAAGCCAGAAAAATAGACTAAGATCCAATACTTAGACTACCTGATAAATCAAGATGTAGTATTAACAATCTCGCACCATAATAGTTTCTAAAAGACATTGAATATATTTGCTATAATCATAATATGAATGTAGTTTTACTAGAATCAAAATACTGGAAAGATTTAAGCAAAGAAACAACCAAAGCTGAGATAAAATCTTATATCGAAAAAATCGCAGAAGAAGTTGCTCAAGTTTTGCCGGATATTTCAGAATATCTTAATATCATTGTTTTGCCCAATCTATCTCATGTCACAGACGAGATGAAAGTAGGCGGATCAGCATATGCACCTGAGCTTATGGATCTTACTTTTGATCCTGCCTTACCACTCGGACTAGACAAATTTAAAGAATATGTAAAAGACACTTTATACCACGAGCTCAATCACACAGTTAGGTATCATTACGAACCGATGAGTAGATCTAGCGAGTTATTTTGGGTAATATCAGAGGGTCTAGGAGTAGTATTTGAGCGCGACTACGGTAAGGCTCAACATGATTGGAAGAAATATGATGATGACAAGACTATGCAAGAATGGTATGAGAAGTTTAGAGATGCAGACAGTCCAGGATTCAATAGGCCAGAGGGCTGGATTGGTAGAGCGTATCAAACCGGTGCATGGCTTGTCGACCGAGCAGTAAAAAATAGCGGCAAAACTGTTGTTGAACTCACTAGATTGCCTTCCAAAGAAATTATAGAACTGGCCAAAGTCGACTAGTATTTGCAAAGTATCATTAGATATCTATTAAGAGCGTTTGCTAATAATTCCCTGTACAGAAGGGCTAATAGCTTTGTCGGTACGGTGGATACAACCAATCCAACAACACGGGCGGCGCTTGCCTTGCTGTAATTCTATAACGGTTCTTTTGATATGTTCGTCTCGAGTCTTTTGTTGTTTGACTGAGATGTTCCAGCAGATCCATTCATTACGGGCTATTGGGGTAAGACTCTGCCACTTGGCAAGGGCTGTTTTGTTTGAGCTAAGAGATTTCTTGAGATCATCCGGTAAAGCATGTACTGTACCACCTAATATTTTTTCTTTAATCATAAAGTTATCATAACTCAAATATCATTTTAGTATCAATAATATCAGCAAGTGGATAAATTATTGAATCGATAGTCGAGATTAGCCTAGGCTGATATATGCAAATAGTGCTGATAAGCTAAGAGCAATAGTAATGACGGCTATAATAATGCTAAGTGTCTTGTGGTATCCGCGCGGTGCAAGGTGATTATCCCTATCTAGATTCTTAACAATAGGATACATCTTCCAATAAAAAGAGGTAATTGTAAGTGCTAGCACACCTACGGCTATTATCTTGAGAGTAGGATCTGCCAATAAAAGCACGACAGTCAAAAGAGATACTATGATTAGTTTGGTTCCAGCGACCCAATACACTAGGTAGCTAATAAGACTATGTGTTTCAGAATCTTTCTTTGACTTTTCCCAGACATTAAATACTCCTACGGCATTCATCTGCTTCATAGATGGGTTTAGATACAGAGCTAGTAGATTGAATAACTCTAAGACAATGAAAATAGCCAATACTGTATTTAGGATAATCATAATAATATTATTGTAACATCTTTTGGTGTATACAGTCTTGAATGTTATAATCTAGACATAATCACAAGGAGATCTCATGGCAAAAGCTAAATCAAAAAACCCCGACATCGAAATCAAAGCAAATCTTGGTGATCCAGAAAAATGGAAAGAGTGGAGTAAGGAGTGTGGTAAAAACAGTCGAGGTGCTCAACACGGTACTGCAGGCGCATTGTATTTCGTAGGTTTTATAGGCTCTATGGTGTACTGGATGCAAGCAGCTACAAACTTCGGGGCAGTAATAACTGGGTTTCTAAAATCTATGGTATGGCCAGCCTACATAGTGTACAAGTTGTTAGAAGGCTTTTACGGTGTAGTTAATTAGTTAATAAAAGTAAAATTTAAGGATTTTTTTCGCAAGATGAAACGCAATATAGCTATTATATCTTCGTTATTAGTCTTTCCTGTTACTATACTTACTTCACTCTTGATAAGTCTATATTTCAAGTCAACCAATCCTGATAATATCGATATAACTCAAAGTCTGGCATATCTGTCACAAAGTCTTGTCCCTGCAATCATAGTGATGATGATGCTCCTTATAATAATTATGATTTTGTGTGTTTTAATTTATAGACAAGAAGGACCTGCAAGTACCAAGCTGCCTCTGGCACTATTGATAATCAATATTATCTCAATTGCACTAATAGCAATTGTAAATTGGCAAATTGGAAGAGTGCAAGATCAATATCTAAAAGACCAAGGCCGACCAACTATCCAGCAATATCTAGACTCACTAGATAAGTAACTAGTTAAATACTCATCAATATCTCATTCAATACTGAATTCTATTGAGCTGATGTTAATTGGATAACGATCCTATGATTTTAGATAGTTCAACGATCAACAATATAATTCTATAAATTTTTTTCTTTCTATGTCATTGATCCAGTCGTGTATTCTATGAAAACCAACTACTACTTGATCTGGATTATAATCTTTGGGTTGTCCCCAGAAGTATTCACCAGTCAGCCCGTCCGGTTCAGTTACCTTTTTCAAGTTATTTGCTTCAAAAATACTAACATATAAATGATCTACAATATCGCCTTGTTGAGCATTGATAATATCCGCAGTACCTAAGTAACTCAACTTTGCACTGTGACCGGTCTTGAAGAATAATTGTTCTTTGGCCGATTCTATCACTGGCTGTCCATATAGCTGTCGACCAAATACAAAACTGACCAATTCTCTATAGGGTTGTCTCTTCCATTTGAATAGTAGATGCTGTCCTTCATTGTTTTTGGCTATTATCATCGATATAGTTCTAGGGGATTTACGTGCATTCATTAGTTTGGTCTGACTAAGATCTGCTACGAACACTTTTCCGACTGATGTCAGTCTATATCCAGTAGCATCACGTTCAATAAGGCCAAGTTTTTCAAGATGCCTGGCATGGTACTGAAAAAGATTGCCATCTACGTTGTCTGGTTTGAGCTCTTTGTATCTCTTCGAGTCACTAAATGCCAATACCTTTAATATGTGTCTTTCTATCCAATGCATAGAAAGAGTATATATGAAATATGATTTAGTACAAAAAGTTTTGCTATCTATGTAACAAACCATGTGTCATCATATTGGTATGAACCTTAGAAACAAAACATCACACTGCCCGGTCGTATTAGGTACCATGAGTTGTGCTCGAATGGCCCATATCGATGGACCCCATGTATACCGCTATCCCTCTGGACATGAATACTTGTATGATTATGATGATCCTACGCAAATGGTCTTTGGTCTTTGCAAAACATGTTTCGTAGAGCTGACCGAAGACAATCAGTCCAATAGACCAGGTTGCCATGGATATTGTGGTCAGCACGATGAAGCTGCCTATCAGAGGTATTTTGATCGTAATGGTTGCAAGAAGTGTGGCTTTGTTGGCACACACGAACTACGCAATTACGACATGATGTGGCACGATGGAGATATCCATTGTGGACGGTGTGGTGCATATGTACGAATGTATGATGCGGGTTAATTTAACAATTGCCCAAGCAATATAAAGCTTGGGCAATCTTTATGATTTACGATAATTAAGCTACACAATATCATCCTGTACCACTTGTGCTACACTTATAATATGAATGCAATAAGTATCAAAAACCTAACTAAAAAGTACGGATCAATATTAGCAGTTGATGATATCAGTCTCGATGTAGCCGAAGCTGACTTTTTTGGATTTATAGGCCCCAATGGAGCTGGCAAAACTACCACCATCAAAACCCTTCTGGGTTTACTTAGAGCAAATTCGGGCGAAATCAAAATATTTGGAGAGAGTATCCAAAAAAATAATTTTCAGCAATATATAGGACTGGTACCTGGCGAAGCCAACCTGTATGGAAACCTAAAAGTAGGTGAGCAAATAGCTTATTTTGCAAGATATTATGAAGATATAGATAGTAAATATCTATCTAGACTAAAAGAAATGTTTGAACTCAAAGTAGACAAGAAAATATCTGATCTATCACTTGGAAACAAGAAAAAAATAGCAATAGTATGTGCTCTAATGAATAAACCAAAATTATTGGTATTCGATGAAGTATCAAACAGTCTAGATCCTTTGATGCAAAAAGTATTGTTTGATGAACTGGCTAGATTAAACAATAATGGTACGACTATATTCTTCTCTAGCCACAACCTAGAGGAGGTGCAGACTTTTTGCAAGAATGTTGCAATTATTCGATCAGGCAAGATTATAGAGACTGATAATGTCAAAAAAATTGTTGCCAGTGTTGGGCTTCAAGTTACAATAAAGACTAAGAAATCAATTGATCAAGCTTTTTTTGTTCGTCACAAAATAGATTGCAATAAAAATGGAAATAATTCAATGTCTTTTGTTTACAAAGGTGATATTAATGAATTAATTAGTATGGTATCAAAATATAAATTGGAATCAATACGAATATCGGATGTAAAACTAGAAGATATATTTGGTGAGTTTTATGAAAAGGAAGAGTGATGAAAAATATTTGGAATCTTTATAAATTTGAAATAAGACAAAATTATAAATCCTTTGCGATTTGGTTTTTGGCAATATCAATAGTTTTGGTTCTCTTCATGTTGATGTATCCGTCATTTAAATCTAGTGAATACCTCGAGCTAATCAATGCCAAAATCAATGCTATACCAAAAGGACTTGGTGTGGCATTTGGGTTGAACAATACAGTCGTGGGTACGAGTTTTCAGAATTTATTTTTCTGGTTCTCATATATCATGCAGTTCTTTGTAATAGCTATTATAATATATTCAATAAACCTTGGCTCAAATATCATATCTAAAGAACACGAAGAAAAGCATATAGACTATCTTGCTACTAAACCAATAAGCAAGAGTTATATCATACTTGCTAAGTATAAGGCACTAGTAACATTTCTATTTATTTTTTCAATTGCACTTTTTGTAGTGGGATATATTACAATTTCGGCGTTCAATACAGAACACATTAGCTTTATAGGTAATTTATCTCGTCTATATATAAAGTTATTCTTAGAGTATCTGTTCTTTGGGTCACTAGCATTTTTCATAACAGTAATATCCAAAAGAACCTCTAAGAGCACATTAATAGTAGTATCAGTATTCTTTGCTAGTTACTTGGCTGGCGTCGCCTCTCAGATATTGCCTAGACTAGAAAAACTTCAATACCTCTCCCCGTACTTTGTTTTTCAGACCGAGTCCGCAGGATATGGGTTTAGTAGTACTGACTGGAAATACATTGCGGTCTTATTTGCTTTGTGTATCATAATGCTTGTTGCTTCATTAGTAAGGTATAAAAACAAAGACTTAAGTCTTACCTAATTTAAATCTTAATACAATATATATAAACCATATGGGAAAAAAACAAAATAATAATGCCAAGCAAGTCATACTAAATTCTGGAGTACTTACAAAAGGTCATTTTGTATTTGCAGATGGTAGTCATGCAGATATCAAGCTAGAGATGGATCATCTTTGGAATAGCCCAGTAAATCTCGACATTATACTCAATCTACTTGCTGAAGTCGAAGGATTACCGCATCCAGATGTGGTGCTTGGGGTTCCTAGAGGAGGACAGCATTTAGCTGAAGAGCTTGTAAAATCTGGTAGAGTAGAAGTTCCTATGGCTATGTTAGAGAGAATTCCTGGTGGCAAGAAACAAGACTTTCGTTTTGTGTCGAAAAAAGACGAGCAATTAGCCAAGAGAGCAAAGACTGTAGTCATTTATGAAGATGTAGTAACTACACTTAGTTCTATCGCAGGAGTGGTCAGGCTACTCAATCCCAGCCAACAAGATATTCATGCATTGGCCATATGGAGAAGAGGAGAGGTCAAGCCCAAATATCAAGTGGGTGTTTCGGATCATTATCTGGTAGAGGAAATCATACCACAGTATGATGCTAGATTATGCAATAAAAAGGGTTGTATATAAGAAGAGGAAGATTGTATGGCAATAAAACCCAAGTGTGATAAGTGTGGCAAAGAACTTGCTGAGTTCGGGGCAATACTCTTTAGCCCACCCAATAGCAAAAGTGAAGTCAAGAAATTTCATATTTGCGTGAGTTGCTACCAAGATATTGTCCAGGATTTTGATTGATAACATCTGTATCACAAAGTAAATATGCTTGTGACACTACCCATTTGTTGATATAAATAATTTGCATCAAAGATCTGTAAGTATCTAATGGTATCTACATCGACAAAAGGATGAGCTATGGAGTCCTATAGTTACTTAACTAGTCCAAACAAGCTGCAAAGAAAGGCGCTTTTGGATCAAGTAGAAGCTATTCTCAGAGAATTAGCAGGAGAAATAGGACCAATTCCAGTAGCCCCAAGTGCAATTACCTCCAGACTTGGTACATATACGCTACTTGAATGCACTTGTGGTCATCCAGATATTTGTGAAGATGATTATCACTGGAAAAATCTGGGGCAAAGAAGCTATAAAGCGGAAGATATACGAACGGCTTTGTTGGCACTTGAAAAAGCAGGCAGGGCAGAGAAAATAGTTCCAGATTACAGAAGTGGTCGTCCACACTATTGGCGCTATATCAATAACGACCCCATTGATGTAGAAGATTTATTTTAGCTCAAGCTAGTTGCTTGGGCTTTAGTTTACTTGGTTTATAATCTTAGATTCACCAAAGCCTATAATAGTTTCGACAGTTGATTTTCGGATACGCTGCAAAGCTTGTTTGGTATTGTAGGCATTGTGAGGGCTCAGTATGACATTTGGCATCTTTTCCAACACTGCCAATTCGGCTGATAATTTCAGCTCTTTTGCAGAACCATTCTTTAGTAGTGCCATCTCTTGATCAATATCTATCATTGCTTCTCCGTCTAGTACATCTAGCCCAGCACCAGCCAATTTATTATTTTGCAGAGCATCAATCAGTGCGAGGTTATCTACTAAGTCACCCCGTGCAGTATTGATAAGTATTGCACTGCTTTTGAGCTTGCATAGAGTCTCTTTGTCTATGAGTTTTTGATTCTCTTTGACTGCTGGTACATGAAGAGTTATGAAATCAGAAGTAGTAAGTAAATCATCTAGTTCTACATATTCAAACCCCAACTGCTTAGCTACTTCGGGCTTTGGAAATGGATCGTATGCGACGACATTCATTTCAAAGCCTTTGGCAATCTTGATTACCCTTTGACCTATTTTACCTGCCCCTATCACACCCAATGTAGATCCAGCCAAATCAGTACCAACCAGAAGCGTGTGGTCTATCTGTCCGTCTTGTACTTGAGCAATGGAGTCTTGTATCTTGCGAGTGAGAGAGAGTAGAAGTGCAAAAGCATATTCTGCTACTGTGTGCTCGCCATAGTTAGGTACATTACAAACTGCCACATCGTGATTCTTGGCGGATTCGATATCTATATTGTCATATCCTGTAGAACGACATACTATATACTTCAAATTTGGTAATTTGGATAGCATTGCAGCTGTTATCTTTGAAGTCACAAAGACTGAAATCACATCTGCATTACTAGCTAGATCTATTGTTTGCTCATTGAGTGGTTCAGAGTTGCAATCGACTTCGCTAGTCCCAGCCAGTAGCTGACTGTAAGTTTCGATTTCATTTTGCTCTAAGTCAAATAATACTACTTTCATTCTGTCTCCTTTGATATTTCTAATAATCTGTCATATTTGGCAACTCTCTCGCCGCGCACTGGTGCACCTATCTTGATTCCAAATGCACCGACTGCATATGCCAAGTCACTTATAAAAGTGCTAGATGTCTCACCACTTCGATGACTAACTATCACTTTTATGTTGTTGTCATTTGCAGTTTTAATAGTCTGCATAGTCTCAGTCATTGTGCCTATCTGATTGGGTTTGATTATAACGCCATCGATGAGCCCTTCTTTTGAATACTTTTCGGTGAGCTTTGATTTGGTGACCGTAAGGTCATCGCCAACAACAAAGTACGAGTGATCAGATATTGCTAATTTCTTCCAGGCATCTATGTCGTCTTCGGCGAATGGGTCTTCTATGGACAACATGCCATAATTTTTACTGTATTTATCATAAATGCCTAATAATTGTTGAGAGTCTAGGCAGTTCTTCTCGTAAATATATTTTCCGTCTTTATAAAATGAGCTTGCTGCAGAGTCTAGTGCAAAATCAAAATAATTATCCATAGAGTCATTGATGGATTTGTATATTTCCAAAATTTGCTGTGCCGTGGCACCAACAGGTGCAAATCCACCTTCATCGCCAACTAGTTCTGCGCCAGCTCCAAATATTTTGGAAAGTTCTTGTTTGAGATTGTTTCTAAAATGAGTAATTTTTTCGATCGAGTCTGGCATATCGTTGTTTTTTGGAACAACCATGAACTCCTGTATGTCTAGACCTGGAGCATGCTTACCGCCATTTACCATATTGGCATATATTCTAGGGAACCCAGTAGAGCTGGAGTAGGTCTCGCTTATATATTGCCAGAGATATTGTTTCTTGGCTTTGGCACAAAGCATAGTGTAAGCCAGGCTAGCTCCTACAATTGTGTTCGCTCCTAAGTTTGATTTGTCTGATGTACCATCAAGCTTTATGAGTAATTCATCGAATTTTTGCTGATCAAATAGTTCAAAACCCAATATTTCTTGAGAGATAGAATCTAGTTTATCAATTGCTTTTTGTACGCCCTTACCATCGTATCTATCCGAACCATCTCTTAGTTCGTGAGCCTCTAGCTTGCCTGTACTAGCACCAGCTGGAACTCCATATACTGCAGTAGTATCATCGCAGGATAGTGCAACTTCTATTGTTGGTTCGCCCCGAGAGTCTAGTATTTCTGTAGCACTTACTTCCGTAATTTTCATTTTTTACCACCCAGAGCCAGCATAAAGTCAGAGACATTGGCAGTGACTCTATTGATATGCAGATGATCATTGAGTACATGCAAAGTATCATATCCACTATTCTTTTCTACTGCATCGGCTGCACTTAGTTTGTGTTCTTTTAATTCTTTGATACTTATTTCGCTATCAGCAATGGCTCCGGCTACATCCACATTGTCTTTGCCATCGCTAGCAGCTGAGATTATCACACTGTTTTTGGGTAGGCTAGGAATAGCCGAGAGCACAACATCTTGATTGCGACCACCCTTACCTGGATGCTTGACTACTACCTGAGTTTCACCGCATGCTAGCAATGCAACACCGGGACGAATACTTTTTGCTAATTCAGGACCGACCTTATTTGCCATACCAGCAATCTCTCTACTATATATCTTTGGTTCATAACCCAGTTCAATCGCTTTTTGCTTCATACCATCAACTGCAGTAGATCCACTAGCAAGTATTATATTGGTCACACGTTTGAAATATTTGGGATCTTTGGGGGTATCGACAAGCTCTATTTTTGGCAGTTGATATTTATTGATTATCGCTAAGGCATCATCAGTACTTGTTTTGTCTAGTACTGTAGGACCGGATGCGATGAAGTTGAGATCATCACCAACCACATCGGAAATCACCATTGAAACTACCTCGGCAGGATAAGCATATTGTGCTAGGTATCCACCGTGTATAAGCGATACATGTTTACGCACTGTATTTATTTCTTGTATGCTAGCACCTTGTCTCAATAAAAAGCTCGATATGAATTGTAGCTCCAAGCAAGTAAGTCCACCAGGCTTGCAAAATAGTGATGACCCTCCTCCACAAATTATTACAAGTACTAGATCATCTCTTTTTGCATTGGACAGAAGATTAATGATTTTCTCTGTTGCCTTGATGTTTTGTTCAGAGGGAAGGGGATGGGTTCCTTTCAATGTTTCGATCTTTTGCAATTCAATTGAAACAGTGTCAATTACAAATCCTGCCTTTATCCTTCCCGGAGTGAGTATTTCTTCTAGAGCTTTAGCAGCATGATCCGATCCCTTACCAACGCCAACTACATATATATTGTTGTATCTTGCTAGTTCAAATTTCTGGCTTTCGATTTTCAATTCATCTTTTTTTAAAGATATTTTACTCTTAAATATATCTTCCATTTTTATAGCCTCATACCCAGCCTCTACTATTGCTAAAGCATCGCTACGAAGTTTATTCTTGGCTAGTTCTTTTGTATTTTTAATTATCATTTTGTTGCTCGAGTTATTGAATGTTGATATTTATAGTTTAACATATCTTACTTAGAAGAAATTATTATGGTTATATAAGTTTGTAAAGCCTGGGTATGCTAGCATATATAGTATGAAAGAAATATCAATCAAATATACACATTCTCTTATAGACTACGCTAATGTCTTGGGCGATTCCATCATTGATAAATTAGTATCCAACTCAAAAGTATTGGGAACAACAAAAATTGTAGAGATCAACTCTACTCCAGAGGGGGGAGTCGCTGAGTTATTGAGGTCACAAATACCTATGATGCGAAGCCTGGGTCTTGATGCGAGTTGGTATGTGTTGCCAGAAAATAAACAATTCTTCGATACCACCAAAGAATTGCACAACTGCTTGCAAGGACAATGTTCTATAGATCATAGCCTCGATCTTCAGTTTTACGATGATTATTTGGAAGAAGCTGTTAAAGATATACCTCCTGCAGATTTATATATTCTGCATGATCCACAGACACTAGGCCTTGCAAAACACATCAAAAATACACCAATGGTTTGGCGTTGTCATATAGATACTACCGATGCTCATGAGCCGAGCTACCAATGGATGTCTAATCATTTTAAATATTTTTCTGAGATCATATTCTCTCTTGAGAGTTTTATGCACAAAGATTTAGACAGCAAGATAAATATAGTCCAACCCGCCATAGACCCTTTGTCAGATAAAAATATTACTCTTAGTCCAAGCCAAATAAAATCTCATCTCAAAGAACTTGATATTAATAAAACTGAGAAGTACATATTGCAGGTATCAAGATTTGATAAATTCAAAAACCCAATCGGTGTACTTGAGATGTATGAAAAAATACACCAAAATACAGAAGATCTTACTTGTATTTTGGCGGGTAATTTCCCGAGCGATGACCCTGAAGGCCCAGAATATTCCAAGCTTCTAAATCGAAAAATTAAAAGCCTCAAGGGTAATATCAGACTTATTACTCAGTCCAACGATTTGCAGATAAATGCATTGCAGTCCAATGCTTCAGTGATCGTTCAAAATTCAACCCGAGAAGGATTTGGCCTTACCGTTTCTGAGGCGATGTGGAAGAAAAAAATAGTATTCTCGAATGAAGTTGGAGGTATCACTGAGCAGATCATCGATAACAAGACTGGATTTTATCTTACTGGCGATAAGCATAAAGACGCTAACAGCATAAGGCAAGTCATAGAATCTCCCAATGAATTTATAAGTATTTGTGATTCGGCACATCAACGAGTCAAAAATAGATTTGTACTACCCGTGATGATAGATGGGTATATTGCAGTTTACAATAAAGCATTAAATATATAATTATTTTACAGAGGCCATCGAATCAAATCCAAGTAGGGGTTTATTGAATGCTGGATGTTTTACGAACTCTAAACTATCATCATTGAGTTTGTCAAAGAAGTTGCCTGATAGTACGCAGTTGACAGGACCTATGATTTTGCCATTTTCAATATATAGAGCCGAGGGGCAGGGAAGAGAATAATCTCCAGTAGTCGGATTTTGAGTGTGTATACCTAGCACTGACAGTATTAGAATAAATCTTGGGTGTGTCGTCAGGTAGTCTTCAAAGTCGTTGGTGTCATATTCAGCGCTACTTAGAGATGACAATACTAGAGGTTTTAGCCCAAGCTTGGAGGCCGTCTGTAAGTCACATATTGGATCGACAAGTCTGCCTTTCTCAAGAATAGTAAATTTTTTACCTACAATACCTTCGGTAGAGAAATTGAAACTATCAGTATCCATGGGCTTAGTTTGTTCGACATTTATACTGATATCGTTTCTTGCTATTTGTTTGTCCTTAGCAAAGTCATCAATATTAAACCTAGATACTTTAGACTCCACTAGGGTGCCGTTAATATTTTCTAGTATATATTTATCTAAAATACCAAATCCAGCATATGGAATGAATAGAACAGGTAAATTGTCGTCAGATAATTTGACCGGCTTTTGTTTTAGATCTTTGGCAAATTGGGCGATTCGATGAGTTTTGGAAAATTCGCTAATAGGTATAAAATCACAAGACTCATTGGATGCTGATACTTCAGCATTGTATTCAATGTAGTAGTCATGCGAAGTGTCAACTGATTTCATATCATTGCCGTTCGAACTTATGAAGCGTTTTTCATTGTATCTCATCGATACCTGAGATTCGATGGATTTTAGGCCAAGCGATTTTTGGTCTTCAAAAAGCAACTTGGTGTATTCTACTATTTCTTTTGGACTTGATTTAATAATACTCTCAAGCTTAGCGCTACTTAGCTGTATAGGATTGTAGTTTGATACTTTTGGAGCAAGCTTGATCTGGTCAGTATATTTAAATGCAGTCTTTTTGATAACATCTGTTGTAGCTTTAAGATCCTCGATTGCATTTGGATTCAAACTACCTTTTGCCTGCCTATTGTCTTTAGTAGTTATAAGATAGCTAATTCTTGAGTGAGTATGGTTTTGAATTGGCTGATAGATACCACCCAAATACTCGTTATTAAAGCCAGCCTTGAGTACCGATCGGTTCTCTTCAAAAAGTTGAAATTGATCAAATGTTTTGTCTTTGGATAAATGATCTGCAAGCTGGTCTATAGTTGTACTTGAACGTCTCATCATACCACCTTTATTTTATCTGTTGCATTAAAGAACATTAGCTTGTTACCGCCACTTCTTACATGAGCTGTTTGTTCTGCTTTACCACAAAAACCAGCGGTGTTTTTTTCTATATCACCGACTCCATATTCTAGTGCCTCTAGAGCTCCTATCACATTTCCAGAAAACGATACAGGCTTTTTAGCCTCTGCCTTGTCTTTAGTGAGCTCATATACAAAACATGTTCCAAACATAAAGTCTCCTGTTGCTGGTGATACCATACCCCCGGCCATTTCTATCAAATAAATTATCTTCGGATGTTTATTAAATATTCCAAGTTCTTTTAAGGCTGACTGAAGTATGTAGGGGTTGTTAAGATTGGAGTCCTTTGGATGGGTTAATTTTTTTATTTTATTCATAGAAATATATGTATTACTCATACGTGGTATTGCAGGTGAATGGTATGTTTCTGATCTTTCGCAGTTTTTATTTTCCACTCCTATCTTAGATGAGCTAAACACATCACTGATTGATTCTTTGAGTATTCCTTTATCGATAATAGTAACTGGAAGTCGCGCATTACCAAATGCTCCATAGGGATGGTAGCCATGAGCTAGATCTTCTTCATGATCCTCAATTGTCACTTCTTTATGGGCTATCTTTTGGCCTGACCTATACTTGGTATCTTGGCCTGCCAAGACGCTACTATTGGACTCAACGAGATCGGATTCGGCTGGATGACCAAGCGCCTCGTGAGCAAGCATTCCTCCTAAATCAGCATCAATAATGACAGGGAATTGACCAGGTTGCATTGCTGGGGCATTCAGCTGCTCCTCTAGCATATTGATAGTAGCAGAAAGTTTGTCATTGTAATTGTCGGTATTTGAAAACAACAATTCTGGAGTAGTATCTATCATTCGCAATCTCCCGCTCACTGTATTGGATTTTTGCCTGAGAGTCATAGTCATATTGACTCTTGCCTTGGGGACCACCCAGTCGACATCGGTGCCGTCGCTTCTAATGATTCGCCACATATCTATTTCGACATTAAATCCAAGCAGAGTATTAAGATTTGGTGATTTCTTCTTGGATATCTTATCCAGTTGGGCTAGATTAGCTGTTATCGACTTTATATCAATATCCGCAATATTATACTCATGATAATGAGATTGATCTTGACCCAAGTTCTTCTGTTTTTGTAGATTATAAATTTCTGCTGCGCTGTTGAGATTCTCTTCTTCGTTTTTTGATGCAATGGCCTTTAGATTGTCAAATAACTCGATACATGAATCCTCAGTACAGTTATTGGTAGACCCAAAAGATACATGACCAGATTTGGTAAATACATACATTCCAATTCCTATATCGCTAACCACGCTAGTTTTGTCAACAGCACCGTTCTTGTATAAAAGGTTGAAAATTTCATGCTTGTGAATTCGGATTACTGTATAGTATCCCTGCTTTTTTGATCTTTTCAAAACGGTGTCGATAGTACTGTTGAATTCTTGTAACAATTTACTCATAACGAGTATTATAACCTGATAGGCATATTATATGTATAGATTTAGCTGAGTATTTTATTGACGTTACTTACCAGCTTGGCCAAAGATGTATCAGCTTTTAGGATATAGCATTCAATACCTAGTTTCTCCGCAGCATCTACTTTGTCTGGTTCTTTGAAATTGGAGAATATTATTACTGGTACTTCTGAGTTCGCTTCACTCCGGATATACTCGAGTACTTCTAGTCCATTTTTTTTGGGCATTGCTATATCTAAGAGTACTAGATCAGGCTTGATACTATCAAACAATTCAATGCCTTCTTCGCCGTCCATAGCATAAGACACCTGGTACTTGATGCCATCAAATTTAGCTTTGATGGCCTTGATAAGCGATGGGTTGTCTTCGATGATTAATATACGATTTGCCATAGATGATTTGTATTGAACTTATAAATACATTCATAATCATAATAGATTAAAATGCTGCTTCTAACAATATGTATTATCCTAAGTCTATTTATATGATTTAATGATTCTAATCTGCTAGTATAAAACTAATGTTAGGAAGAACCAGGCAATTACTACACGTATTTCAAAGAAAGAACAAAGATCTCAAACAAGAAGATGTTGCAGAGGCTCGCAAGTATATTGAGCAATATTGGAAACATCTCAAAAGATTCAATCCCAAAGAAGATTCTACTCTGATTGCATTGCCCAATCCTTATCTTGTACCGGCTTATGAGCCGGGTAGAGAATTTGATTTTCCAGAACAATATTATTGGGATAGTTATTTTATAGCCCAAGGAATGTTGGACAACAAACACAAAGATGTAGTAGTTGGGATGTTGGAAAATCTAATATTCATGTTTGATAGATTTCATATTATCCCAAACGCTAGTAGAAGCTATCTAATGGGTCGATCACATCCACCACTACTGAGTAGCTTTATATTTGACGTCTATCACGCATTCAATATGGATAAAAGATGGCTCAAGAAGATGCTTGATACTGCCAAGGCTGAATATGAAATCGTATGGATGGGTACGCACAAGCCGAATGTGCGAAGAGTTTATGGTGGATTGAGTAGGTACTATGATGTAAATGTACTACATGATTTAGCTGAAGCTGAGAGTGGGTGGGATATGACTACCAGATTCAATCGTAAATGCCTCAATTATCTACCAGTAGACCTAAACTCGCTTTTGTACAAATACGAGACTGACTTCGCAAAAGCCGCTGAGATATTTGATAAGCCCGAGGAGCGTAAAGAATGGCTACAAAAAGCCGCAAAACGCAAGAGAGCCATCAATACTCTGATGTGGGACAATTTACACAAAACTTATTTTGACTACAATTTTGTAAAACATCGCCATTCGATGGTCAATTCTCTAGCTAGCTATTATCCTATGTGGGCGGGGATGATAGATAGTAGAAGAGCTGAGCATCTAGTCCGCAATCTACGTAGATTTGAACACAAGGGAGGACTGTCCTGCACTGAGCTTCCTACGATAGCAAAGGTGTCGCGTAATAATGTTCCTACTCAGTGGGCCTACCCAAACGGTTGGGCACCTTTACATTTCTTAGTGGTCAAAGGATTACAGCGATATGGTTATCATACTCAAGCACGTCGGATCGCGATGAAATGGTTGAGGAGCAATCTAGAATGGTTCAATATTCACGGTGATTTTATCGAAAAGTATAATGTTGTTTCACCCGATAAACCACCAGTAAAAGGGGTCTATCCCACTCAGGTAGGGTTTGGTTGGACCAACGCTATATTTGAAAGATTCTGCCAAGAATTTATAGATAATACCAATGGCTAACATCGAACTATAATAAATGTGTTAAAATCTAGCTATGAAGAAGTACAGACCATTGATTATCGGAATAGTTGCAGTAGTGTTATCAGTTATTATTGTAGTAACTGCAATGTATTTCAAAAATTCCAATCAAGCCAATAAAGAAAATGAATCTAACAATCAGTCAACAGCTACCTCAGTCAATCCTCCTCCCAGCACTAGTGGAGAAGTGAGTACGGCCGGTACCTACATAGATTATTCTCAAGATGCCATAAAAAATACCAAAGGCACAAAAGTACTATTCTTCCACGCTCCTTGGTGCCCACAATGCATGATGCTAGACAAAAGCATCAAATCAGGCAAGATTCCCGATGGGGTTACAATACTAAAGGTAGACTATGATAGCAATCAAGCCTTGCGCAAACAATACGGAGTCACACTGCAAACCACTCTTGTTCGAGTAGATAACGATGGTAAGTTGGTCAAAAAATACACTGCATATAATGAACCAACATTGCAGGCTCTAATAGATAACGTTTTATAGTATGCCACTGATATTTGTAGCATTCTTGGCCGGCATCCTGACTGCCTTAGCGCCTTGTGTGCTACCAATCATACCGGTAGTGATTGGTAGTTCAGTTGCAGATAACGACAAAAAGAAGCCATACATCGTAGTATTTTCTTTGTTTATATCTATCATATTATTTACTCTGCTTCTAAAGGGCTCGACACTGCTTATTGATATACCAGATATATTCTGGAAGATATTGTCTGGTGTGTTTATCATCTTGTTTGGCCTGACATTAGTATTTCCCCAGTTGTGGGACAAGATTACAGCGCCACTGCAGTTTTATAACAGATCTCAAAGATTACTTGCCAAGTCATCGCAAAAGAAAGGCTATGGCGGGGACATACTTATCGGATTCGCTTTGGGCCCAGTGTTTTCAAGCTGTAGTCCTGTATATTTGTTTATCCTTTCAGCAGTACTCCCGACTAATTTTGCGCTAGGTCTTGTGTATATTATTTCCTATGCACTAGGTCTTTGCCTGGTATTGTTGCTAGTAGGGATTTTTGGTCAAAAGATTATTAATAAATTCGAGTGGGCTATCAATCCTTACGGATGGTTCAAGAGAGGACTTGGAATTATCCTGGTATTGGCAGGGATATTCATTATTAGCGGGCTAGATAGGGCTATTCAGCAATACGTGATTACTACGGGATTTTTAGACATTACAATTATTGAAAAATCGTTCTTGAAATAGCTATAAATATATTTCTTAAGATTGACATATAACAATTATAGTGTATACTAATATCGACGATCGTCATCTACAAAGGGAGCGAAATGAAAACGATCGAGTTCTTGTACAAGACCTGGGCTGGGCTGCTTCTGGCCTTGGTCCACACGGGGATCCTGGTCTACTGGGCGCAGCCTGGTGACTACGACGGAATGTGGGTGAACATCACGCTGATCATCTTCATGTTCCTGCCCATTGCCACGATCATCGTGCTGATCAACCGTGGCGGCATGAGCATGGCTCTCGGCTTGATCTACGCGTTGAGCTTCTCCGTCTTCGTGGTGGGGCTGGCGTACTTCGATCGGGTGCTGATTACCAGTATTTACCTAGGTGTCCTGGCTTCGCTGATGTGCAACGACGTGATCCGTCATTTCATGGAGGTTGAGCAACGACACTTCTCGGCGCCTTAGGGCAAGCGCGGACCGCCTCACGGGCGGGGTGACAGAGCAATCTGTCACCCCGCTTAGTGGGGATTTTTTATTTGGCTTAAGATTGAAAATACCGCACTTATTTGGTATATTTCTTTACTACAAAGTAGCACCTTCCATTGACTCAGACAACTCCTAAGGAGATTAAAATGCCAACAGATAAATCGGGTGGAGTGTATAGTCGCACTTGTCTAGTAGCAGTAGTATATGCCCCAGACGACGAGACTGCCTTTAGCGTGTTTAACGCAGTTGGATGTCAGGTCATATCTAGTGGGTCACCAGATACTATCGTTGAATTCGAGTCAGACGCTGATATCAGAAGCCCAAGAGATTATTTGCATGTTGGTCCAATCGGCTCAGAGAACCGACACGTCTGTGTCTATCGCACTGTCGACGGTGGTCACCGTGTGATGAGCGGTTGCTGGCAGCCCAATGTTGATGGACTGAGAGGCGGAACTATCGATGAGTTCGCCGAACGTGTAGAGCAAGTTTATGGAGATAATAATGAGGAACATTTCCAAAACCAGATCTATTACGATCAATACATGGCATTTGTCGCTATGGCCAGGTCTCGTATCTCAGAGTGGCAACAAGAAGCATGATATACGGCGTCTTACATAGTAATGTAAGGCGTTTTAATTTTGTGCTAAAATAAACATAACAACATAATAAATATGGAGTATATATGCAAAAAAAGTTAGTATCTCTTCGTAAGTTCAATTTTGTAATGTCAGGACTGCATTTTGCCCAGGCAGTTGCGATAATAGCACTGGCAACTGATTTCAAACTGCCTCTCAACTATACATATTTGCAATTTAATCCATCTACCCAGACGCTATTTCAACAGACCAAATTGATTGCAGATATCCCATTAGTCTGGCTGATAGTGGCTTTTTTACTGCTCTCATCTCTTGCTCATCTTTTTATAGCTACAATACACAATAAAAAGTACAATCAGGATCTAGCAAAAGGCATTAATAAGGCAAGATGGATAGAGTATAGTCTATCGGCATCAGTCATGATGGTGGCTATAGCAATGCTAGTAGGAATATATGACATCGGCACATTGATACCGATATTTGTACTAATTGCAGTCATGAATCTTTGCGGACTTATCATGGAAGTACACAATCAAACTACCGAGAATACTAACTGGCTTAGCTACTGGGTAGGATGCTTGGCAGGAATAGTTCCATGGATAATTATCGGCATATATTTCTGGGGCAGCGCGCAAAATGGTGCAGCACCACCTACATTTGTATATTTCATCTTCTTCTCGATATTCATATTCTTCGATGCCTTCGCCGTCAATATGGTGTTGCAGTACAAGAAAGTAGGAAAATGGCAGGACTATCTATATGGAGAAAAAGCTTATATTATACTTAGTCTTGTAGCTAAGTCCGCATTGGCATGGCAAGTATTTGCAGGAACTTTGCGACCTGTTTAATCTAAAGTAGTAAAAGGAGTAATATATGGCAGATAAAAAAGACGACAAAGGTGGTGCAGCAGCGCTATTTATACCAGCCGGTGTGATAGGTGGTATGGGGGTAGGTTTCTTGATCAATAATCTTCCAGCAGGAATGTTTATAGGTCTAGGACTGGGGTTTGCAGCATTTGCGATAGTCTCTCTAACTATCAAAAAATAAAACAATCATAAATACAGTCACAGTTGTGCGGATGTATGGTTATTAATATTGCAATAATAATTAAGCAAAGGAGAGATAATTATGACGCATAATAAGAAAATAGCCTTAGTAGCACTATCACTTGCAACTGTAGTACTCATGAGTGGAGCAGCTGGTGTTGCGCAGGCAGACAACCGAAATGGTATGGAACAAAGAAATGAGATGAGACAATCCAAGCACAATAAACAAGATAGACTAGAACATCTCAATAAAAGATTAAATCGAGCCGTTGCAGACGGGAAAATTACAGAAGAGCAAAAAAATCAAATAATTGAACAGATGAAGCTGCATCGTGATCAGATTAAACAAAATCGTCAGATAGAAGACAAGACAGAGCGTCATGAAGCTATGCAGAGTGTACGCGATCAAATGAGACAATGGCTACAAGATAAGGGCATTGACCCCAAAGTCATTCTCCCAAGACCATTCTTCCATCGATAACAATACATAAAGCAAACTCAGTAAAACTCCCTCATTTGTGGGAGTTTTACTTATGCTTATTTATATTCCTATATATTAGTTGTACAATGAGTTCAAAGTATAATAATTAAAAAGGAGTATTTTAAAATGTACGATTATTCAACAACCACAGTTACCACCACCGATCCTGGTGCAGCAGCAGCTGTTGTAGCATTCATGACGGCTTATTTCTTAGTAATACTGGTCGTCGGAGTTATCATGATTGTAGCCCTGTGGAAGATATTTACTAAAGCTGGTAGACCTGGCTGGGGTGCTCTAATCCCGCTCTACAACACCTATCTTATGATTGAGACTGCTGGCAAACCTGGTTGGTGGTTGTTGCTACTATTTATTCCGTTTGTAAACATTGTTGTGATTATTATGGTCATGCTAGCTCTTGCTCAAGCATTCGGTAAAAGTACAGTATTTGCAATATTTGGCTTAATGATATTTAGTCCTATAGGTATGTTGATGCTTGCATTTGGAGATGCAAAATACCAACTACCCAAACCAAAAACTGCATAAGTCAGTAAAAACTCATAAAAAGATCCTATATTTAGGATCTTTTTTGCTATAAGTACAAACTTGCAACACAAACATAATAGTTTTAACATATGGGTAAGTAAACTAATTTAAGGAGTTAAAATGCCCGAAGATAAATCATCAAAACCTGCAAATAAACAACCAGAACCAACCACTAGCAAACCAGTAGAAGCGCCAGTGGCGAAACCAGCTGGTACCAAGACTAGCGGTATGGCAATAGCAGCTATAATACTAGCTTTCTTCTTTCCAATTATTGGATTGATACTAGGTATAGTAGCCCTGTCTGGTATCAAAAAAAGTGGCGAAAAAGGCAGAGGCCTTTCTATAGCTGCAATAATCTTGTCTATAGTATTTATGCTAATATCAGTCGGTGCAATATGGGCTTTATTTTACTCAGCCAACAAGGCAGTGAAGGATGCAGGACTAGATATCAACACGCAAGAGAAGACAGTCACAGTCAATAAAGACGGAGAGTCTGTATCAGTGGGTGAAAATGCCAAGCTTCCAGATGGATTTCCCAGCGATGTACCTATCTATGAGCCATCAGATGTCATTGCGTCTCTTAGTACCGGTAAAGATTCTTACAGCGCAAGTCTAGTGAGTAATGATAGTGTGTCAAAAATATCAGATTATTATACTAGTGAACTTACCAAAAACGGATGGCAAAGCTCAGAAGATACAACTTCGATAACTCTACAAAGTGGTTCGGGTGCTACCTATGTCAAAGGTGATCGTACATTGCTAGTAATATTGGCTTCTGACAAATCCTCGGCAAATAAGACTAGCATCACACTTAGCGTATCAAAGACTGATAGCGCACAGTAAAAGTACAAATGCATCTCGACAAAGAACAGGCTGTACAGGTATTTGGGCTCAATCTAAAGCAGATAATTAGAATATTATCATCTGGCCTTCTGCTTTTGGCTATAGTTAATATCCGAGTTATTCTGCAGGTCATTACCAGCGAGACTATATTATCCAAATCAGATGTGCAAGCCAGCTTTACCGATCAGATTAAGGCATGGTTGTCCTTGCCTTATCTCAACTTGGCAACGCTTGTGATATTTTGGATAGCTGTAGGGCTTGTGGCTTACTCGGTACTGTATTGGCTATACAGTATATATTATGAGGCTCGTAACGAAGTGACAGTAGAGAAGGAATATGTTAGTCCCAAATCCGAACAAAAAGAATTGAAGAAGTGGCCATTGGTAGAATTTGGCCTATTTGCAGCTCTTGTGGCGTTCTCGATACTTACTGTCATGTTATTCTTCCCAATAGTGAATAATTGGTTTGTAGAGTTTGCAGTAAATATCAAATCAGAATGGATTTCAGCCTTTATTGATTTGCTACTTGCTTCAATAGGTATATTTGCGATTATATATGTCTACAAAGTACTGGTTAGTTGGATGTTAATAATAGAATAAGCAGAAAACTAGTACTTGCGAATAAGACCTATTACCACACCTTGAATCTTTAGAGGTGTATCTGCATCTACATAGATAGGCTCCATGCTAGAGTTAGCAGGTTGCAAGCGTATGCGTCGAGCTTCCTTGTAGTATCGCTTTAGAGTAGCCTCTGAGTTGTTGATAAGAGCGACTACGATCTCGCCATTGCTGGGCGTGTCTTTTTCTTGTACCACCACGTAGTCGCCGCTGTTGATACCGTCTTCTATCATACTGTCGCCCTTGACCTGCAATACATAGGAGTTCTTACTGCCCACCATAAATGCCGGTACTTCTAGGGTCTCTTTGTGCCCAGAGATAGTCTCTATAGGGCTACCAGCAGCAATAAGACCCAGAATAGGTAGTCCCACCATAGGCTTCTTCATCTCTTCCTGTAGCTCTTCTACGGGCATGAGAGAACGTGCAGAGTTGTTGCCCTTGGCCAACAACCCTTTGGCGACCAGAGTATCGATGTGTTGAGCCACAGTAGCAACAGAGTTGAGCTTGAGGCCATTGGCTATCTCGCGATAACTTGGTGAGTATCCGCGTTGTTCTATAAATGTAGATATATAGTCTAATGTTTTTCGTTGTTTCTTAGTAAGCGCTTGTTTCATTTATTCCTCCGTTTTACTTACTAATCATTATAACGAACAGTATGCGAACATGTCAACAACTTCGAGCAAAGTTTTTATGTATAAATCTACACCTGGTCGAATTTCAAATCAAGCAATATTTCAACAGATGTAGTCAAGGTCATAAATAATATTCCAATCTGTAAAATCAACAAAAGTCGATTTCACCTATTGACAATGATTTCTACCTCTAATAACCTAGAGTTCAGAAGTATTAATAACGAGGAGGAAAAATTTAATGGCATTTGAACAAGTAAACTCAAAAGGTCAAACATATTATTTACACCAGCGTGAAGTAACGCTAAAAGGCGGAAGACTACAAAACATCTTCTTCTTTGCAAAAGAAATCAAAGACGGTGCTATCGATGAGCTACCAGAAGGATACGAAGTAATCGAAAACACACGAACTGGTTTGCCAATCTTGAAAAAGTCAAACAAGTAAATAAGCAATTGTTTATCGCAAGAGCGCCTTCGAGGCGCTTTTTGCGTTTCACAAAAAAATAAGTTATTATTATCAGGTTAGAGAAGTGAGTATTACTTCCTTGACGAAGACACGGGCCTGTAGCTCAGTGGTTAGAGCAGTCGGCTCATAACCGATTGGTCGTAGGTTCAATTCCTACCAGGCCCACCAGAAATAATAAAAGACCCATAAGGGTCTTTTTGTATTTATTCCTATTAGGAGCTTTTAGTTGTTAAGCTGATTAATCTGTTTTTGTATAGAAGCTGTAGTGCTTGCGGTATTGTTGCCAGTGCTAGAGAAATTGGTCTGATGTGTCCTAGAACGCATCTCATTGATCTTGGCCTGAAGCTTGGCGGTGTCCTGTACGGCTCGACTGCTGCTAGGGTCTCTAGTGACAACTTTTCGCTTGGTGGCAGGTGGTGGAGTGTGTTGGCGTAGGTATGCGCTCTGTGCGGGTGTGGTGATACTATACTCGGTGACTTCACCCAGTGGCTTGTGTGCGATAAATTTTTGTATTTTACTCTTTGGCATATAGACCTACTTGTTTAAAAAGCCGAAAGTGCGCTAGCAACATGACTAAAAAATGGACCGACTAGCAATACTAGTAGCAATATGGCAGCGGCATAAGCTATCGCTAACTTCCAACTATCACTGCCTTGCTTGATCCCATCTATCTTCTTGGGGGCATTGTATTGGTGTAGTAATGCTCGAGTGCGTATTTGCTGAATCCTCTTCTGGGTTTCTAGCTCTGATTGATAGCGAAGTGTTTGTGAGTTTATTGCAGCGTTTTCAGCGACTACACTTTCTGGCATTGGACCCTTGACCATACTATCTTCACGAGTGATGATATTTGGCCTGATAGTGACCATATCAGCATCATCTACAAAAATACCTGTAGTATAAACATCTATCCTTGAACTAACATTATCAGAATGAGTCTCATCTTGCTTAGCAGACTTGTTGAATTTACTGATATCTACTGTCCTTGTATTGGTAGAGTTATGGTACATACTTCTATTGTATTTTTTTGGTATAGATTTTACAACAAGCATAAGCTTATAAACGTTCCAGAATTGGTATCGGTCCAAGTGTGTTGCGTTATAAATTGGTAAATTAACTGTATTATCAGTAAAATATATACTTGTATGACCAAAAACAATCCGGTACAAGACAAATACACATATCTAGTGGGCTCCAAAACTAAGCTCATCGTGTTGAGTGATATCCATCTTGGCGCCAAAAAAACCAAGGCTAGTGCCAATGTAGACAATGAGATATCCAAACAGATAAACTCACTCAACCAAGAATCAAGCGCTATTGTAGTGCTCAATGGAGATATCTTTGAATTGTGGGCCGGTGAGAAGCCGACCGTTCAGAGGTCGATAAAAGCTCATCAGAAATTTGCCAATAGCCTTATAGCTCTGTCGAAAAAACCCAAAAACAAAATAGTATTTGTGGTGGGCAATCACGATGGTGCGCTGGGATGGGATGAGTCCCAACAACAATATCTTATAAAAACATTCAAAGCCAATATATGTTTTGCGTTTGAGCTCAACATCAACACCAAGGAAGGCATCAAATCAGTGTTATTTGAGCATGGCCATATGCTAGATCCTGAAAATACCTTTGAAGATCCGCGCGATCCACACGATAAGCCCTTTGGTCAGTATTTGGTACAAAAAGCCTTGCCAATGGTAATTCAGTCTCAAGGCAAGCTAATATCTGGCATTAGTCATCTAGCCGAGCCTCATCAGTTTCCAAAGTTTGTTGCTTCTAGGGTATTTTATAGAGAACTGCTCAGTAAGTCCTGGTGGCTGCTGATACCCATAGTGATTACTCTGATATTACGTTTGATAGTGGGTTATGACATATATATTGCTACTGGACTCTCACCGGCTGATATTTCGCGTATACTTGTCATCACGGAAGTCGCGGTGTTTTTTACAGTGCTAGGATTCTTTGTGGCTATTGTCTTCATACTGTTCCAGCTACTTTCTCGTGCCAAGACAGTTCCATCCAATTTTGGACCAGATGGTCATCATAATGCTCTAGCTCGCCAAAAAGCTCAGGACCTTATCAACTTTGACAAAAATATCGGCTACATTACCGGGCATACTCACCGCGCTGAGATTAGAAAGCTACAAAATGGATTCTATGCCAACACCGGCTGTGGTGTAGAAATGGTAGAGAGTACTAAGACTCACCTCAAGCTACCCAAGACCTATGTGAGCAGGGTGCATCTGCACTGGCTGGAGATAGATATAGACAAATCCAGTCTTCATATCAACCATTGGCAGATGATAACAACTATAGACAACCAAACTTTGCTAGAGAAGATAGCTACCAAGAAATCCAAGAAAAGCAGTCCATTAGAGATACAAAAACAATTGTCAGTAGATCTCTAAAGCCTTAGCTATATCGGCTATGGTAATATATAGATTATGCGAAAGGTATTCAATTTCTCAAAAACAATATTCTGGATAGGACTGATTTTTATCCTATATATGTTTGCTATTCTAACTAATGAGACTGGCAAGAATTATCAGCTCCGATCTAAGTCTGATGAGTTAGAGCAAGAGATAGCACAAATGGAATCTCAGATAGAGGAGCTTGGCTACAAAGTGACGTATTATAGGACAGAAAGCTATCAAGATCGGCTAGCAAGAGAGAAGCTTGGCTTACAAAAGCCTGGTGAGTCAGTAGTAATAGTCAAGAAAGACAACAACCAAACATTTGAAGTACCAGCTGAGAATATTAAGCTTCAAGACAAAGACGAGTACGAGATGTCCAAGTCGCATTGGCAACAATGGCGTGAATTTTTGTTTGGTAGCTGATGTATGGAACCTATCCCAACACCACCCAGCAACAAAGAATTCGATAGAAAAGAAAGTACAGAAAGAGCACTCGAATCAACTTATTCTGATGCTAGCGTGGGTTTGATATTAGAAACAGCCGATATAGGCATTGACGACATAAAGGGAAAAGTCTTGGACATAGGCTCCGGAGAGTACCAACGATTTGCAAGAGACCTAAAGCATTTTTACAAGAAAGACGTTGTCTCTATTGATCCAAAACTAATATATCCATCCACTAGATACAATACTAAGATTGTAGAGCCGAGTTTCGGTCCTAAGTCTGTTGCAGCAATAGTACAAGAGATGCCAATCAAGTCAGAGAGCATAGATACGATATTTGCTACTGCTTCTTTACAGCTGTTGGATCCAGTCGACTATCCTTATGCACTTAGCGAAATATATCGAGTATTATCTCCAGGCGGTAAAGCCTATATTCTGCCACTATTTGAGTCCAACAAAGCACCATATGACGAAAAAGAGTTCTTTAAGTGCCTGGAATCTTTAGGTATTACCTACACTGTGGTAGAAAAGCCAAAGCCTGACGGTACATTTAAGGTAGTGACAATCCACAAGCCACTATCTAGTACTTGAAAAAATGTTAGATTTGAGCTATAATTTCCAAGTATCATCAACATTCCTTAGCCCTAAAAAGAATCCGAATGAACAACGTGAATGTTTCTTTTTTGGAAGAGGAGAGTGACTTGCGAAAAGTAAAAGAAATTTCTATTAGTTGTTTCTGAAGCTGATAGCAATCGTTCGACGACGACGCGGGGTAGAGCAGTGGCAGCTCGTCAGGCTCATAACCTGGAGGTCGTAGGTTCGAATCCTACCCCCGCTACCAAGATAAAAGCACAACT
>OEIV010000291.1_pt1 | contig 29931 bp, 29 predicted proteins | sample 1539231 | NCBI WGS metagenome assembly OEIV01 (sample SAMN03794762, study PRJEB22550) | activated sludge metagenome | feature: wastewater treatment plant; material: activated sludge; isolation source: Wastewater treatment plant of a petroleum refinery complex | place: Argentina: Buenos Aires ... | reverse complement strand
CGATGGCCTGGCTGTTCGCGCGGGCGCTGGCGGGTCTGGTCTGGACTCGGCGTCGTTCGAAGAAGGCTGCATAAGCTTTCGGGGAATCTGCCCTTCCATGGCAGGGGGACCAGGGAGAGCGAACAACATGTTCGCTCTTTTTTTGGCGATGTACCATGACTGACTTTCAACCCCGAAGACGAGACCCATGACCTCCCGAGTACTTCGAGCCATCATTGCCTTCGCGGCCATCGGCGCGGGCGCTGCCGCACTGGCGCAGGAAGCGCGCACACCTTTTCCACCAGCGGTTTCCGTGGATGACGTTGAGCGTCACCGCCTGACGATTTCGCCTCCGGAGCGGGTTGGTCCCGGCCAGTACCGCATCGGCGAGATTCAGTTGAACAAGTCCGAGCGGTCGGTCTCGTTTCCGGCGACCGTGAATATGAACAAGGGTTTGCTCGAATACCTCTTGGTCGGCAAGAGTGGCAAACTGCACGAGAGCCTGCTTCGCACCAGCATAGAACCATATAACCTTCAACTTGCCTGTCTGCTCGTCGGCATCGAAGGCACCGAAGCGCCGCTGGCCTTCCAGGGCGACCCAGCGACACCGAAGGGCGATGCAGTGGAGATTCGTTTACTGGTCAAGGACAACGATGGCAAGCAGCGCGCTGTCGCGCCGGAAACCTGGCTGACGCAGATGGTCGGGGAAACGAAGCGGGATGTGTCGGGTTTGCGCTGGGTATTCAGCGGCTCGGTGGTTCATAATGGACGCTTCGCCGCTCAGGTAGGCGGCTCTATTATCGCGCTCTACCACGATCCTGCTGCCATGATTGATAACGCTTCGCCGGGGGGTGAGAGCGACAAGATATGGTTTGTCAAAGAGGGGACGACACCATCTGTCGGTACGCCTGTCACCGTCACCATCAAGGCTCGCAAGTAACACAGGGTAATCAATAATATGAACAAATTTGGTCGTAATGTCGTCGTGGCGCTGATGGTGCTGCTGTCTTTCTCCGTATGGGCTCAACAGGCGGTTGTCGCAAAGTCAAAGAGCGATGTCTCGATGAAGCTCGAACTGGAAGCGGCGATTGGCAAGGGGCTGAGCTGGCTGGCTGGCCAACAGAAAGCCGACGGAACTTGGGGCGAACCGGAATACCCGGCGCTCTCGGCCTTGGCGCTGACGGCGTTTCAGGGAGACCCTTCGGGTACCTACAAACGGAAGTACGAGGGAAATATCAAGAAAGGCTATGACCAGTTGGTCAAGTATGCCAAGCCGGATGGCGGCATCTATGCCGAGAAACTGCCCAACTACAACACCTCGATTTCCTTGATGGCGCTGGTGGTGGCCAACAATCTCGGCTACGAACCCGTGATGAAAAAGGCGCGTAATTTCCTGGTCGGCCTGCAGGACAATCTCGGCGACGATGTCGCCGTGAACGGGGGTATCGGCTATGGCGGTCGCTACAAGCATTCCGACCTGAACAACACGCTGAACTCATTGGAGGCCTTGCATTACACGCGGTTCCTGAAGAGCGATGTCGCCAACGACCCCGAGGCGAAGGAACTCAACTGGAAGGCGGCGATTCAGTTCGTCAGCCGCACGCAGAACCTGCCAGGCTCCAACGATCAGAAATGGGCGAGCGACGACCCGGCCAACAAAGGCGGTTTTGTGTATTTCCCCGGCCACAGCATGGCTGGCGAACAAAAGCTGGATGGTGACAAGGTGGCGCTTCGCTCTTATGGCAGCATGAGCTACGCCGGTCTGCTCAGCCTGATTTATGCGCAGGTCGACAAGAGCGATCCACGCATCAAGGCCGTCGTCGAGTGGCTATCGAAGAACTACACGCTCGCCGAGAATCCCGGCATGGGACAGGAAGGCCTCTACTACTACTTCCATACCATGGCCAAGGGTTTGTCCGCCGCGGGCATCGATACCCTTACGCTCAGGGATGGAACCAAGGTGAATTGGCGCCAGGACCTGGCCAAGCGACTCCTGAATCTGCAAAAGGCCGACGGGTCATGGGCGAACGACAACGGCCGGTGGATGGAGAAGGATCCAATCTTGGTCACCAGCTATGCGGCGATCACTCTGGAGATCGTGCAGCGCGGCTTGTAAGCGGATTACGGGGCGAGGGATGTCATGCAGGTAATTCAACAACAGTTCCAGGTGGCGTTCTCGTATCCGGTCGTGTTTACGCGGAACGTATTCGATCCCGCCAATCCTGTTTTGGCCGACCTGCTGGCCGCGGGTGAGCCCGGAATCCGGCGCGCTCTGGTTGTCATCGACAGCGAAGTTGTTCGCCTGAATCCAGGGCTGCTCGCCCAGATCAGCCTCTATGGCGAAGCGCATCGAGCGAGGATGGTTTTCGCGGCCCCGCCGTTTCAGGTGCGCGGAGGAGAGATATGCAAGCATGAACCGAGTGAAGTCGCGGAGATTCATGCGCTCGTCGAACGCCACAAGATATGCCGGCATTCATTCATTATCGCCATTGGTGGTGGCGCGGTACTCGATGCCGTCGGTTACGCCGCGGCCACCGCCCATCGTGGCGTCAGGCTGGTTCGCCTGCCGACCACGGTGCTGGCGCAAAACGATGCTGGCATCGGTGTAAAGAATGGTGTCAATGCGTTCGGCCGCAAGAACTTTCTCGGGACTTTCGCGCCTCCGTTCGCCGTCATCAACGATGCCGTATTCCTTGGCTCTCTGCCATTGCGCGACCGGCGCGCGGGTGTTGCCGAGGCGATTAAGGTCGCACTCATTCGTGATCGCGAGTTTTTCGACTATCTTTACGACGAGCGTGCCAGGCTTGCAAGCTTCTCCTCCGATGTAATGGAGAGGATGATCTTCCGTTGCGCCGAACTTCACATGCAACATATCGGTGGAGGTGGTGATCCATTCGAGAGTGGCTCTTCTCGGCCACTCGATTTCGGGCACTGGGTCGCGCACAAGCTGGAAGAGCTTTCCGCAAGCGAGCTTAAGCATGGCGAGGCCGTGGCGATAGGCATCGCGCTCGATTCCCTCTATTCTCGACGCCAGGGCTTGCTGGGTGAGATCGAACTGCGCCGCATCATGAATCTCCTTGAAACAGTCGGTTTTGCGTTGAACCACCCAGCTCTGTCGTGGCTGGATGTCGAGAAGGCATTGTCCGAATTCCGCGAGCACCTTGGCGGCAAGTTGTCCATCCCGCTGTTGGCCGGTATCGGAACGAAAGTCGAGGCGCATGAAATCGACATTGCCCTGATGAAGCAATGTGTTGGGGCACTGTTTGAGCGGGCCTCTGCCAGGACCGATGTGGCGCGGGCGTCTCTGGAGTCGGGCGCCCGTCGCGTCGCCTGAAAGTGGGCGGCATTCCGGTGAGGAAGCCGCCTGACCCTGGAGCCGGCAGGGCTCTGTTGCAGGAGTGGTTGTTTAATCGCATCGAAGCGGAGCAGCGGCGCTGGTTCGACGCTCAGCTAAGTGCGGCACGGGCCGAACAGGGCGACAGGATTCTATTCATCACTTTTGGCCTTGTGCCCCGGCGGCTTGGCAAGCAACCGCTCGGATTGACGGGAGATGACCTTGCGGCCGCCGAGGCATGTCTTCCCGGCTGGCGACCCGACCGATGGAGCGTTGCCGATGCGGCACGTATCCTGTTTCTCGCCAGCCTTCACGGTCGGCGACCAGATTTTTCGTCGAGATTTGGCTCGTTGTGTCAAACGGCCGAGATGGCGGAGGCCGTGGCGCTATATCGGGGGTTGCCGTTGTATCCGGAACCGGCCGACATCGAGCCTTGGGTGGGTGAAGGATTGCGCACGAACATGCGCTCGGTATTCGAGGCCATCGCCCACGAAAACCCATATCCGATGCACTATCTTGATACACACCGATGGAATCACATGGTGCTGAAGGCGTTGTTCGTCGGCAGTCGTCTTGCTCCGATCGAGGGGTTGGATGAGAGAGCCAACGAAGAGCTCGCGAGGATCTTGCGCGATTTCGCCCATGAACGATGGGCTGCCGGGCGCCCAGTGCCGTTTGAAATCTGGCGCTGCGTTGGCCCTTTTGCACGGGGCGGTGCGTTGGGTGACCTCGAACGCGTTCTGGAATCCGGAACCACAACGGAACAACAGGCCGCCGCGCTGGCACTGGCCGCCAGTCCGGATGTCGACGCCAAGGTGCTCTTGCAGCGCTTTCCTGTCCTTGCCTCGGCCGTTGAAAACGGTATGCTCGAATGGGCAGGGGTTCAATGATGCTTTTCTTTTCGCCTCGGCGACGCTGACACAACATGATGTTCATTGATCCACACGCGCACATGATTTCGCGCACCACCGATGACTACGAGGCGATGGCTGCTTCGGGTGTCGTGGCGGTCATCGAGCCAGCCTTCTGGCTGGGGCAGCCGCGCACCAACGCGGGCTCGTATCTTGACTATCTGTCTTCGCTGGTGGGTTTCGAGCGATTCCGCGCCGGCCAGTTTGGCATTCGTCACTACTGCACCATCGGCCTCAATTCCAAGGAAGCGAACAACGAGGGACTGGCGGAAGCCGTCATGGAACTCATTCCGCGCTTCGCGTTGAAGGAGGGCGTCGTGGCGATTGGCGAGATCGGCTATGACGAGCAAACGGTTCTTGAAGACAAGTACTTCAGATTGCAACTCGAGTTGGCGAAGGAACTCGCGTTGCCCGTGATGATTCATACCCCTCATCGCGACAAGAAGAACGGTACCTCGCGCTCCATGGATGTCTGCATGGAGCATGGTCTCGATCCGCGCATGGTGGTGATCGATCACAACAACGAGGAGACCGTCAGGGAGGTGCTGGATCGTGGCTTCTGGGCGGCGTTCTCGATCTATCCGAGCACCAAGATGGGTAATGTCCGAATGGTCGAAATCCTGCGCCAGTATGGCGCAAAGCGGGTTATCGTCGATTCGGCTTGCGATTGGGGAATTTCCGAGCCCCTGGCGGTCGCCAAGACCGCGAGGCTTGCCTTGGACAGTGGCATTGCGGCGACGGAGGTTGAACTGGCCTGTTATCGGAACGCGCTTGACGCCTATGGTCGGAGTGGTCAGATGATGGAGTCGGATTGGCTGAATCCTATGCCGATCGATCAGCGTGCCTTGTTCGAAGGTAATTCGATCTTGCGCGGTGGGCGTGAGCCGGTGGTGCAGGAGCAATGCGATCGGCGTTCGATGGATAATCTGATCATTGATTGAACGCCCCGGCTCGATGGGATACTGTCAATGACGGCAATCCCGTTGGAGCGTTCGAGTAGAATTTTTTCGTGCTACGCAGCCCTGTCATCGGAATCGAGAGGGACGGATTGCGTCGTCCGAGCCTGAGCAACAGCCAAGGAGCCGTGTGATGAATGGACCTTACCGCCCAATGAGGGCGAACGATATTCTGGACTTGTACTTCATCGAGAATCGATCGAGGATTCTCGATATTGCGTCCTTTCTGGATCGAATCGATCGTTACGAAGGTGCTGAGGGGGCGAAGGCGGATTATCGCTATCAGGCGTTCGCGCGAATCGTAAAACTGCTGAGCGAGCCGACAGGCAATCGCACCAAGGCCATTCAGGTCGCACTGAGCGATCCCACCACGGAACCGCTGGCAAGCGCAGCCGGCCTCAAGGCTTGGGGCGCGTGGAACGGGGATCAGCAATGAAAGTCATCGATCCGCATATCCACATGATCTCGCGCACGACCGATGACTATCTCAAGATGGCTGTCAGCGGCATTCACACCGTCGCCGAACCTGCCTTCTGGGCTGGTTTCGATCGCGGCTCGGCGGCGAGCTTCCGCGATTACTTCAATCAGTTGACGAAGGTTGAGCCAGCGCGCGCCGCACGGTTTGGAGTCAGGCACTATTGCTGGATCGGATTGAACTCGAAGGAGTCGGAAGACCTTGCGCTCGCGGACGAGGTGCTTTCGTTCGTGCCGGAGTTTCTGGATCGCCCGACAGTACTCGGCATTGGGGAAGTCGGTCTCAACAAGAACAGCCACAACGAGATTGCGGTGTTGGAGAGGCACCTGGAGATCGCGGTGGCGCGCGACGAAATGATCTTGATCCACACGCCGCACCTGGAGGACAAGCTCAAGGGCACACGCATCATCATGGACATGATCAAGTCGGAACCGCGGATCAGCCCCCAGCGCGTGCTGATCGACCACGCCGAGGAGCACACCATCGGCGAGATCAAGGACAACGGCTTCTGGTTCGGCATGACCCTCTATCCGAACTCCAAGGGCAGCCCGGAACGGGCGATCGACGCGGTCGAGATATTCGGCACCGACAGGCTCTGCATCAATTCATCCGCCGACTGGAGCGTCAGCGATCCGCTATCGACGCTGAAATGCGCCAACGAGATGCGGCGGCGCGGCCACCCCGAGCACGCGATCGAGCAGGTCTTTTTCGAGAATCCCAAGCACTTCCTCGGGCAATGTCCAAAGTTCCGGGTCGGCTGATCACCTATTGCACGAACATTCATCCGGGAGAAGGCTGGTGGGAACACTTCGCGGCGCTGCGATGCCATGTTCCTGCCGTCAAGGCGGCAGTCTCTCCCCACCGCGCGTTTCCCCTCGGCCTTCGGCTCTCGCGCCGCGCGGCCGATGAACTGAGCGACGGAGAGCACGAGCGCTTCGTGGCCTGGCTGCGCGAGCACGATTGTTTCGTGCCGACCATCAACGGCTTTCCCTACGGCGCCTTTCACGGTGAGCGGATCAAGGAGCGCGTCTACCTCCCCGACTGGCGTAGCCCGGAGCGCGCGGCCTACACGATGCGGCTCGCCGATCTGCTGGCTGGCTGGCTGCCCGCGGGAATCGTCGGCTCCATCTCCACGGTGCCGATCGGCTTCAAAGGCATGGTCGCCGACGCGGACCTGCCAGAGGTACGACGGCAGTTGATACCGGTTCTCGAACACATCGAGGCCCTGCGAGCGGTATCCGGCAAGGAGATCGTGCTCGCCCTGGAACCGGAGCCAGGCTGCCTGCTCGAAACCACGGAAGAGGTCTGCCGCTTCTTCGAAGTGATGGCGTTTCCGGCGGAGTTGCGCGACTTCATCGGTGTCTGCTACGACTGTTGCCATCAGGCGGTGGAATTCGAGGAGCCGGAAGATTCGCTGGCGCGACTGGCGAACGCCGGCATTCGCATCGCCAAGGTCCAGGTATCCTCCGCGCTGAGCCTGACGTCGCCAACGGTGGCACAACTAGGACGGTTCGACGAGCCATGCTACCTTCATCAGGTCGCCGTGCGGCGGCGGGATGGTGCGCTGTACCGGTTTCGGGACTTGCCGGACGCCATCGCCGAGCATGCCGGGCTGGCCGACGCGGAGTGGCGTTGCCACTTCCATGTGCCCATCTTCAGCCCGGGCGCGGCTGATTTCGGCACCACTCGTCGATTCCTGGAGCAAGCGTTGCCGCTGTTGCCTGGCGAGCCGCTGCTGGAAGTGGAAACCTATACCTTCGACGTGCTGCCGCCGGAGCTGCGCCGAGAGTCGGTGACCGATTCGATCATTCGGGAAATTCAATGGCTGGAGGCACAAGTCGATGCGGCGCACTGTCGTCCTTGATGTCGTCGGGCTGAGCCGCAAGCTCCTCGGCGGCCCGCACACATCGCGCCTGAATGCGCTGCTGCCCAACAGCGTGCCGATTCGCACGATCCTGCCGGCGGTGACCTGCTCGGTGCAGGCAACCTATTTGACGGGGCGCCTGCCGGCCAGCCACGGCATCGTCGGCAACGGCTGGTACTTCCGCGAACTCGGCGAAGTGATGTTCTGGCGCCAGTCGAACCAGCTGGTGCAAGGCGACAAGCTCTGGGACGAAGCGCGCCGGCGCGATCCCGGCTTCACGGTGGCCAACACCTTCTGGTGGTATGCGATGAACACCGGCGCCGACATCACGCTGACGCCGCGCCCACTCTATTGTGCCGATGGCCGGAAGCTGCCGGATTGCTACAGCGCGCCGCTGGCATTGCGCGACCGTTTCAACCGCGAGTTCGGCCAGTTCCCGTTGTTCCAGTTCTGGGGGCCGGCGACCTCGATCGCTTCGAGCGAGTGGATCGGCAAGGCGGCGATGGCCATCGAGGAGGAGTTCCACCCGACGCTGCAATTCGTCTATCTGCCGCATCTCGATTACTGCCTGCAGAAGCACGGACCGGGCGGGCCGGTCGAACGTGACCTGGCCGAGATCGACCGCTTGTGCGGCACGCTGCTCGACTACTTCCGGGAACGAGGTTGCCGCGTCGTGATTCTCTCGGAGTACGGCATCACGCCGGTCGATACGCCGGCTCATCCGAATCGCCTGTTGCGCGAGGCGGGGCTGCTTTCGCTGAAGGAGGACCTCGGTCGCGAGTATCTGGACCCTGGCACCAGTCGCGCGTTCGCGGTCGCCGATCATCAGATCTGCCATGTCCATGTGCGCGATGCCCACGACGTTCCGGCGGTGAAGGCGCTGTTCGAACAGGCGCCCGGCGTCGAGCGGGTGCTCGATCGCGAAGGCAAGCGAGCCCATGGCCTCGATCACGAGCGGGCTGGCGATCTGGTACTGATCGCGTCGGCGAACAGCTGGTTCACCTACTACTGGTGGCTGGACGACCGGCGGGCACCGGACTACGCGCGTACCGTGAACATCCACGCCAAGCCGGGCTACGATCCCTGCGAGCTGTTTCTCGATCCAGCCATCCGCCTGCCGAAGGTGAAGATCGCTTCGGTGCTGGCGAAGAAGCTGTTGGGCTTCCGTTACCTGATGGATGTCATTCCGCTGGATGCAACGCTGGTCAAAGGCTCGCACGGCCGCGTCACCGAGGATGCCGCCGAGGGACCACTATTGATGAGCGATACTCCGGAGTTGTTTGATGATGACGTCATCGATGCCGCCGGCGTTTACAATCTGCTGCTTCGTCACGTCTTCGCCGACTGACTCATGAGCGCCCTCAAGGCCTACCTCGACCTTTGCCGGGTCAGTAATCTGCCGACCATCTGGACCAATGTTCTGGCCAGCGGTTTGCTGGCGGGCGCCCCTTTGGCGCCCGCGTCGTATGGCCTGCTGGCTGCCGCGCTGTCGTTCTTCTACGTCGCGGGGATGAGTTTCAATGACGTCTGTGACGTCGAGCACGACAGGCTGAGTCGCCCCGCGCGGCCTATTCCGTCGGGGCGCGTGTCCCTCCGCCAGGCGCGGATTCTGACCGTGGTGTTGTTCGCGACCGGCTTCGCGCTGCTGGCCCTGGCGCCGCGCGCGATCGGCATGGCGGCGGGCGTCCTGCTGCTGCTGGCGATCGTCGCCTACGATTTTCATCACAAGCGCAATCCCTACAGCGTTTTTATCATGGCCGCTTGCCGTTTCCTGGTGTTCGTGGTGACGGCGCTGGCGCTGGTCGGGGAAGTTCCCATGGCGGTATTGCTGGCAGGCGCTGCCCAGTTTCTCTACGTGGTCGTCATCAGCCTGGTGGCCAGGTACGAGAACGGCCGGGCCAGGCCTTTCCCGTTTCCCGTGGTACCCGCCATGCTGGCCGGCATCTCCCTGCTCGACGGGCTGATGATGGCGCTGCTGTACGCGGCCCCTTGGCTGCTGGCCGGCATCGCCGGTGCACTGCTGACCTGGGCCGGCCAGCGTTACGTGCGCGGGGATTGAACGGCGTGTCACCTTGACTGACTTTGCGACCATGATTCTCTCGCGTGGGCTCTTGGCCATCCTTGCAGGCCTGCTGCCCGCTTCGGTGTATGCGTCCGGCATCGACCAGTTCAAGTCCTTTCTCGACACGACCCGGCAGGCGCGCGGTGTGTTTTCGCAGAGCGTGGTGGGCAAGTCGGGGCGCAAGCCGCAACAGTCGTCGGGCAGTTTCGCCTTCTCGCGGCCAGGCAAATTTCGCTGGACCTACGACAAGCCGTTTCAACAACTGCTGGTTAGCGACGGCGAAAAACTCTGGGGCTACGATCCCGAACTCAAGCAAGTCACCGTCGGCAAACTGGGCAAGGCGCTGGGCGCCAGTCCGGCGGCCCTGCTGGCGGGCGATGCGCTGGAGGAGAACTTCGTGATTGCCGACGGCGGCGCGGCCGAAGGCCATGAGTTCGTCGAGGCGACGCCGAAAGCAAAGGACGGCAGCTTCGAGCGCGTCCGCATCGGCTTCCGGGACAGGCTGCCGCGCGTCATGGAAGTTCGCGACAATTTTGGTCAGACCACGACCTTGCTGCTCGATGGCTTCGAGGTCAATCCCGTGCTGCCGGCCGACCTGTTCCGCTTCGCGCCGCCCAAGGGCGTGGACGTCGTCGGCGACTGATCGACGGTCACTCCGGTGGCACGGTGTCGCGGCTCTGGCGGCGGCATTGCCCGCGGCGTTCGAACCAATAGACGGTATTGCCGGCGACGACGATGCTGCCGGAAATGACGGCCGATACCGCGGCAGTGGCCGCGGCGGCGACCACCAGCGTTACGCAGCCTTCGTTGGCACAGCCCATGATCGCGGCGATCTGCACTTCCTGCAACACCATGTGTCGGGCCACGACCTTGCACTCCGGATCGATGAACTCGACCGTTCTTGGCACATAAACGCAAGCCCCGAGCGCCAGCGCCGGCAGCAGGCCGAAGATGGCGCGACGACGGAGGATGCCTTTGGTCATGCTGACGGTGGGGCGCGAGTGATGTGGCGGTGCAGGAATGGTCTTGGTGTGACACCACTCTACACCGGCGGGCAAGGGGACGGCTTGTTAATGGGGACTTAAGAAAGCATCGATAGCCTGCGTTTCGGCTTCGGTCCGTCCCGAAGCCCCAAACAGTAGGCGAGGCGATCGATGGACCATGCGAACTTTCACGCCGGCGAACAGCAGGCGCAACAGCGCTGGCATACCGACCAGTTATGGGATGCCGCGCGCAAGGAGCGGCTGCTCTGGGATCACATCCCGGAAGTCTTTCACGCCCGCATCGAGGGCGCGCCATTTTTCTTCCTTGCCACCAGTTCGCCGGATGGCCACTGCGACTGCTCGTTCAAGGGCGGTGGCCGCGGCCTGATCCGTATTCTCGATCCGCGGCGCTTCGCTTTTCCGGACTTCGATGGCAATGGCGCTTTCATGAGCCTGGGCAACATCCTGCTCAACCCGCATGTTGGCTGCCTGTTTATCGACTTCAGCGATGGTGCGCGCCTGCGGGTCAACGGCCGGGCGACCATCCACGAAAACGACGCGGTGGCCGCGCTTTTCCCCGCGTGTCGGCGCGCCGTGAGCGTCGCCATCGAGCAAGTCGTGCCCAACTGCGCCCAGCATATACCCCGCTTGGCGCCGATGGCCTGATCGCTGGAGTCGGACAAACCATGCCCCAAGTACCCTATCGGATTGCCGTCAATGTCGAGTGGACCAGCAAGTGCAATGCGCTGTGTCCCATGTGTCCGCGCGACGCCATCCAGCAGCCGCAATTGATGTCGCTCGATACCTGGCGGCGGACGCTCGGACGAATCGGTGCCGACGAAGTGTTCCGGGTCGTGATCGCCGGTTACGGCGAGGCGACCACGCATCCTCGTTTCTTCGAGTTCATCGACGCGCTGCGCGATCATCCGGTGCGGTTCGACATGGTCAGCAACGGCCATTTGCTCGACCCCGACAAGCTGGCGCATCTGGACGGGGCGATCGGTCTCCTGATCGTGTCCTTTTCCAGCATCGACCCCGAGGTTTACCGGCGTGTCCATGTCAATCTCGATCAAGCGCGCGTCATGGCCAATCTCGAGGCGGCGCGGACCATGCTCAAGCGCACCCGGCTGGCCATCAGCCTCACGCCGATGCCGGAGTGCTTGCCGGCGCTGCCGGACACCATCGCCTGGTTCAAGGCCCGGGGTATCGATGCCTTGACGATGTCGCCGACGCTCTACAACCGCGGTGGCAACCTTGCGGATCAGGGCGTGGCGACGCGCGAACTGCGCCAACTCATCAAGCGGCACAAGCTGCGTTCCCAGGAACTCGATTTCGTTCCGGGCGCGCGGGATATCTATCGGCAATGGCGGCACAATCGCTACAAGTGTCTGCCGCGCAATGTCGATCTCTTTGTTGCGTCCAGCGGCGACTATCTCTATTGCTACAACGATGTCGGCCATCGGCATGCCATCGGCAACGTCGGCGCCGACAGCATCGGCGACACGCTGCGACGGCGGCAGGGCATGGCGGCGATTGCTTCGTTGTGCGGCAGTTGCAACATGCGCGACCGCTACGGCGCTGCCGAACTGGCGCGGGCGGGAGTTTCCTATGTGCGCTCGTTGTCGGGGTTGGCCGCCTGAGCGGAATATTTTTCGACGTTCAGCGCCAAAGAAAACGGCCACCCGAAGGTGGCCGTTCCATTGCCGATCGAAAGACGTCGATTAGAAGCTGTGGCGGATACCAGCACCCAGCGTCGACGACTTGCCGCCGGCGTTCGGGGTAATCGTCGAGGCGCGCGCGACCAGATCGTCGTTGCTGATGCGGTTGTAACCGGCATACAACGTGGTGCGCTTCGACAGGCCATGGATGTAAGCGACCGACCAACCCTTGGAATCGGTATCGTTGGCATCCATGTTGCTCTTGGCGTACTGGACGGCGACCGTGCCGGCCGGGCCGACCGGAATGCCGGCGGCAACGCCCCACTTCTTGTCCTTGTCGCCGGTGGCGTCGTTCTTGCGGGTCTGGTAGGACGCGAACAGCTTGGCCACGCCCATGTCGAACGAACCGTTCAAGCCCAGTTCCTTGATGTCATCCGGCAGGAAATCGTTGGCGGTGATCTTGGAATAGGTGAAGTTGGCGGCGGCGGGGCCTGCGGCATACTTGACGCTGAACAGGTTGGCGTAGGCATCGTCCATCTTGCGAGCGGTTGCACCTGTAGTGCCGGGATAGATGGGGGCAATACCGGGCGCATTGGCCTCGCTGACGCGGACGTGGTTATAGGCCAGCGACAAGCCGCCGAACAAGGGCGAAAGGTAGGCGAAGGCGTTGTTGGCCCGGCCGCCACCGCCGCAGCTCAACAACTGGGTGCCACCCAGACCGACCTTGTTATAGGCGTCGAAGATGCCGCCGGCGAGCGGGCCGGTGGCGCAGGCGAAGTCGTAACCGGCGCCCTGCATGCGGCCGGCGGCGACGGTGCCGAATCCGCCGGCCAGGCCGACGAAGCTGTTACGGGTGCCGGTGGTGCCGTTCGCCGAATTGGTGCCTACGGCTGCGCCACTACCAACTTGGCCCAGGCCCAGTTGCTGGTCGACTTCCATGCCCCACTCGAGGTTGAACACCGCCTTCAGGCCGTTGCCGAGATCCTCGACACCCTTGAAGCCGAGACGGGAACCGGAAAGGCCGCCGCTGTTGATGAAGGTGCGGCTATCGGCGCCATCGGCCGCGCCGCGAATGTAGGCCATGTCGACAATGCCGTAGACGGTGACATTGGACTGGGCAAGGGCGCCGCCGGAGGCGAGGCCGGCGACAGCCATGGCGATCAGTTTCTTCTGCATATGAATCTCCTTATTGGTTGAGATGCGGGTTTCAATGACTCCACGTGGTCGGCCACTGAACCCCGCTACTACTTCCCTCTAGGAAAGCTGGCCTAATTGTCGCTTGACGGGTGAAAAGCCATCAAGCGAAAGCCCGGAATAGGGGGCTTTCGCGGCGCTGTTTGTGGGTTTTTTGCAACAACCTGGAGACGGCCATCTCAGGCCTGTTTACGATCATGGTCTTGCATAAACAATTGATTGATATATAAATTGATCTAGTCCGGATGGATGGGGCGGGATTGCGGGCCACCAAACAGCCGGGCCAGTTCCAAGCCCGGATCGGGCACCCGCATGAAGGCCTCGCCGACGAGGAAGGCGTTGACTCCTCGAGCGCGCATCAGCGCCACATCGGCGGCGGTCCGAATCCCCGATTCGGTGACCACGATGCGCTCCTCCGGAATGCGGGACAACTGGCCGAGCGTCGTGTCGAGGTTGACGGCGAAAGTGCGAAGATTGCGGTTGTTGATGCCAATCAGCGGCGTTTTCAGCCGCAAGGCGTCATCGACTTGGTCGCCATCATGGGCCTCGACCAGCACGGCCATGCCCAGTTGGTCGGCGAGCGCTTCCATTTCCTGCATCGCGGCTAAGGACAAGGCCGCGACGATCAGCAGAATGGCATCGGCGCCCATGGCCCGGGCTTCATAGACCTGATAGGGGTCGACCAGGAAGTCCTTGCGCAGCACGGGCAGGGCGCAGGCGGCGCGGGCGGCGTGAAGGTATTCCGGCGCGCCTTGGAAGAACTGGCGGTCGGTGAGCACGGAGAGGCAGGTCGCGCCATGTCGTTCATAGCTGGCGGCAATCTCGGCCGGGCGAAAGTCCTCGCGCAGCACGCCTTTCGACGGGCTGGCCTGCTTGATCTCGGCAATGACGGCCACGCCCGGCGTTCCGCCACGGCTGACTTTGGCGCGGATGGCGCCAATGAAATCGCGTGACGGATGGGTTGCGAGGCTGGCCTCGGCCTCGGCGCGAATGATGGCGAGCGGCTTCACGGCCCTCGCGGCGGCGACTTCCTCGCGTTTGACGGCGAGGATTCTGGCCAGGATGTCGCTCATGCGAATCGGCGCGTGTAGTGAACGAACTCGTCGACCTTCTTGCGCGCGGCGCCGCTGGCGATGGTATCGCGCGCCATCCTGATGCCGTCGCCGATGCCGTCGACGAGATTGGCGGCGTGGAGCGCGGCGCCGGCATTGAGGACGATGATCTCGCGTGCCGTGCCCGGCTTGTCGTCGAGCGCGGCCAGCAGCATGGTTTTCGACTCGGCGGCGTCGGCCACCCGCAGGCTGCGGTTCGAGACCATCTGCAGGCCGAAATCCTCGGGGTGGATTTCATATTCGCGGATATTGCCGTCCTTGAGTTCGCCGATCATGGTGGCGGCGCCGAGCGAAATCTCGTCCATGCCATCCTTGCCCCAGACCACCAGCACATGACGGGCACCGAGTTGCTGCATGACCCGCACCTGGATTCCCACCAGATCCGGGTGGAAGACACCCATCAGCGTGTTGGGCGCGCCGGCGGGATTGGTCAGCGGCCCGAGGATGTTGAAAATGGTGCGCACGCCCATTTCCTTGCGCACGGGGGCGACGTTCTTCATCGCCGGGTGATGGTTGGGCGCGAACATGAAGCCCATCCCTGTCGCCTGGATGCACTCGGCCACCCGCGGCGCCGACAGGCTGATGTTGGCGCCCAGCGCCTCCAGCACGTCGGCGCTGCCCGATTTCGACGAGACGCTGCGGTTGCCGTGCTTGGCGACCGTGGCGCCGGCGGCGGCGGCGACGAAGGCCGAGGCGGTCGAGATGTTGAAGGTATGCGCCGAGTCGCCGCCGGTACCCACAATATCGACGAAGTGGGGGTTGTCGGCAACCACCACGGGGGTGCACAGTTCGCGCATCACGGTCGCCGCCGCCGCGATCTCGCCGATGGTCTCCTTCTTGACCCGCAGCCCGGTGAGGATGGCGGCGGTCATCACCGGCGACACTTCGCCGTTCATGATCAGCCGCATCAGGTGCAGCATCTCGTCGTGGAAGATTTCGCGGTGCTCGATGGTGCGCTGGAGGGCTTCCTGCGGGGTGATCATGGCGTTTGTCCCAATCAATGACCGGTGAACCAGTTGTGAATCCTGAGACCGGAGAAATGCTTGAAGTCGGTCACGTTGCGCGTGACCAGCGTCAATTCGTGAACATGGGCAATGGCGGCGATCTGGCCATCGGCAAAGGGCGGTGTCAATCCCTTGGCGGCGAGTCGGGCGCGCTCGGCGGCATGCCACTCCGCCGCCTCGGCCGTGTAGGGAAGGACGGGCAGTTCTGTCTGGCGCAGCATCTCGATGAAAGCGCCGATCGCATCGCGCTTGCGCGAGGGCGCGAGTAGCGCGAGGCCGTGGCTCAACTCGTGCCAGGTGATCGAGGAGGTGGCGATCTGCTCGCCGGCTTTCAGCAGGCGAGCCATTACGCCGGGGTCGGGAGTCGCTCGCGTCGGCTCCGACAGGATGTTGGTGTCGAGCAGGAACTTCAGGGGCGCCATGCCGCTCGTCCCGGCGAATGGTCGCGCTCCGTCAGCCAATCCGTGTCGTCGAGCGCGGCGGCGTTGGCTGCGCGGAAGCGCTGGATTGCCTCGGCAAGCGAGCGCCGTTGCGCGAGACGGGAATAATCGGTCGCCGAGACCACGACGGCCACGGGGCGGCCGCGCCGCGACAGCGTCACCGGCCGTCCGGCCTCGGCTTCGCGGATGACGCTGGAAAGGTCGTTGCGTGCCTCGGCAATGGAGTAAATCTTGTCCATGGCGATTCTCCGAAATGACTATCTTGATGGCTAGATTATCCGTTACGCCAGCGGGCCCTGCAAGAAATTGCGCAGCAGGTCGTGGCCGCGCTCGGTCATGATCGACTCGGGATGGAACTGCACGCCTTCCACCGCCAGCGTCTTGTGGCGCACGCCCATGATCTCGCCATCCTCCGTCCAGGCGGTGATGTCGAGACAATCGGGCAAGGTTTCGCGGCGGATCGCCAGCGAGTGGTAGCGCGTCGCGGTGAGCGGATTCGGCAGACCCTTGAAGACGCCGATGTCGGCGTGATGGATGGGCGAGACCTTGCCATGCATCATGGTCTTGGCATGGACGATCTCGCCGCCGAAGGCGTAGCCGATGCTCTGATGCCCGAGGCAGACGCCGAGAATCGGGATATTGCCGGCGAATTCCTGGATCACCGCCACCGAGATGCCGGCTTCCGCTGGCGAGCACGGGCCGGGGGAGATCACCAGATGGTCCGGCTGCATTGCCGCGATTTCCTTCAGCGTGATGGCGTCGTTGCGGTAAACGCGCACGTCCTCGCCCAACTCGCCGAAATACTGCACGAGGTTGTAGGTGAAGGAATCATAGTTGTCGATCATGAGAAGCATGGCAATCTCCTCACTCGAAGCGGGTGTCGAGGCCGCTCTCGGCCATCTCGGCGGCGCGCAACAGCGCCCGCGCCTTGTTGCGTGTCTCTTCCCATTCCGAATCGGGATTGGAGTCGGCGACGATGCCGGCGCCGGCCTGCACGTGGATGCGGCCGTTCTTCAGCACGGCGGTGCGGATGGCGATGGCCAGGTCCATGTCGCCGTTGAAACCGAGATAGCCGACGGCGCCGGCGTAGATGCCGCGCTTGGTCGGCTCCAGTTCGTCGATGATTTCCATCGCCCGCACCTTGGGCGCGCCGGAGACCGTGCCGGCCGGGAAGGTGGCCTTGAGCACCGACACCGGACCTTCGTCGTCCTTGATCTGGCCTTCGACGTTGGAGACGATGTGCATGACGTGCGAGTAGCGCTCGATGACGTACTGCTGTGTCACCTTGACCGAGCCGATCTTGGCGACGCGGCCGACATCGTTGCGGCCGAGGTCGAGCAGTTGCAGGTGCTCGGCGCGCTCCTTCTCGTCGGCCAGCAGCTCGGCGGCGAGCGCCTCGTCCTCGGCCAGCGTGGCGCCGCGCTTGCGCGTGCCGGCGATCGGCCGTGCCGTCACCGTGCCGTCTTCGAGGCGCACCAGGATTTCGGGCGAAGCGCCGACGACGTGGAAGTCCTCGAAATCGAAATAGAACATGTAGGGCGAGGGATTCAGCGTGCGCAGCGCGCGGTAAAGCGCCAGCGGCGAGGCGCGGTAGGGCTTGCTCATTCGCTGGCTCAATACCACCTGCATGACGTCGCCGTCGGTGATGTATTGCTTGGCGCGGACCACGGCGGCCTTGAAGGCGGCCTCGCCGAACTCGGATTCGGCCGGCGCGCTGTCCGTGGCGGCATCGGCGGGAATCGCCACCGGCGCGCGCAGCTTCGCCAGCAGTTCCTTGAGTCGCGCCTGGGCCTGCTTCCAGGCGCCCGGGAAACCGGGCTCGGCGTAAACGACCAAGGTGAGCTTGCCCGAGAGGTTGTCGACGATGGCGATCTCTTCGGAGAGCATCAGCAGCATGTCGGGCGCGCCGATCGGGTCCGGCTTCTTCGCCTTATCCGAATGGGCCAGCTTCGGCTCGATGGCGCGCACGGTGTCGTAGCCGAAGTAACCGACCAGACCGCCGCAGAAGCGTGGCAGCCCGCGGAGGTCCGGCACCTTGAAGCGCGCCATGAACTCCGAGATGAAGGACATTGGATTTGTGTGGTCGCGCCGTTCGGCGACGCGGTTGCCCGTCAGCAACAGGATGCTGGCATCGTAGACCGCGATGCGCGTCGTCGAGGCGATGCCGATGAAGGAATAGCGGCCGAAGCGTTCGCCGCCTTGCACGGATTCGAGTAGATAAGAATACGGGTCGCCGGCGAGCTTCAGGTAGATCGACAGCGGCGTGTCGAGGTCGGCGAAGGTTTCGAGGGTGACGGGGATCCGGTTGTAGCCTTCGGCGGCCAGCCGGTTGAATTCCGATTCAGTCATGATGGCTCCACTGCTTGCAGCTTGCGAAAGTCAGCGCTGACGGTACGCCGAAAATACTCGGCGGCGGCGCGGGGCGAACAAACTTATCGCCAGGGGCGCCAGGGCCAGGCCTCTGCCCAACGGGGGCGGGCAACTTTCGTGGTGGAGCGAATGTTCATGCCTTGTGGATGCGACTTGCGGCGTCTTCGATGCTGGCGACTATAGCATCGCAATCCAGGCCGCGCACGTCCTGGCCCTCGTTGTAGCCGTAGGGCACGAGGAAGACCTTGCAGCCGGCCGATTTGCCAGCCTTGAAGTCGTGCACTGAATCACCGATCAGCAGCGTGTCGGCTGGCGAAACGTCGAGTCGGCCGCAGGCCCAGATTACTGGCATGGGGTCGGGTTTCGGCCTGGGCAGCAGGTCGCCGGGCACGACCACGTCCATGAACGGCGCGAGACCGGCGCGGTCGAGCAGCACCGAGGTAAAGGCACCAGCCTTGTTGGTGATGACGCCCAGCGGCAGGCCCTTGGCCTTGAGCGCCTTCAGCCCCTCCATGACGCCGGGAAAAGGCCGGGCGGCGCGGCCATTGACTTCGGCGTAGTGCTTCTTGAACGACGCCAGCGCCTTTTCGGGCGGCGGCGCCGGATCGTCGGCCGCATCGAGCTTGCCGGCCAGGATGCGCTTGACCAGGTTTGGAATGCCGCGTCCGACGTAGGCGCGGATATCCTCGACGGTTACCGGTGGCCGGTCGAGGTCGGCGAGCATGCCGTTGGCCGCGGCGTGCAGGTCGAGGACAGTGTCGAGCAGCGTTCCGTCCAGATCCAGCAGAACGGCGCGAACGTTCAAACCTTGGCCAGCTCCGCGCGCAGCTGGCCGATGATGCCGTCGTAGCGGTTGGGATCGGCTTCGTTGCGCTTGCCGAACACGGCCGAGCCGGCGACGAAGGTGTCGACCCCGGCGCGGGCCACTTCGGCGATGTTGGCCGGGCCGACGCCGCCATCGATCTCCAGTTCGACATTGAGGCCGCGCTCGTCGATCATTCGACGGACTTTTCTGGCCTTGTCGAGCACGTGGGGGATGAACTTCTGGCCGCCGAAGCCAGGATTGACCGACATCAGCAGCACCATGTCGAGCTTGTCGAGCGTGTATTCGAGCACGTCCAGCGGCGTGGCCGGGTTGAAGACGAGGCCCGCCTTGCAGCCGCATTCCTTGATGAGTCCTATCGTCCTATCGATGTGCTCGGAAGCTTCCGGATGGAAGGTGATGTAGCTGGCGCCGGCCTTGGCGAAATCGGGGACGATGCGGTCGACCGGCTTGACCATCAGGTGCACGTCGACCGGCGCGGTGACGCCGTGCTTCCTCAATGCTTCGCAGACCAGCGGGCCGATGGTCAAGTTCGGCACGTAGTGGTTATCCATGACATCGAAATGGACGATATCGGCGCCGGAAGCCAGTACATTGTCGACTTCCTCGCCCAACCTGGCGAAGTTGGCGGACAGGATCGATGGCGCGATGCGGTAGCCGGGCTTGGCCATGGAACAGGCCTCCTCAATTAGAATGAATCAATTCTAGCGGGGCCGACCATCATGCCCGCTAATTTTTTCTGATGGCAACCATAAGGTGACCGAGAGCGATGGGTGAAGCCAAGAAGTACGAGATTCGCGTCGATGTCGTGACCAGCTATCTGGAGGATCAGTCCGAGCCGCCGGCGAACCGGTATGTCTTCTCCTATGCCATGACCATCAGCAATGTCGGCACCGTCACGGCCCAGCTGATTTCCCGCCACTGGGTGATCACGGATGCCGCCGGGCGTGTCCAGGAAGTGCGCGGGCTCGGCGTGGTCGGCCATCAGCCGCTGCTGCGCCCGGGCGAGAAGTTCGAGTACGCCAGCGGCTGCGCGCTCGAAACGCCGGTGGGCACCATGAAGGGCAGCTACCAGATGGTGGCCGAGGACGGCACGCAGTTCGATGCGCCGGTCGCCGAGTTCGTCCTATCCATGCCGCGCACCCTGCACTAGCGCTGCCGCTTCCGCCACCGACAGCCACTTCCACGGCAGCGGCACCAGTCCCGGCACCCGTCGCCGATATTCGCGGTAGGTGTCGCCATGCATCGCGACCAGCTTGTTCTCCTCCAGCCGCGAACCGACCACGAAGTAGAGCGTGACGACGACCGCCGACACGAGCAGTGGCGCGTTCATGTCACGAGTCCACGTCAGCACCAGGGCAAGGCAGTACCAAGGATGGCGCACGTATCGATGCAGGTGCGAAATTCCGAAGCGCTCATGATCCTCGACGCCACGGTCGCCTTGCCGTAGCTGGCGCAGGCCAAAGAACTCCTGTGTGTCATAGGCGCGGCCCGCTACGGCCGTTCCGGCCAAGGCCGCCAGCGCCAGGCCGTTCGCCAACCATGCCCAGGGGCCTGTCCAGCGCCACAGCCAATCGCTCGCCGTGCCATACACCAGCCAAAGCAGGGGCAGCAGTGCGATGACGGCGAAGATGTTGAAGCCCAACCGGTAGGCAGGCATGGCGCCGGGCCAGCGGCGTGCCACCCAGTTCTTGCAAGTCGTGGAGGCGAGCAGCGAATGGATCGCTCCGTAGAAAATCCAGGCCAGCGCTATCCAGACGAGATTCACGACCGATAATCCGCGTTGATCTTCACGTAGTCGTAGGAAAAGTCGCAAGTCCACACCTTGCCTTGCGCGCTGCCGCGGCCGAGGTCGACGCGGACGGTAATCTCGGCGGGCTTCATGGCGGCTGCGCCATCCTCTTCCTTGTAGCTCGCCGCGCGGCCGCCGTTCTCGGAGACGAGGACCTCATTGTGCCCATTGCCGAGCCAGACTTTCACCTTCGATACGTCAAGGTCGCGCAGCGCGGCGTCGTTGCCCCAGGCGTTGCCGATGGCGCCGAGGATACGGCCGAGGTTGGGGTCTGACGCGAAGAAGGCGGTCTTGACCAGCGGCGAGTGGGCGATGGTGTAGCCGACGGCCTTGGCCTCGTCCTTCGAACGGGCGCCGGCGACGGCGATCTCGATGAACTTGGTGGCGCCCTCGCCGTCGCGGGCGATGGCCTGCGCCAGCGTGCGCGCGACTTCGATGACGGCCAGTTTGAATTCGTTCCAGCCCGTGGTATCGATGGTCTCGAAGCGGGCGCGGCCCTTGCCGGTGGCGATCAGGATGAATGAGTCGTTGGTCGAGGTGTCGCCATCGACGGTGACACAGTTGAAGGACTCGTCGGCGACTTCCTTGACCAGGCGCTCCAGCATGGGCTGGGCGACGATGGCGTCGGTGGCGACGAAGCCGAGCATGGTCGCCATGTTCGGCTTGATCATGCCGGCGCCCTTGGCGATGCCGGTGATGGTGACCGGTTGGCCGGCGATGGTGACCTGCTTCGACGCGGCCTTGGCGACGGTGTCGGTGGTCATGATGGCGTGCGCCGCGTCGTGCCAGCCATCGGCCTTGAGGGCGCTCTGGGCGCCGGGCAGGCCGGCGATGAGGCGGTCGACCGGCAGCGGTTCGAGGATCACGCCGGTGGAGAAGGGCAGCACCTGGTCGGCGCGTATGTCGAGGATGCGCGCGACAGCCTGGCAGCTCTGCTTCGAAGCCGCGAGGCCCATCTCGCCGGTGCCGGCGTTGGCGATGCCGGTATTGATGACCAGCGCGCGGATGTCGTTGCCGGTGAGGTGTTGGCGGCACATCTGCACCGGCGCGGCGCAGAAACGGTTCTGGGTGAACACGCCGGCGACGCGGCTGCCCGCCGCCAGTTCGATCAGCGTCAGGTCGCGGCGGTTGGCCTTGCGGATGCCGGCTTCGGTGACACCGAGACGGACGCCGGCCACCGGATGCAACTCGGCTGCCACCGGCGGGTTCAGGTTGACGGGCATGGTCGTTTCCTTGTTTCAGTCGGGATTGAAGACGGTTTTCCAGAGGCGGCGGACGACGGCGACACGCTCCGCCACGTCCGCCTTGGCGATGCTGCTCTTCTGGTTGTTGAGGCGTGCCACATGTTGCATGCGGCGGTAGTCGCGATAGGCGTCGCGTACCGCGTCGGCGAGATCGACGGGGATCAGGCCGCGTTGCGCGGCCATCGCCAGCAGGGCGATGTTGCCCTTATTCCCGGTGAGTTCGCAGTACTGCCAGGCATAGCCGAGCACCAGGTATTGCACGGCGAACTCGACGTCGATCAGGCCGCCCGGGTCGTGCTTGAGGTTGAAGACGGTATCGCGCTCGTCGAGTCTGGTGGCATGCGCGTCGAGCATCTTCTTGCGCATGGCCATGATTTCCTCGCGCAGCCTGGCGAGGTCGCGCTTCTGCGTCAGTACTTCGCAGCGGATCGCCTCGAAGGCGGCGCCGACGGCGGGATCGCCGGCGGTGAAGCGCGCCCGGGTCAGCGCCTGGTGTTCCCACAGCCAGGCCGATTCGAGCTGGTACTTGCGGAAGGCTTCCATCGAACTGACGACCAGGCCGGCTTCACCATTCGGGCGCAGGCGCAGGTCGGTTTCGAACAGCTGGCCGGCGGCCGTCTGCGCCGACAGCCAGGTGTTGAGGCGCGTCGCCAGTTTCGAATAGACCTGCGCCGCTTCCGGGTCCGGGTCATCGAACAGGAACACCAGATCGAGGTCGGAGGCATAGCCGAGTTCCTTGCCGCCCAGCTTGCCGTAGCTGATCACCGCGAAGCGCGGCGTATCCACGTGGCGCTTGAGCAGCTTGCGCCAGGCATGGCCGAGCGCCTGGTCGACCATGATGTCGGCGAGTTCCGACAAATGATCGGCCAGCCGCTCGACGGTCAGCAGGCCCGAGAGATCCTGGGTCAGCAGGCGGAACACCTGGGCGTGATGCGCCTCGCGCAGCAGGTCCATCTGCCGCTCGGTGTCCGGTTCCACCTCGTCGAGCGTTTGCGTCAGCTGCGCGCGAAAGGCCGGCCAGTCGGGCGCGGTGTCCAGGATACGGGCGTCGAGCAGTTCGTCGAGCAGCACCGGGTGGCGATTCAGGTAGCCGGCGGCCCAGCTCGAACTGCCGACGATCTGCGCGACCTTCGCTAGTGCCTGTGGATATTGCTGCAGCAGCGCCAGGTAGGCGGCGCGCCGCGAGATCGCCTCGAGCAGGTCGAGGCCGCGCGACAGCGCGGCATCGGGGTCGGGCAGGGTCGCGGCGGCCTCGACCAGGCGCGGCACCAGGGCGTCGAAGCGGCCGCGCGCGCTGTCGGCCAGCTGCTGGTAGCGGCTGCCGGCGCGGATCGCGGCCAGCCGGGTGCCGACAGCGGCGGCATCCTTGAAGCCGAGCCGCGACAGTTCGGCGACGTGGGCGTCGTCGCCGGCGCCATGCCAGACGCCATCCAGCGCATGATCCTTCTCGTTGGGATCGGCAAACACGGCTTCGAAATGGCGGGCCACATTCTGGCGATGGTCATCCAGCTCCATGGCCATCGCCTCGAAGGAGGCGAAGTCCATCGCCCGCGCCACCAGCTCCCGGTCCTCGGGCTTGTCGGGCAGGTTCTGCGTCTGGGCGTCGTCGAGGAACTGCAATCGGTGCTCGAGGCGGCGCAGGAAGACATAGGCCGAGGTCAGCTCCGCCTCGGCGTCCCGCGACAACTGACTCTTGTCGGCCAGCAGTTTCAGCACTGGCAGCGTCGGCTTGATTTGCAGGGACGTGTCGCGACCGCCGCGAATCAGCTGGAACACCTGGGCGATGAACTCGATTTCGCGAATGCCGCCGGGACCGAGCTTGATGTTGTCGGCCATGTCCTTCTTGGCGACTTCGCGGCGGATCTGCGCATGCAGTTCGCGCATGGCATTGATGGTGCCGAAATCGAGGTACTTGCGGAACACGAACGGCCGGCGGATCGCCTCGAGCTCGTCATGCCGCGCGCCCGTCATGGGCCGGGCCTTGATCCAGGCATAGCGCTCCCACTCGCGGCCCTGGGTGACGAAGTAGTTCTCCAGCATGTCGAACGAGCAGACCAGCGGCCCGGAGTCGCCATTCGGCCGCAGGCGCATGTCGACGCGGAAGACCTGGCCGTCGCCAGTGATCTCGCCAATGGCGGCAATCAGCTGCTTGCCCAGCCGCGTGAAGAATTCGAAATTGGAGATCGACCGGTTGCCATCCGTGTCGCCATCCTCCGGATAGACGAAGATCAGGTCGATGTCCGAGGAGACGTTCAGCTCGCGACCGCCGAGCTTGCCCATGCCCACCACGATCAGCTGCTGCGCCTGGCCTTCGGCATCGCGGGGTTCGCCGTAACGGGCGGCCAGGCTTTGGTGAAGCACCCGGAGCGCCGTGTCGACAGCGAGTTCGGCGATCAGCGTGATGCCTTCGACAACCTCGGCCAACGGCGCTCGGCGGGCGAGGTCACGCGTGGCGATGCGGGCATAGGCGCGCTGCTTGAACCGACGCAGCACTGGCTTGAGGTTGTCTTCGGTCGGGGCGGCCTCTGCCAGCCAGCGCTCGAGCGTGGCGTGGTCGACTGGCGCGTCGAGATGCGCGCCGGTATCCTCGGCGAGCGCGGGACGCGCTTGCAGCAGCCGCTGCAGGTAACGCGAATACCGACTGGCCGTCGCCAGGGCGTCGGCCGGGGAGGGGGAGGGCATTGCTTTACAATTCCTTCATGTTCAGCAGGTCATTCTAGCCCGCCCGCGCCCATGCGCTTCCCCCGCCTTTCCCGCCGCGCCAGCACGCTCGTGCGTGTTCTTGGCTGGCTCGGCGCCGCCGGCTATTTCGCCATCGGACTGCTGGTGCTGACGCTACGCCATTTCGTGCTGCCGGGCATCGAAAGCTATCGTGGCGACATCGAACGGTCGCTTGCCGAGGCCTTGGGGCAGCCGGTGGCCATCCGGAAAATCGACGCCGACTGGCGGGGCCTGCGGCCAAACCTGCGCATTCACGGCCTCGAGATTCGCGATGCCGAAGGCAGGCCGGCGCTGGGTTTCGACAATGTCGAGGTCGATCTCGCCTGGTCGTCGCTCTGGCGGCTGGAACCGCATTTCTCGCGCCTGGTGATCGATGCGCCAACCCTGGACCTGCGTCGCGACAGGGAAGGCCGGCTGTTCGCGGCCGGACTCGAGATCAAGCAGGATGAACGCCAGGACGAAGGAGTCTCGCGCTGGTTGCTGAGCCAGGATCGCATCGTCATCCGCAATGCCGCCATCACCTGGCATGACGACCAGCGCCAGGCGCCGCCGCTGGCACTGACGCAACTCAACTTCGACTTGCGCAATCGGGGTAACCACCATCGCTTCGGCCTGACCGCGCAGCCCCCGAAAGCGCTGGCGGCAAGGCTTGATCTTCGCGGCGACTTTGTCGGCCGCGACGTCAAGGCGCTGGCCGCATGGACCGGCGAGGCTTACGCGGAACTCGATTACGCCGACCTCGCGGGGTGGCGGAGCTGGGTCGATTATCCGGTCGAACTGCCACGCGGCGCGGGCGGCGTGCGGCTCTGGCTGACGCTGGCGAAGCAGCAGCTGACCGGACTGGCCGCCGACGTGCGCCTGAACGATCTTTCGGTGCGACTGGCGCCAGACCTGGGCATGCTGGAACTGGCGAGCCTCGACGGCCACCTGGGCTTGCGCCTCGATCATGGCCTTGGCTTCCAGGCGCGCAAGCTCTCGCTGGCCCTGCGCGATGGCATGCGCGTCGCGCCGACCGACATCGATTTCAATTGGCGCGAGGCGACCGAGAAGAAGCCGGCCCATGGCGAGGCTGTCGCCGACAACCTCGACCTCGGCGTCGTCGCGGCGCTGGTCGACCATTTGCCGCTGGATGCCGCATTGCGCGAGAAGCTGGCGGCCTTCGATCCACGAGGCAAGTTGAGCGGTTTGCATCTGAGTTGGAGCGGTGACGCCGGCAAACTGAATGCGTACGCCCTCAAGGCCCGGTTCGACGACCTCGGGCTGCGGGCGCAGGGGGTGATCCCCGGGTTTTCGGGCCTCGACGGGCGCATCGAGGGCAGCGAACGGGGCGGCGTGCTGGAGCTCGACAGCCGCGATGCCCGCATCGCGCTGCCGGCCGTGTTTTCCGAGTCGGTGATGACCCTGGCGGCACTTGAAGCCAAGGCGGACTGGAAGTTCGTTGACGGCTTGATCCAGCTAAATCTGGGCAGCGCCAGTTTCCGCAACGCCGATGCCGCCGGCGAGGCCAGCGGCCGCTATCTTGGCAGCGGCGCCGAGCCGGGCACGATCGATCTCTCGGCGCGTCTGACGCGCGCCGGCGGCGGCGCCGTCTGGCGCTACCTGCCGCGGGTAGTCGGGGCGGGTGTGCGCGAATGGCTGCGCGACGCCATCGTCGGCGGCTCGGCGACGGCGACCTTGCGCCTCAAGGGCGGCCTCAAGCGCTTTCCCTTTACCGACGGATCGGGTGTGTTCGAAGTCAAGGGCCCGTTCAAGGGGGCCTCGTTGCGCTACGCCCCCGGCTGGCCGGAGTTCACGGATGTGGCCGGAGAGATCGAGTTCGTCGGTTCGCGCATGGTGATCCGCGCCAGTAGCGCTCGGCTCTGGGGCGTGGCGCTGGCCGATGTCAAGGCGGAGATCGCCGACCTGGGCGCGAGTGAGACCTTGTTGGCGGTGGCTGGCGAGGCGCGTGGGCCGAGCGCCGATTTCCTGCGCTTCATCGAAGCTAGCCCGGTGGGCGGCTGGATCAACCATTTCACCGCCGACATGAAGGCGGGCGGCAACGGCGAGCTGAAACTCAAGCTCGACCTGCCGCTGGCCCGGCTCGGCGAAACCCGGGTCGAAGGCCGCTATCGGGTCGCCGGCAACGATCTGGTGTTTGCCGACGGCATGCCACCGCTGCGCGACATCGCCGGCGAACTGCGCTTCACCGGTGATCGCCTGGAAGCCCGACAGGTGCGCGGCGCCCTGCTGGGCGCGCCGATGACGCTCGATCTGGCGACCGAGAACGGCGGCATGGTGCTGCGCGCCGCCGGCACGGCCGCCGTGCGCGATGTGCGGGAGCATTTCGGCGTGGCGGCGCTGGCCGATGTCACTGGTTCGGCGCCATGGAACGCGCAGCTGAAGGTTCGCGAGGGCATCGCCGACCTGCGCGTCGATTCGTCCTTGCGGGGGGTGTCGTCGAGCCTGCCCGAGCCGTTCAACAAGACCGCCACCGACGCGATGCCGCTGGTGGTCGAGCGCCGAGCCGCGACGGCCGGGGGCGATCAGTGGAAAGTCAGCCTCGGCGACACGGCGAATTTGACGCTGATACGGCGGCTGGAGCGCGACCGGCTGGTGATCGATCGCGGCGTGATGGCCATCGGAGCCGGCAACCCGCCGCTGCCCGGGCGCGGCCTTGGCCTGGCGGTCAACACCAAGCGGGTGGACGCCGATGGCTGGCGGCAGCGGCTGGCGGCGGGCAATGGCGGCGAGGTAGCGGCAATGCCGCCGGTGAGTCGCATCGACTTGCGAGCCGACGAGTTCGTCATCCATGGCCGCGTGGTTCATGACGTGCAGCTGGACGGCTCGCTCGATGGCGGTATCTGGAAAATGAACGTCAAGAGCAAGGAAGCGGCGGGCCGGATCGAGTGGAACGGTCAAGGCGGCGGGCGCCTGTCTGGCCGCCTGTCGCGTCTTGACCTGCCCGAGGGCGTCGAAGGCAACGCCACCACGCACGCCGCCGAGACCGCCGACGATCTCCCGGCGGTGGACCTGGTGGTGGAGAATTTTTCCTTGCATGGCAAGCCGTTCGGGGAGCTGTGGCTGGAGGCGGAAAATACCGATGGTGTCTGGAATGCCCGCTACGACATCAAGAACAGCGATGGCGCCCTCGAGGGCAAGGGGCGCTGGCGGCCGGCCCGCGCCGGCACGCCCGCCACCACGGCGATTGACTTCAAGCTCGTCGCCACCGACCTCGAAGACCTCCTGAAGCGCTTTGGCCATCCCGGGGCGGTTCGTCGGGGCACGGCCACGCTGGCGGGCGCGCTCACCTGGGCGGGGCAGCCGACCAGCGTCGATTACCCTTCGCTCGCTGGCCAGTTGACCCTGGAGGCGGCACGCGGCCAATTCAAGAAACTCGAACCCGGCGTCGGCCGGCTGCTCGGCGTGGTCAGCCTGCAATCGCTGCCGCGCCGGATCTCGCTCGACTTTCGCGACATCTTCAGCGAAGGCTTTGCCTTCGACAGCATCGCCGGCCGCGTGTCGGTGAAACAGGGCATCATGACGACATCGGACTTCCATATCCTGGGGCCGGCCGCGCAGGTGCTGATGAACGGCAGCGTCGACCTCGCGGGCGAAACGCAGGACCTCAAGGTGCGCGTGCAGCCGGCGCTTGGCGAAACGGTGGCCACCGGCGTGCTGCTGATGAACCCGGCAATCGGCGCGGCGGCTTGGTTGATGAACAAGGTATTCGGCAACCCGCTCGACAAGGCCTTCGCCTTCGACTACGCAGTCACTGGATCGTGGGCCGACCCCAAGGTCGAGAAGCTGGCGGTCCAGGGGCCCCGGGGGGCTTTGGAGGAAAAGGCGACACAATGAAGATAGCCGCCGTGCAAATGATCTCGGGGCCCGAGGTGGGGCCCAATCTCGACACCGCCGGTCGCCGGATCGCCGAGGCCGCGGCGGCCGGCGCGCGATTGGTGGCGCTGCCCGAGTATTTCCCGCTGATCGGCGCCACCGACGAGGCCCGCCTGGCCGCGCGCGAAACGCCTGGCGCCGGGCCGATCCAGGCGTTTCTCGCGGCCGCGGCGGCCAGGCATGGCGTCTGGCTGGTGGGCGGCTCGATTCCGCTGGCGGGAAGCGATCCTGCCAAGCTCCTGAATTCCTGCCTCGTCTTCGACGATCGGGGCAGACAGGTCGCGCGTTACGACAAGATTCACCTGTTCGACTTCACCAAGGGCGCGGAACGCTACGACGAGGCGGCCACCATCGAGCCGGGCAAGGAGGTTGTCGTCCTGGACACGCCGGCCGGCCGCGTCGGCCTGGCCATCTGCTACGACCTGCGCTTCCCGGAACTGTTCCGCGCCATGGGGCCGCTTGATCTGATCGTCCTGCCGGCGGCCTTCACCGACACCACCGGCAAGGCCCACTGGGAAATCCTGCTGCGCGCGCGGGCGGTGGAAAATCAGTGTTACCTGCTCGCATCGGCGCAGGGCGGGCGTCATCCGGGTGGCCGCATGACGCATGGCAACAGCATGATCATCGACCCCTGGGGCAAGATTCTCGCCCGCATCGACAAGGGCGAGGGTGTTATCGTGGCGGCAGTCGATGCCGCCCGCATCGACGACGTCCGGGCAAGCCTGCCCGCGCTCAAGCACAGGAAGCTATGACCGATCACTACACCACCGCGGAGAAAACCCTGCTTGCGCCCTACGATCTGACGCCGGGCAGGCTCGCGACCGTCTTCGGCGAGATATTCGGCCACCGCGTCGATTACGCCGATCTCTATTTCCAGTACGCGCGGTCGGAGGCCTGGAGCCTGGAGGAAGGCATCGTCAAGTCCGGCAGCTACAACATCGACCAGGGCGTCGGCGTGCGCGCGGTCAGCGGCGAGAAGACCGCCTTCGCCTATTCCGACGAGATCAGCCTGCCGGCCTTGCGCGGCGCGGCGCACGCGACGCGCGCGATCGCCGCGGCGGGCGCTTCCGGATCGCTGCCCAGTCTCGCCAACCGGCCCGGGCCGGCGCTTTACGTTCCGCACGATCCGATTCCTT
>OEIV010000290.1_pt1 | contig 29969 bp, 23 predicted proteins | sample 1539231 | NCBI WGS metagenome assembly OEIV01 (sample SAMN03794762, study PRJEB22550) | activated sludge metagenome | feature: wastewater treatment plant; material: activated sludge; isolation source: Wastewater treatment plant of a petroleum refinery complex | place: Argentina: Buenos Aires ... | reverse complement strand
ACGCTCATAATTTGTTTTGTTTGTGTGCCCATTTTTATAAATTTTAACCGTTAAAAATCTTTGTCTAAACGGTCAACGTATTTCGGGCACTGACAAGAGTTTCAAATGTTTATAAAATAAAAAAAACCACCCAATAGAGGATGGTTTTTTTTTTTAACTTTTTGCGTTTATTATTTTTTATCGCCTTTCGCAGCTTCCGTAGCTTCTTGTTTGAGCGCACGTGTAGTAACTACCGCAGCAATAGGAATACGTTTGTTGTGCATGATTTCAGTATTTTCAACTTTTACATCTTCAATACGGATATTTCTACCGATTTCAACATTGGTAATATCTACATCAATATGTGATTTTAGATTTTCAGGGGTTGTACGTACCTTAATCGTATTCATTTTGATTACAAAACGTCCACCTGCTTTTACACCTACTGATTGACCTACAAATCGCAATGGAACATTCGCGTTGATGCGTTTTCCTTCTACTAATTCTAAGAAATCGATATGCGTAACTTCATCAGAAATTTTGTGCATTTGTAAATCTTTTAAGATGCAGGTATATTCCTTGCCATCAATTTTGATTAAGGCTTTGTTAAATTCAGGTGTATATACAATGGCTTTCAACTCTTTTGGGGTTGTAGTAAAATGTATATTGCTTGACCCACCATAAATTACACAAGGCACTTTACCCTCAGAACGGAAGTGACGGGATGCTTTTTTGCCAAATTCGCTTCTGAGTTGTCCTTCAATTGTAATTAGTTTCATATTATTTACGAGTTATAGACGTCGCAAGTCTTTTAGTTTTTTGTAAAAAGGAGCGCAAAGGTAATAAAAAACTTGATTCAACAGTGCCGATTCGATAAATTTTTCAGAAAATGGGAGAATCAAGGCTTAGGGCTTCAGGGATATCAGGAATTTATACTTTATTTAGATTCATCTTCCAAAGTCAATGGATTCACTTTTTTTCTTAGTTCAAAGTTTTGTCCAAGGTATAACTTTCTTACTTGTTCATCAGAGGCCAACTCTTCGGCAGTACCCGATTTTAATATATTGCCATCGTACAAAAGGTAGGCACGGTCAGTGATCGAAAGGGTTTCTTGCACATTGTGATCGGTGATAAGGATGCCAATATTTTTAAATTTCAATTGCTCTACAATCACTTGAATATCTTCTACCGCAATAGGGTCAATCCCTGCAAAGGGCTCATCGAGTAATATAAATTTAGGATTTACTGCCAGTGCACGTGCTATTTCAGTTCTTCTTCTTTCGCCCCCACTAAGCACATCACCCATACTTTTTCTTACATGTGTCAATCTGAATTCAGCCAATAAAGATTCCAGTTTTTCTTTTTGCTCTTGTTTGGTGAGTTGGGTGATTTCTAATACCGCTGCTATATTGTCTTCTACACTCATTTTACGAAATATAGATGCTTCCTGGGGTAAGTATCCGATACCAAGTCTGGCTCGTTCATACATCGGTAGTTTGGTAATATCCTGATTGTCTAAATAGACCTTGCCTTCATCAGGTTTAATAAGACCAACTACCATATAAAAAGTGGTGGTTTTGCCGGCCCCATTGGGTCCAAGCAGTCCAACAATTTCACCTTGATTGACTTCTACAGATACTTTTTTTACGACAGTCCTGTTTTGATATCGTTTTACAAGTTCGGTGGTATTAATTTTTGAAATCACTGTGTAAAAGTAAAGGAAATGAGAGAAATGGTTTGGTAATATTATGCAAAAAAATCGTGCTCACATTCGATACGATTTAAATATTGGTTTAGTTTTCTTTTGAAGCTTTTTCAACTCGTATACCTACACTCATGATTTCGGGCAATGGATTGATTCGCATGGCATGCTGTAGCGTGATGGTATATTGACCGGTTTGACTAAATTTAACGGGTGAGGCAATCAGCATTCGGTGTTCCCAAATTTCGTTCATGCCTCTGCCTAGCCACTTACCTTCGAGGTCGGCAAGGGGTACTTCTATAAGTGTTTGGGAAGATGTGTCAGTGCCAGGAAATTGGGTTTGGATATTGAGCCAAATATTTGAATAAGGGTATGCATCTGAATGTCTGATCGTAAAGTACATGTTGTAATTGGCCACTGTGTCTGTGATGTCAAACTTAAAGGCATGTTTGGTTTTTTCATCCCATTTAAATGATTTTATTGCTACATTGTTTTCGTAAATATTGGATCGGGTACAAGATGCGTAAAAGCCAAGAAGCAATAATAGAGGTAGATATACTTTCATAATTGTTTTAAAAATGGGTTTAAAGGGCATTCAATAATTGTTCTTTGGCTTGTTCTAATTCGTCTTTCATCATCACGACTATTTTTTGCAATTCTACATCATTTGCTTTAGACCCCATTGTATTAATCTCCCGGCCGATTTCTTGTAAAATGAATCCTAACTTTTTTCCTTTAATCACATGATTGTCTGTAAGCATCTCTATAAAATAATCGCAATGATGCAAAAGTCTGTTTTTCTCTTCGGTAATATCTAATTTTTCGAGATAAAAAATAATTTCTTGTTCAAGTCTGTTTTGATCTACTTTGCCATTTTGTATAAAATCCTGTATTGCATGATTAAGTTTTTCCCGAATACGGTCAATGCGATTTTTTTCATGGGGCACAACACTGATACAATATTCTTTTATTTTTTGAATGTTTAATAAAATATGCTTGGTCAACATTTCCCCTTCATTTGCTCGATGGGTATTTAAGATATGGCATACTTCTTCAATTTTTTCTGCAATGATAAGCCAATGTTGTTCGTCTAAAGTGTCATTTACATTTGATACAATTTCGGGCATACGCAATAGAGAAGAAAGAATGTCTTTTTTTTCTAGTTGAAGCATATCTGCAATTTGCACAATTGATTCGTAATAATATTTAGCGAGCTCAGTATTCACGGTCATGGGCTTTGAAACACCATGGTGCTTGAGGTAAATATTTATTTCTACACTTCCTCTTACCAGTAATTTCTGAATTTTATTTCTCATATCAATTTCATACAATTTGAGCAAAGGAGAAATCTTTGTGTTTAATTCAAATTGTTTACCATTTAATGAGCGTATTTCTAATGAACAGTTGTATTCATCCAGATTAAATTCAGCTCTACCAAAACCGGTCATCGAGTGTAGCATAATAAAAATTATTTCGTGGATAAAAGTAATTCAATCATGGGATGCTTTTTAAAAAATAATAAAATATTGTAGGATAATTTTTTTTAATGTTGAAAATATTTTAAAGATCATGATAAAAAAAATGTCTTTTTAATATACCGAAAATAAGTATCAATTAAAAAAATAACAGAGCTTGTAAGTATTGTAAATAAAGGGTTTGAGAAGGTGTTAAAAAAAAATCGAATGATAATATCATCCGATTTTTTTGAATTTATGGGTTAGTAAGCGTTATAACCAATACAATAATAGTTATAAATTTTTGTTGTTGAAAATATTTTTAGTTAAAAGTTATTCACTGATTGTTGATAAGGGTGTAAACTATTTTTGATTAATGCATGATTTCATTATGATATTCTGCAAGTTTGTTCTTTAAAATGAAATATTTGTCTTAAACATTTTGACTGAAATAGCTATCAAAATGATTCCAAAAAATTTACGAATAACAAGTAAACCAGATGGGCCTAAAATTTTTTCAATCCATGTTAAACTTTTTAAAGCGATATAAATCAAGATTAAATTGATAAGGATTGCAATTAAAATATTATAATGATGAAACAATGATTTGATTGACATGATAGTTGTTAAAGTACCTGACCCTGCAATGATAGGAAATGCGATAGGTACTATGGAGCCTACCTTGTGGTTGTTGTCACCTTTGAAAAAATCCCAGCCTAATACCATTTCAAGTCCCAAAATAAATAATACGATAGAGCCTGCAACTGCAAATGATTTGATATCTAAACCTAATATTTCAAGAAAATATTTACCGACAAATAAGAAGATTAGCATCAAGGCCCCTGATACTAGGGTAGCCCTGTAAGCACTGATAATGCCCATTTTGTTTTTTAATGAAATGAGTATCGGAATAGAACCCAAAATGTCAATAACCGCAAAGAGGGCAAAACTTGCAGATACAATTTCTTTTAAAGAAATATTATCAATATTCAGATCAAACATATTGCAAAAGTAGTTTATTCATTTCAGTATGTATATTTACAATTCAAAATTTAATTTATCATGAACTATAATTATTCAGTGGCTACACGTTTTATGCGTTATGTACAAGTAGATACCCAAAGTGATCCAAATGCTACCTGCTTCCCAAGTACAGAAAAACAAAAAAATCTTGCACGCATATTAGCGCAAGAGTTACGTGATATGGGTATAGCAGATGTTGAGCTTGATGAGCATGGATATGTTTATGCAAGTATCGAAAGCAATACCACTAAAAATATTCCAGTGATTTGTTTTTGTGCACATATGGATACAGCACCAGATGCAAGTGGCACCGATGTCAAACCATTATTGCATAATAACTATCAAGGTCAAGATATTATTTTACCTGATGACCCTACCCAAATCATCACAACCACAAAGTATCCTTATTTAAAAGAACGCATTGGCGATGATATTATTACAGCCTCTGGTCATACCCTTTTGGGTGCTGATGATAAAGCAGGGGTTGCTATTATTATGGATTTTGCACAATATATTATTCAACATCCTGAAGTGCCACATGGTAAAATCAGAATCTTATTTACACCCGATGAAGAAGTAGGCAGGGGGGTAGAGAAAATTGATATGCAGAAGTTAGGTGCTCAATATGGCTATACATTAGATGGCGGTGAGCGAGGAGCTTTGGAAGCGGAATCGTTTAGTGCAGATGGTGCAACAGTAGTTATTCATGGTATTAGCGCACATCCAGGTTATGCTAAAGGCAAGATGGTGAATGCAATGAAAATTGCAGCTGAATTTATTGATGCATTGCCAAAAGACAGCTGGAGCCCCGAAACCACTGAAAATAGAGAAGGGTATATACATCCCATGAGTATAGAAGGTGTGTTGGAAAAAACGACCATCAAATTTATCATTCGCGATTTTGTGACGGCCAATTTGCAAATACATGAAAATAGATTAGAAAATATTTTGAAGGAAGTGGTGAGTAAATACAAAGGAGCGCGATATGAATTTTCAGTATATGAACAATATCGTAATATGATGGATATCATTAGCGGTTGTTCCTTTATCATGGATTATGCAGAAGAAGCCATGAATCGGGCGGGTGTAAAAGCGGATAGACATTTGATACGTGGGGGTACCGATGGGTCACGGCTTTCATTTATGGGGATGCCTTGCCCAAATATCTTTACTGGAGAAATGGCTATACATTCAAAACATGAATATGTAAGTGTGCAAGATATGCAAAAAGCAGTGGACACCCTTGTGCATCTTGTACAGGTTTGGGAGGAGAAAGGTGCTTAGTTTTGTTTATGTCATCGTATCTGTTATATCACATTTGTCAAAAGGATTAAGCTGACTTCGGGGCGTTTTTTCTTGACTTTGTTTGTAGTATTTATTCGTTTAGTTGCATTATAATATGATTATTAATTTGATAAAAAGGAGTGTATTATCTTGTAGCTCGAATTTATAAATAATAACTTATGAATCAATCGCCACCTACCTTGTCTTATCAATCGCTTAAACCTTGGTTTAACAAACCTGCGTTGATTAACGATTGTGTAGCCCAGGTACAAAAAGATTTAGGTAGTTATGGTATTTCATTGAAATATAGTGGCAATACCAACAATGCATACGAAGAACTCTTTGCACAATTAAAACCTCAGATTCAAAAATTATTAAACACCAACACCATATTGATGGAAATTCTTTATCGGGTAGATGTGAGTGAAGAGACCGTTAAAAAGGCTAGTGAAGGTGATGAAGACTTTAGTGAGCTATTGACAAGACTCATACTATGGCGTGAATTGCAAAAAGTGGTCACCCGCTTTATGTTAAGGTGAACCTTATTAGAAGATATTCATTTTAGCACAATCGAAATTGAAGTTGTTGATTGTCTATCAGCATGATACTTCAGTTTAAAATGAACAGGGCTGACTTTGTCGTTTTATCGGTATTATTTTAAGTTGTCAAACACTCTTTAAACAAATCTTATTACTTTTGTTTGTTGCCAAAACCAAAACACAATATTTCTTTGTAATAATTTTGGTTGTTATTGGCAACTAATATTATATCAAACTTTAAAACGTCAATTATGTCAATCATATCACTTGAAAATTATGCTGAAGGTAAATGGGTGAAACCTGTATCGGAAGGTGAAATATTATATAATGCAATCAATGGCGATGCCCTTTACAATGCCAATAGTCAAGGCTTAGACTTTGATGCTATGATGAAATATGCCCGTACAAAAGGGGCCTCTAAACTTCGTAAAATGAGTTTTCAAGAACGAGGGCTGATGCTTAAAAAATTAGCTTTTCATTTACTGAATAAAAAAGACCTCTTTTATAAAATCAGTGCTTTTACAGGTGCTACCAAATCAGACAGCTGGGTGGATATTGAAGGGGGAATTGGTAATTTATTTGCCAATGCCAGTTTGCGAAGACAATTTGGCAATGAATGGTATTATGTAGAAGGTGATGTGGCCAAGCTTTCCAAACAAAATACATTTATTGGTCATCATATAATGGTACCTAAAGAAGGAGTCGCCATTCATATTAATGCATTCAATTTCCCCGTTTGGGGCATGCTCGAAAAGATTGCAGTAAACCTGCTGGCTGGGGTACCTGCGATTGTAAAACCTGCCACGCTTACTTCTTATCTTACAGAGGTTGTATTCAGAGAAATTATTTCATCTGGCATCTTACCTGAAGGTAGTCTGCAACTAATTTGTGGCAGTGCCAGAGGTATATTAGATTGTTGTGAAATGCAAGATGTGGTTACTTTTACAGGAAGTGCTGAAACGGGTAAGAAACTGAAATCACATCCAAATTTATTAGACAAATCAATTCCGTTTAATATGGAAGCCGATTCGTTAAACGCTTGTGTTTTAGGTACCGATGTTAGTCCTGAAATGCCTGAATTTGATTTGTTTATCAAAGAAGTCGTAAGAGAAATTACGACCAAAGCAGGGCAAAAATGTACAGCGATACGTCGTATCATCGTACCTGAACATTTAGTAGAAGAGGTAACCATTGCTTTAGGTAAAAGAATACAAACCACCACCATTGGAGACCCTGCCGTGGAAGGCGTTCGTATGGGACCATTAGCTGGTATTGGTCAACGCAATGATGTGATGGAAAAAGTAAATGAATTGATGTCAATGCAACAATTGGTGATTGGCAATGCGCTTGATTTTGAAGTAAAAGGTGCTGATAAAAATAAAGGTGCGTTTATGAGTCCAATGATTTTTTTAAATGATGCGCCTTTTGAAAAATTGGCTTGTCATGAAGTAGAAGCTTTTGGACCTGTGAGTACCATCATGCCTTATAAAACGACAGAGGATGCAATTATATTGAGCAAAATGGGTAAAGGAAGTCTAGTATGTAGTATAGCAACGGCAAGTCATGAAGTAGCCAAAGATTTTGTATTGGGCGCAGCTACCATGCATGGTCGTATTTTAGTTCTCAACAATGAGATGGCGAAGGAAAGCACTGGTCATGGTTCACCCATGCCCATGCTGGTACATGGAGGTCCAGGCAGGGCTGGCGGTGGTGAAGAGATGGGTGGCAAAAGAGGCGTGTTACATTATATGCAACGTACTGCTATACAAGGCTCACCTACCATGTTAACGGCTGTTACCAACCAATATCAGCAAGGGGCCAAGGGACATGTGGACGGAATACATCCTTTCAAAAAAATGTTTGACGAACTAAAAGTGGGTGATCAAATTGTAACAGAAAAAAGAACCATTACCAGTGAAGATATTGATCGTTTTGCCGATTTAAGTGGCGATCATTTTTATGCCCATCTAAAAGATACCCAATTTGAAGGCACCATGTTTACCCATCAAGTGGCACATGGCTATTTTATCATGAGTGTAGCTGCAGGATTGTTTGTAGATAGCTATGATTTAAATCCTGTGTTATTAAACTATGGTATCGACGAGTTGAGATTTACAAAGCCAGTTTATCCAGATACCAATGTATATGTTCGATTTACTTGTAAAGAAAAAATTGAACAAGAAGTGAAAGACGAAAATGATATTCCAAAAGGTATAGTGAAATGGATGGTAGAAATATTAGACGAAACAGAAGAGCCTTTAGTGGGTATCGCAACCATTTTAACGATGGTAAAAAAGTAATGGATTGCAGCTTTGATGGTCTTTAATGGGTAACTGCATATTATATTGCAACGAAACTGCAAACGGTGATGCCTGATTGTAGGAGTATTTTTATATATAAACTATTGCATGATTACGTAAGTTCAGTCATTGAATTGAAATGATATCATACCGTTGAATGTGTTTTGAGGATGTCATAATACAATAAAGACAATGGGTGAGAAGACTTTTAATGTTAAGGTCATAAGGTATTTATTACAGTAAAAATTGATTGTTTGCAGAAATTAAAGCCATAATCTTTTACCTGTTTCAAAAATGTATTTGATAGATAGAAATAAGAGTAAGATCTATAGCGCTATTCCTTATTTCAAATAAGTATAAGTTGTGCTCATATCTATTTCAATGGCAAAATCAAAAAAAAATGCTTGGATTTCAAAAAATGCAAATATCTTTGTCAATAAGTTAGACTAATCAAACTTATAATTTTTGCAATATGAACTTTACTGACAAGCATACTAAAAGTCTGGAAGAAGTGCATGAAAGTGTAAACACACTCAATAAAACCACTTTATGGAAAAGGATACTCTCTTTTTTTGGTCCAGCGTATTTAGTTTCAGTAGGATATATGGATCCGGGCAATTGGGCTACTGATATAGCGGGGGGAAGTAAATATGGGTATGCTTTGATTTGGGTATTGGTGATGAGTAATATCATGGCGATTATATTGCAATCTTTATGTGCCAGGTTAGGCATTGTTTATAAACGCGATTTAGCACAAGTAAACAGAGAAACCTATCCACCTGTGATCAATTTTTGTTTATATGTATTAGCCGAATTAGCCATTGCTGCCTGCGATTTAGCCGAAATTATTGGAATGGCTATTGGCTTAAATTTATTATTTGGATTGCCACTTATTTATGGAGTTTGTATTACCATCTTTGATACCTTTTTATTGTTATATCTCCAAAAGTTAGGCATGCGCAAAATGGAAGCATTTATCATAGCATTGATAGCGATTATTTTTGCTTCTTTTGCTATTGAATTATTTTTAGTAAAACCCTCTATCCTGGAAATTGCAAAAGGCATCAAACCCGTTTTGCCTGATAGCGATGCCTTATATATCGCCATTGGTATTATTGGTGCCACAGTAATGCCCCACAATTTATATCTACATTCTGCTTTGGTTCAGACGCGAAAAATTGGCGATGATGACGAATCAAAAAGAAAAGCCATTAAATGGAATTTTATTGATAGCACCATAGCATTGAATTTAGCTTTGTTTGTCAATGCTGCTATATTGATATTAGCTGGTTCGGTGTTTTATAATAATGGAATGACATCCATCGCAAGTATCGAAGAGGCTCATCAATTATTGGCACCATTGGTGGGTAGTGCATTAGCTCCTATATTATTTGCGGTAGCTCTTATAGCTGCCGGTCAAAGCAGTACCATTACAGGTACTTTAGCCGGTCAAATTGTGATGGAAGGCTACCTGCAAATCAGAATCAATCCGTGGGTACGAAGACTTGTAACACGTGCCGTTGCAGTGGTGCCTGCCTTCTTAACGATACTCATTGCGGGGGAAGATAAAATGACCGATTTGCTTATTTTTAGTCAAGTAGTCCTTAGTATACAATTGGCGTTTGCCATCATTCCATTGATTTTTGCGGTGAGTAATAAACGCATGATGGGTACTTTTGTTATCAAGCCATGGCTCATCGTTTTATCAGTTCTGATCACGGTTGTTATTTTATATTTAAATATCGATATGGTGATACATGAAGCCATTGATTTGATAGATGCAAGCAATAGTTTATGGATCAAGTTATTGATTTACTTAGGTCTATTCATTTTAGCTTTATTGTTAATGGTAACCATTTTTTATCCTTTTTTCTTAAAACGTAAGCAAACCAAAAAAGCCCAGATACATCATAAACAATTTGCCTTTTTAAATGTAGAAATTATGCCATATAAGCGCATTGCTTTGGCATTGGATTTTGGGGCCAAAGACAATGTCATTATATCAAATGCATTGAAATATATAAGTGCTGACACTGAATTGCTTTTGATTCACGTAGTAGAAAGCGCAGGTGCAAAAGTATTAGGTGAGTATGTAGCTGATGCAGAAACCAATGAAGATTTAGCCCAATTACATATCTATCAACAACAACTTCAACAAAAAGGAATCACCACGAATGTTGTGCTTGGTTATAGAAATCGTACGAAAGAAATTGTGAGCATTTGCAAGAAACAACAAGTAGACTTGCTCATACTTGGTGCTCATGGACATAAAGGGCTTTTCGATTTTTTATATGGACAAACCATCGATAGCGTAAGACATCAACTTGAAATACCCATATTAATCGTTAAATAAACATTTTAAACAAAAACCTGAAAGCATAAAAAATAGCCACCCGTTATGTGTACATTCAAATCATTAAAATATCTGATACCACTTACTGTCTTTTTATTAATCTTAATTGCCTGTTCAAAATTTGAACCTAAAGCGCCTGCTGACAATACGCTACTTGATGGTCCTGTTGATGGACTAACTACTGCACAAACCGCTCAGTTTGTTGCTGGTGATATAGCATTTAATGATGAAATATTTACAGCATCCAAAGGCTTAGGTCCCATTTTTGTAGCTACTAGTTGTGGTGGCTGTCATGCAGGCGATGGCAAAGGAACCCCATTTACCACACTCACACGATTTGGTCAATCAGACAGTACCGGAAATCAATTTTTACATCAGGGCGGTCCACAATGGCAACAAAGAGCCCTTCCTGGTTTCGCCCCAGAAGTGATTCCCATGGGGGCTCCTTTTTCTAAATTTACACCACCTGCAAATTCGGGTCTTGGATTTATTGAGTTAGTATCAGATGCAGATATATTAGCCATGTCGGACCCGTACGATATAGACGGAGACGGTATTTCAGGGGTGCCAAACTGGAATGTCATCCCACACTATGTAACAATTGCGCCACATTCACTACCGCAAGGAGATAAATACATAGGCCGTTTTGGTAAAAAGGGGGCAACGTATGATTTGCTTCATCAAACGGTGAATGCCTATAACCAGGATATGGGGATTACGTCAAGCTTCAACCCTATAGATGTTTATACTGGAAAAAGTATTGACCCTGAAGTAAGTGATAAAACGATACGTGATGTGGTGGCTTATTTGCAAATGTTGAAAGCCCCCATTCCGAGAAATCAAGATCATGAAAAGGTACAAATGGGGAAACAAATTTTTATGCAATCACATTGCGGTAAATGCCATATGCCACAATTGAAAACAGGAGATTCTCCAATAGCTTCTTTGCGTTTTAAAACCTTTTTTCCTTATACCGATTTGTTACTTCATGATATGGGTCCGGCTTTAGACGAGGGCTATACAGAGGGAAGTGCGAAACCCTATGAATGGGGAACCCCTGATTTGTGGGGTTTGGGGCTTTCACCCGCCTCTCAGGGTGGTAAGTATTTTTTGATGCATGATGGAAGAGCAAACTCTATAGCCGAAGCGATAGAAATGCATGGTGGGGAAGCGCTCCCCAGTAAACAACAATATCAACAACTTTCACCCTTGGAGAAAGAAGCACTCATACAATTTTTAGAATCTTTATAAATGAACCGAAAAGAATTTATTCAATCATGTGGTTATGCCTGTTTGGGTGTAGGCACTCTGGGATTATTATTGCAAAGTTGTGCGAGCACTAAAATTCACCATGCCAGCATTGAAGGCGATGAATTGATTGTGCCATTGAGCCTATTTGAAATTAATAAGGGTACTAAAAAGTCATTTAAAAAATACATCGTTGTGCAACAAGCGCAATTAAAATATCCTATTTTTATTTATCGTTTTTCGGAAAATAATTTTAAGGCATTACTCATGAGATGCACACATCAAGGGGCTGAGTTAAGTGCCTTTGGTGATAAATTGATTTGTGCTGCTCATGGAAGCGAATTTAACAATCAGGGCGAGGTTATGAATCGTCCAGCCGATAAGCCTCTTCGGTCGTTTCCGATACAACTAAAAGCCTCTCAACTTCACCTATCCTTAAAAGCAATATGAAACCAGTTTTATTTACAATCTTTCTCTTCGTTACGATTAGTGCCGTTGCGCAAATAGATCCAACATTGCTCAAACGCATACCCATCGATACCACTACACCCCATTTAAATATGGATGCGATTTATAGTCGTCCTTTTTTAGGTTTAGGCAAATTACCTGTGTCATTGGGAGGATATGCTGAAGTGAATTGGCAACATTTAGGTACGGATGGCGTTTCGGAAGGACATCAGTTTCAAATGCGTCGACTCACTTTGTTTGTAGCATCAACAGTTAGCAATCGTATTAAATTTTTAACAGAGATAGAATTAGAAGAAGGCGGGAAAGAAATTGCAATCGAGTTTGCCTCTTTGGATGTGGAGTTTCATCCATTGCTAAATTTACGGGCCGGTATTGTAATGAATCCTATCGGGGCTTTTAATCAAAACCATGATGGGCCAAAATGGGAATTTACCGATCGCCCGATATCGGCTACACAGTTATTGCCTGCTACATGGAGTAATGCAGGCTTTGGGATATTTGGCAAAACCAATAAAGAGAATTGGATGTTTGGCTATGAAGCTTATCTCACAGGCGGTTTTGATCCATCGATTATCGACAATGACATGGGGAAAAAATATTTTCCGGCTTCAAAAAACAACTCAACTCGATTTGAATCATCGATGAGTGGAACACCCTTACTCACCGCCAAAGTTGGAGTACGTCATGCAACAGTAGGGGAGTTGGGTATTTCGTATATGGGTGGTGTTTATAATCAATTTCTGGTAGATGGACTTACCCTTGATAAAAAAAGAAAATGCCATGTGTTTGCCATCGATTTCAATACGGTATTGCCTAGTTTACACACATTCATCACTGCTGAGTGGGCCTCAGTACAAGTAGATGTGCCAGACGATTATATACAACAATATGGTCAAAAGCAACAAGGAGGATTTATTGATATGGTACAACCCATTCTCAAACGAAGGATGTTTGGGTGGGATGATGCCGTTTTTAATATGGCTTGTCGGCTTGAATATGTTGATTGGAATGTAGCAAGTTTTAAAGAAACGGGTGATGCTATTGGCGATGAGCTATGGAGTGTAATGCCAGCTTTGAGTTTTAGACCCACTTCACAAACAGTTTTTAGATTAAACTATCGATGGATGCGTCAACAAGATTTGCTCAATAATTTACCAAGTCGTACTGCTGGTTTTAATATCGGCTTGTCAAGTTATTTTTAAATGAATTTTACTTTGCTTAGGATATACATTGTTTTCAAACGAATGTCTATGGTATATTAAGTTCATCGTTTTATGATTACACCTTTTGTATTATGCAAATCATTAAATGGCTTAGGTATTGTTTTTTGAATGAAATAAAAAAACTAACATTGCAGTCTGAATGCTGAATGTCATGAATAAACTTTTCTTCTGTGTGTTATTTTTTGTCTTGTTTGCGCAAAAATTGGCTGTTTGCCAGTCGGATGATATTCCACCTATACAAACTGACAGACCTAGTAATTCGTTTTCGCCTTCATTAACTGCCAAGGGTTATTTGCAAGTTGAATCGGGTTTGATGGCTGAACATAATGCGGGTATGCTTTTTTTTACCACACCTACTGTATTGGTTAAATATGGAGTGAATAAAAAGTTTGAATTGCGATTGCAAAGTGGCTTGAATTGGGATGAGTCGAGCGGTAAAACATTGGGAATTCCACCGCTTATGTTGGGTATCAAATCTTCGCTCGTCGATGAAAAAGGGATCGTGCCACAAGTTTCTTTTATTGGTCATATTTCCCTTGACGAAGTTGCGACAGGCAATATGAAACGTAAATATATTGCCCCCGATTTTAGGTTTGCTTTTCAACATACTTTAAGTAAGAAGTTTTCATTGTTATATAATTTGGGCATGTTATGGGATGGTTTTAATGCATCACCTCAATTTAATTACACTATGTATTTAGGCTATTCGGTATCTAATCGTTTAAGCTGCTTTGCAGAAATATATGGGAATAAAGACAATACCTCAACCTTTAATCATTATGCGGATGCAGGCTTTACGTTGTTGATGAACAAAAACTCATTGATTGATTTGTATGGAGGTTTGAATATTGCAGCTACCCCAGTCACGAATGTGGCCTCTTATTATTTTCTGTCCTGTGGTTATTCATTTCGACTCAATACTTCCCGCAAAGTGGAAACTATTTTTGTACGATAAATTGACTCAATTTTATTTTGATGTTGAAATAATCATGATGTCAGCGAGTACATTTTTAAATTCCTTTATAAAATCATTTTCTTATTGCTTCAAACTATTTTCTATTTCAATGGTGAGATAAATTGTACATTTCAATTTCAGAGATTGTTTGAAAGTCATACACTGTATCGATCATTATTTTATATTTATTCTAATAAATAAAAAAATGAATATACATTCAATCAACAAAATAATCATTCTTTGTTTTTGTACCCTCCATACTTTCGCGCAGGTTACCGGAACCTTCGTTGACAAACGCGATGGTAAAAAATATAAAACCTTAGAAGTGAATCAACAAATCTGGATGGCAGAAAACCTTGCCTATAAAGCTAAAAGTGGTTGCTGGGTCTATAACAACGACCCGAAAAAAAATGAACAATATGGTTATCTTTATAATTGGGCTACAGGTATGAAGTCGTGCCCTTCAGGATGGCATATGGCCAATGATGCCGATTGGCAAAATCTTGCGAAAGCATTTGGAGATGAAAGCAAAGCAGGAGCTAAAATGAAATCAGTCAATGGTTGGACAGACAATGAGATTCATACCAATAGTAGTGGCTTTAATGGATTGCCTGCTGGCTACTACATGAAATCGGATAACAAATTTAAATCAATGGGGAGTTTAGGTGTTTGGTGGACTGCTACCATGCGAGAAGATGATTTGGGGATGACTGTTTGGAGTTTTATGCTTGGTAGTAAAAACGAAAAGTTAGTAAATGACCATGTTGTTTTTACAGAAGCAGATGGTCTGAGTGTTAGATGTGTAACTGAAGTAAGTGAAGGTAAACAGATGATTAAAACAGACCCAATAGCATTTCCTAAAGGATGTAAGGTAAAGTTGATTAAAGATGAAAGCCCATTTGATTTATTAATTGCAACAAGGGAGGAACAATATGGAATTCAAACAGAAGGTATCGTTATGGAAGATTTAAAGCCATTAGGGGATGGTTGGTATTCTGGCAGTGTTAAAATGAATCAAATAGGTTTGCGTAATTTTAAAAAAGCGAAATTTGAATTAATAAAATAAAAAATGGAATTCTATATGTTTGTATTCCCATTACTTTGATTCTTAAAATCATCATACACCATTTTAGAAATATCGCTTACGATGGTTTGCAACACATTGCTTTGCTGACCCCGAGTCATGACCCCTAATAAGTAAGGACGATTTTTTAGGTATACGATACCAAATTCATGAAATTCGGTTTGTAGGTTTTCAAGTTTATTCCCTACATAATACGATAAGGTACGCTCGCCAAATTTATGGGCAATCAATACATTGGGGTCAATGCCTTTGGCAAGTCCTTCTTTAAAGGTGCTCTTCGTTAATATGTCGAGTGCATATTTCGAAGCCGTTTTAGTTAAATAAGAAGCATTGTAAAGTACCATAAAATAATAAGCCATTGAATTGACATTGGCGATAAAATGTTTATCTGTTTTGGAATAATGGATGATGTCATAGTTCGCTGGAATCGTTAATTTTTTATCCAGTTCTTTAAAAATATCTTCACCAAAATGATCATACAGTATCCAAAATGATTCATTGTCAGAATAAACAATCATGTGATAAAGCAACTCTTGTACGGTATAGCTTTTGCCCACCACCAACGATTTGTCTTTGATTAAGGCTACGGTTGAGTTTTGTGCTTGTTGTGTAAAGACAAACGATTTTTTAAGCAGTTGTGGATTTGTTTCGGCTTGTTTTAAGTAGATCATCAGCAAGGGTACTTTCATTAAGCTTGCCGGGTCATATAAAGAGTCAGGATTGATATTGATATAAACTCCTGCCTGAACATCTTTAAGATAAACGGAAGCAGAAGTATAAGCGCCAGCCTGTTTTTTACTGTCAAGGTAATCGTTGATTTTTGACTTAAGGGGGCTTAACAATTGTTTACTTTCAATCTCTACATATAAGATTGGTTGTATTAAACTGGAGTCATTTTCACGCACCACTTTTACATGATTATCCATTTCGCTGAGTTTATTCCCATAGGTTTCTATCGTGTCTTGTGGGGTAAACTGTGACTTGACAATCCATGCAGAACCAAAAAGGAGCGCACTGATTATAAGTATGATATATAATGGTACCGACTTTGTCAAAAATAGTTTGAATTGACCTGGGGCGACTACAACTTGGGTACTTGGCTGTGGACTTGTTTGATGCTTACTTTGTTTATGGTTCTTCATGCGAATGGTGCTAGATCGTCTATTGTGATATGTTGGCAAGCATACAAAAGGCTTAGTGGCTAATTTAAATATCTCCCTTACACTGACTTTAAAAGCAAATATTAAAAACTTCCAACTTCCTTGTCATGCTTGCGAGGCAAAGGTAAGGCAATTTCATTTCTAATATTGTTTAAACAACATTGGTCATCGCATCATTTTAATCATTTAGCAATCAATTGTTTATGGGTTTGTTTTTTAAATATTTAAATTAATTGCATATTATAAATCGGACCTTTAAATGTTGCGACTTTTCAGGATGATTTTGAAGCAATCGAAGGGGTTAAATGATCTTTAGAATATTTTTTTCAATGATATTAAAAGTGATATTGTATAAGGGTGTTGTTGGGAAATATGGATAGGGTAGATTATATTTGGATGCCTATTCAAAAATCCCAAAATGAATGGGGTATCAACCTGACCATCTGACCTGCTATATGAGAAATGAAGCGCATGCAAGAATCAAAATCAATCAACTGCTTATGGAAGCAGGATGGCGATTTTTTGATAATGATGAAGGGAAAGGAAATATTTTACTCGAAAATCATGTAAAGATCACCCAAAGCGATATGGATGATTGGGGAAACGATTATGAAAAAACAAGAAATGGCTCTTTAGATTTTTTGCTGGTAGACAGTAACCAAAAACCCATCTGTGTGCTTGAAGCTAAAAAGGAAAGCCTTCACCCACTGGTCGCAAAAGAACAGGCACGTAAATATGCCAAAACAGTGAATGCTCAATATGTCATTCTTTCTAATGGCATTGTCCATTATTTCTGGGATGTATCAAAGGGTAATCCGAAACCCATTTATAAGTTTCCTTCGCCTGACGAAATTGGCGCCATCAAAGCTTGGAACCCCGACAGAAATGCCTTAGCAGATGAAAAAGTGGCCAATGATTATATCGTAGCCGTGCAGATGCCTGATTATGCACAACGACCCGAGTGGAAAGGTAGTGTGGAAGCAAGCAAAGATTTTATCTGGAGCAACGGTCTGAGATTTCTGAGGCATTATCAATTGAGAGCAATTGAACATTTGCAGCATGCAGTGAGGGAAGGTAAAGACCGCTTTCTTTTTGAAATGGCAACAGGTACCGGCAAGACCTTAACGGCTGCTGCGGTGATCAGATTGTTTCTCAGAACCAAGAATGCAAGAAGGGTCTTGTTTCTGGTGGACAGACTAGAACTGGAAGATCAGGCATGGAAGGCATTTGTTGAATACCTGAAACCCGATTACAGTACCTTCATTTATAAAGAACATAAGAGCGACTGGCAGAAAGCAGACATTGTAGTAACGACCATACAGTCGCTGATGTTTAATGATAAATACCGATATGATTTTGTACCCACTGATTTTGATTTACTGATTTCGGACGAATCGCATCGTTCAATTTCAGGGAATGCAAGAGCGGTTTTTGAATATTTTTCAGGATACAAACTGGGTCTTACTGCCACGCCACGTGATTATTTAAAAGGGGTAGATCAGGATAAGGTAAGAGACAATGACCCGAGAGAAATTGAAAGACGGATGCTGCGTGATACCTATTCAACTTTTGGATGTGAAGGGGGCGATCCTACTTTCAGATACTCATTATTAGATGGTGTGAAAGATGGCTTTCTCATTAATCCGCGTGTATTGGATGCTAGAACCGAAATTACCACACAGTTACTTTCAGATGAAGGTTATGCAGTAACCATACCAACTGAAGATGGTGAAGAAACAGAAACCTTTGTATCGCGCGATTTTGAAAAGAAATTCTTTTCGGCAAAGACCAACAGCATTTTCTGTCAGACGTTTTTGGAGAATGCGCTCCGCGATCCGATAACCAACGAAATAGGCAAAACCATCATATTTGCTGTGAGCCAAAACCATGCTCGTAAAATAACGGAGATGCTGAATGACATGGCAGAGCATCTTTTTCCAGGGAAGTATCAATCTGATTTTGCCATGCAGGTGACATCACAGGTGGGTGAAGCACAGCAAATGACCATCAATTTTACCAATAATAACCTGAGTGGCAAAACCAACTGGATTGAAGGATACAAATCATGCAAGACAAGGGTGTGCGTCACCGTGGGCATGATGACCACAGGATATGATTGTCCCGACTTATTGAATATTTGCATGATGCGACCTATTTTCAGTCCGGCAGATTTTGTGCAGATTAAAGGACGGGGCACCCGTAAAAATACCTTTGAATACAAATTTAAAAATGAACTCAACGAAGAAGAAATTACCCGGCATGATAAGGAAATATTCAAGCTGTTTGACTTCTTTGCCAACTGCGAATATTTTGAAGAGAAGTTTGACTATGACGAAAAATTAAAATTGCCAAAACCTAAAGAAGGTGGAAGCGAAGGTGGACCAACGGGTGTGGACATTGATAAATATATCAGTGACAAATTTGACCCTTTACAAACCATGACCGAACAACAAATTGGATTTGAAGGTATGCGGATAGACCGTGAACTGTTTAGCAAATTTGAAGACCGTATTGTGATGGACGATGTGATTAAAAAGCATGTGGAACTGGGCAACTGGGAACATGTAATTAGTCATATACAACAGGAAATATTTGACAAACCGCAGGAATATTTTAATCTCGAAAAATTGCGCAAAGCTGCTAAGATAGACCGCAAGGTATCGATTCGTGAATTTGTAGAAAAGATATTTGGTATCATACCACGTTTCAAATCGAAAGATGAATTGCTGGAAGAAGAGTTTGATAAATTTATTTCCATTTATCCGCCCGAGGAAGATGTGAACCTCAGGGCGCTGAAGTATTTTTTCAAAGCTTATATTGTAGATCAGGATATACGTATGATCATTGAAGCCAAAGATTTTCACGCTTTACAAACACATCCTACACTCACCATTTCACAGTTTAAAGATGTGGCTACTAAATACAGGGAAGTGATACCGGTATATATTAAAGATTATATCAATTTAGCGCGTTACGCTGCTTAAAAAAAACATTATGCTGGATACACAGACAAAGAAACGAATAGACGATTGCAGAGATATACTGGTAGGGAAACTCCCTGACCCTAAGGCACAGATAGAACAGATAACCATCGGTCTGATTTATAAGTTTATGTACGATATGGATCAGGAGGCGGTGGAACTGGGAGGTCAGGTAAAATTCTTTGCCGATTATAAAATGCCCGACCCTGAATTTCCGAACGACCGCAACAAAGATAAGATTGTAGCCTTTAGCAAGTACAGCTGGGAGCGATTGTTTGACAGCAAGGTTACCGCATCAGAAATGCTGACCTTGTATTCGGAAGCCATCTTAAGCATGGACAAAAATCCGAATGTGCCGCAACTGTTTCGCGATATTTTTAAAAATGCTTATCTGCCTTACCGTGATCCGGAGACCTTGAAAATGTTTCTGAAAACCATTGGTGAATTTGAATACACCCATAGCGAAAAACTGGGTGACGCCTTTGAGTACTTACTTTCAGTAATGGGATCGCAGGGTGATGCCGGGCAGTTTCGTACGCCACGACATATCATCGATTTTCTGGTATCGGCCATTGACCCTGATAAAGCAGATAGTATAGCAGACCCTGCCTGTGGCACGGCGGGCTTTTTAATTTCGGCTTACAAACATATCTTGCTTAAGCATACAAAGGCAAACAAAGACAGTCTCAATATTTATCAATATAACAAACACGGGGACCAAAAACCCTTTAATAACCTGGGCGATTTACTGACACCTGACGACCGTAAAAAGTTGATTCAAAACTTTGTGGGTTATGATATATCGCCCGATATGGTGCGATTGAGTTTAGTAAATTTATACCTGCATGGGTTTGCCCATCCGCATATATACGAGTATGATACCCTCAGCAGTGAAGACAGATGGAATGAAAGCTTTGATGTGATACTGGCCAATCCACCCTTTATGACACCAAAAGGCGGCATACGCCCGCATAAGAAATTTGGCGTACAGGCAAACAAATCAGAAGTACTCTTTACCGATTATATAGCCGAGCATCTCAACAATAATGGACGTGCAGGCATTGTAGTGCCCAACGGTATTGTAGCTACAAGCCAAACCGCTTATAAGCAATTGCGCAAGATGCTGGTAAAGGATAGTTTGATAGCCGTAATCAGTTTACCTGCAGGTGTGTTTCAGCCTTATAGCGGCGTTAAAACTTCTATACTGATTTTAGACAAAGCACTAGCGAAAAAATGCAAGCATATCTTGTTTTTAAAGATTGACAACGACGGATATGATTTAGGCGCACAACGCAGAGAGATCGAGAAGAATGATTTGCCATTGGCCTTGCAGACCTTAAAGGCCTATAAAGATCATCTTGTCATGCTGAGCGCAGTTGAAGCTGACAAGGAGTTTAATGAGTTGCCTGCATTGGCAACTTTGGTAGAGAAGGAGATTGTGTTAGGGAATAAGGATATGGTGTTGAGTGCGGAGAGGTATTTTGAAGCAAAGATTTCTCAAACAGAATTTGATTTAGTAAAGCTCGAAGATATTTGCGTTATTCAGTCAGGCGGAACACCAAGTAAAATTGATAAATCATTTTGGGAAAATGGAACCATCCCTTGGGTTGGCTCAACTGTTTGCAAGAACCAAGCAATTTATTATTCGGAAACTCAAATTACCGAACTGGGTTTAAAGAAATCTAATGCAAAGTTATTTCCAAAGGGAACTACATTAATTGCACTCGTCGGTGCAACTATAGGAAAAACAGCATACTTAGAATTCGAAACGACCACAAATCAAAATATAGCAGGACTTCAAGTTAAAGACGAGAAAGTATTAGACAAAAAGTATCTATTTTTTATTTCTCAAACGCTTTACAATCAGTTTTTTGCATTAGGAGATGGAGGATTTCGAATGGCTTCTTTATCGTTTATTAAACAACTTGAAATCCCACTCCCTCCCCTCGAAATACAGCAACAAATTGTAGCAGAAATAGAAGGTTATCAAAAAATAATAGATGGGGCTAAGCAGGTGGTGAATAATTATAAGCCGAGTATTAGGGTGAAGGAGGAATGGGAGATGGTGGAGTTGGGGGAATTAGCAACTAATATTTCGAGTGGAGCAACACCCTTAGGAGGGAAAGAAAACTACAAAGATTCTGGTATATTATTTATTCGATCACAAAATATACTTTGGGGCGAAACAGACTTTTCCGATGCAGTATTTATAACTGAAGAAACGCATAAGTCCATGAAGAGAAGCCAAGTTAAGTTTGAAGATGTATTTTTGAACATTACGGGAGCTTCAATTGGGAGGAGCGCTGTAATGAACCAAGAAATTGAAGCAAATGTGAACCAACATGTAGTTTTCATTAGAACAATTAAGGATAGACTTAATCCATACTTCCTTTCAACTTTTCTTAATTCTCCGATTGCGCAAAAAGTAATTAGTAACGCGCAAACAGGAGCAGCACGGCAAGCAATAAATTATGAACAAATCAAAGAACTTACAATTCCTCTTCCATCGATATTCGAACAACATTCAATCGTTAAAGCAATCGAAGAAGAAATGCAACTAGTGAATGCGAATAAGCGATTGATTGAAATATATGAGCAAAAAATAAAAACAAAAATTGGGGAGATTTGGGGCGTTAAGGAAGAAGGAAGCTTGTCATTGGCAGCAGAGCCTCAAACTGAATATAATAAATAGAAAACGATAACAAATGGAACATATACTTGACATAGAGAAACAAGCAGAAGAACTAAACGCAATTTTTTTAAAGATAAAAGAATCAAATACAATTTTGTTTCTAGGTGCGGGTGCTTCTGTTACCGAAAAAAGATATTTAAGCAAAGAAGTAATCGAATATTACGAATCTAAAATTGGCAAGCAACTTAAGGAGCAAAACATTACAAAATGGCTTGATATTCTTTCAGCAGATGATAGTTTCAGTAGAAAGCATTTTGACAATTTCGTTCAAGACCTTCTCAGAAAATTAGCGGTAACAGAAGCCCACAAAGTAATGGCCGGTATTCCGTGGCGTGAAATCATCACAACAAATTATGACTTGTTAGTTGAAAGAGCATTTGATGAAATAACCGCTTCATCACAGAAAGTATACGACGTAAAGCCAGTAAGAAATCAAAAGCAATATAACTATCGAGAATCAAACACAGAAGTTCGCTACATAAAATTGAATGGATGTATTTCTGACAAGAGTTTATATCCATTAGCTTTTTCAACAGACGATTTTAGGAAACTAAGTAGTTTTTATAAATTGGTATTGAATGACCTGAAAAATATTAGCCATGATATTCAGTTTTTAAGCATGGGTTATTCTTTCACTGATGATTTTGGCAAGGAATTGCTTGACAAGTTTGATTCCTATAATTTCCGTGACAAGAGATGGATTTTGAATGTTGACCCATTCCCAAATGAAAATGCACTTGCCTATTACAAGAAAAATAAAATTTGCATAATCAAGTGCTCCTTTCAAGATTTTTTTCTGAAATATAAGGAGTGGGAAACAAAGAATGCTGATATCGTTGTAAAAAAGAAAGGATTATCCTTATCAAACAGTAAAGACCATCATATTTCTGCAGCACCGCAGTTGCTTCTTAGTCTTGACGGAATTGTAAAACAATTAAATACACATACTAGAGATCGTTTTATAAAAGAAGAAGAATACTACAAAGGCGATGAACCAAATTTTGGAGTAATCACAAGAGGTTTAGACGTTATCAAAACTAAGTTCACACAAACTTTTACTGATGAAATACAAAAGGTTGTGAATGAAAAAAAAGGTGCATTTGTTCCTGTCTTTTTCATTAGTGGTGATTTTGGCATCGGGAAATCTACTTTTACATTACGTCTAATCTTCGAACTTGAAAAGCAGACCGATTTAGACTTAGTGGCATTTGAAATAGTTGATTTTAATAAGGCAAGAAAGGAACATTTAATTGAATTAATTAAAACAATGAAGGCTAAAAACTTCATTTTCTTTTGTGATGAAATTGAAATTGAAAGTTATTTCAAATCATTAATTGAAATCCAAAGAGATATAAGCATTGAACAATTTCAAGATTGTAATATTTTCTTCATTGCTCCTATTAGAGAGAACATACTTGAAAAATTCAAACTGAATCGCAGTGTTCCTAATTCGCATGAATTGAAAATTTCAGGTGAATTTACGGCAGAGGAAATTGAAGATTTACTGGAAAAACTTAAAAAGTCAAATCTTATTGACTTTAGAGATGCAAGTGAAAAGAAGCGATTAGTTTCTAAAATAATGAAAGAATACAATTCGGATTCTTTCGTTGCTTTAATGGCTTCAATTACATCTGGTCGTCATGAAAATGACTTAATAGATTGTTACAATCAACTTTCAAAGGAAGCACAACAAGCATTTTTATATACAGCTTTATTGCATCGTCATAAATTATTGATGCCTGCAAGTTGGTTGAAACAGAATATTAAAATGGATTGGGATGAATTTATTGTTAAAATAATAAAGGCAGAAGGCAAAGGAATTCTTATTCAAGAATTTGTCACTTCTCATGGTACACAACCCGACTTATATTTCAGAACAAAACATCCACTAATTGCAGAGAAGTTAGTTGAACGATTTATTCCGAACAAAGACAAGCAGTTTCAATTTTATGAATCAATGCTTAAACAAATTGAACTTGGACAAACAAATTCATATTTAGCAAACAACTTATTGAGAGCACTTGGCCGTGGCAGTGAATATAACAATACCCAAATCGACAAGCTATACGATGCTGGTTACACTAAGTTATCTGATGACCCGTATTTTCTTTTAAACTATGCTATTAATCTTCAAAACAGAAGAACAAAAGCGTCTGTTAAAAAAGCTATTGACCACATACTTTATGCCGAAGGCCTTTTAGACTATAGAAATCATAGATTCATTCATAGAAGAGCAGCATTGAATTTCGAACTAGCTAAATTATATTTTGCAGAAGAAAATCAATTAAACTATACTCATTTTTATGTAAAAGAAGCCGAAGACTTGTTTGTTCTAAAACAATTACTTGACCCATTTTCAGCATTCAGCTATGTTGACTACATCAAATTAATTGTTTGGCAACTTGAAAATATCGAATACGATATTGAAGATGTTATGCAAAAACAAATTCTAATTGAGGATTTATTTGATTTAGCAAACAGAACTGTAACAGACGATTTAGATAGGATTGATAGCCTACAAACATTGTACGCAAATTATCTAAACAAACGCACAGACAACAAAGACTATAAACAATACTTGGATGAACTTTATCAAACAGCAAGATTAAGACCTTATGCTTGTATTCTATTGCATAACTATCATTTGGAAAAGGACGAATTTGAGAAATGTGATTTTTATATTGATGAAATGGAATCTATGCAAGAGAATTTTGAAGTAGTAAAATTTTTGTTCAAAATTTATGGCAGAAACCTTCATGATGCAAACACAAGGGTGAAACTATTAAGACTAGGTAGAGAAAATGCGCAACTTGAAAAGGACAATCCGCTTCGTTTTTACTATTTCAAATTCATGGCTGAATCTTACAACTTCAACTATTATGAAGGTAAAAATTACCTTAATAACATTCAGACTAAATATCATAATTTAAATCCCGAGTTCCACTACGAATGGAAAGATGCAGATGGCGAAGTATTCGTATTTGATGCTACTGTAGTTAAAAATACTGGGGAGAGATTTAAAGCGATTAAAATATCTTCAATTCAGTTGACAGCCAGATTAGTTAAAGGAAATTATGACAAGTTTGCTATTGGTGCATCCGTTAAAGTGAAACTACATTTTTACTTATACGGTCTTATGGCTGAAATTATTCAAATGACAGAAATAAATGAGGAGTAGCAATCCTTCCCGTTCTTCTGAGCGTCCTTCGATACGAAGAATTATTTTGTAGCTTTCAGCTACCTACGAAATTTATATAGTAGGGTCAAAGCGTAAGTATTTACTAACATGTCGATTTCTAGCTAGTTCGAGTGTATTTCCGCCGTAGTTGTTGTTATCATCAATTGCTACGTAAAAAAATGTTGGAGATAACACCCCAATGGCGTGAAACCGCTTAATGCATTCCAGGGTACTCAGCAGTCCACTTTCATTTACCCCAAATTACGCCATAGACTTTGAAGGAGTAGAAGGCTGTTGTGTTAGTTGGGGTTATCCCGCCTGTCCCCCCGACTAGCGCAAGCAACTACAACAAAAAGTCATGAATGATATACTGGCGCAGGAATGATGCGTAGCACTGTGCGTGGGCTTCCTGTGACGGTGTTATCCCTAGTTCTTCGGATCATACTTGCCTGCGAAGCATTTTTCTTTAATGTAGAGGGTCAAACGAAAGAAAAATCTACCATTATTTGTTTGTCACAAATTGCATATCCTGCAATCTAACAAATGGGAAATTAATCGTGCTAACATCATCATTTGTCTGAGTTCTTTTGCTATACTGATCGCTCAATACAGAATACAGTTTTCAGTTGGAAGAATTTTGTAATGTTTGAAAATAGAATTAATAAGTTAAAAAAACATTGTAAATGCCATTTTTAGTTTTATACATTAAAATTATGTAGTCATCTGATAAATAGATAAGTCTACAATAATTACCCTCATTTATCTTCAAATCAGTCAGGACATTGATGAAGCCATTTTCAAATACTATATCAGTAATTTTTGCTTTTTTATTCTTTGAATTTTTTTTCGTTTTAATATCATTATCACCATTTAACAAATACTCTATTCCCAAAAAATTTAATTCATCACCTAAATTTAATTTCTGTTTAATAGAATTTCTATCAATAAGAAAATTTGAATATGCAATTCCATTTATCGAAGTACTATTGTTTATCGAAGTAAGGTCATTTAAAAGTGAGTGTAATGATTCCAGACTATTTTTTATCTTTTCTGTATTTTGATAATTGATATAAATAATATTTGCACCCGACATTGCAGTTTGCATTTTAATTACTTTAAATGCGTTTTGTTTTATAGCTTCAGATTTTCTAGTATTGGATTGAGTAGTTGCACTAACTTCAGTAACTCTATTTAATCCCTTTGTGTCAGAAATATTATAACTAATTATAACCTTTGCCCAGTCCCTTGCACCTCTAATATCGCGTTGTGGGTTTAACTGTTGGAATATCTCTATTCTTCCTGATTTGTGCTTTATTTTATTTACGGTATTTTTTGAAATTGAGTACAATAAAGTTTCATCCGGGTAAGTATATTTCACTACATCTTCTGATATTTCTTTTACATTCACGCCAAATTCACCTGCAATTGTATAAAGTGTATCAGCATATTCTTGGCATAGTGAAATTTCTGGGATAGAAAAAAAAAGAACAAATATTAAACTGATATGGTTGATTTTCATTTGAATTAGTTGTAAGAAAAAAGATTAGCAGTAGTAAGTATAAAACAAATGTAATAATAATTTTGACTGTACCTAGTTTATTCCCCGTTCTTCGGATCTACTTTCGCTCTGAAAGATTATTCTGTAGCTTTTTGCAATTGACGAAATAGTTATAATGAAATTAAAGCCCGTTCCTTCAAATCTTGAAATCAAATTGTTGCAATTTAAGCAGACAGCGTTTATTGGTGCTATTTAATATTTGTTTCCCAAAGTTTCAGGAACAATATGTATAACTGAAAGTGATTCATTTTCTAAATTATAGAAAATACATTCCATACTGCAAAAATAAATACAGATATTTCATTCATATTTATTTGGATAGGCAATATTTAAATTGTAAAATTGAGTGTTATGGACGATAAATTATTACACAAATCAAATACCGGAATTTCTGCTGAATTTTTTGTTGCAGCTGAATTGGCACGGCGAGGATTTAATGTGACCCTCACTTTTGGAAATACGAAATCAATTGATCTAATTATCGAGAAAGAAGGTAGGCTTATTCCTGTACAAGTAAAGGGAATTCAAAGAATTAAATCTATTTGCTGGAATATAAGTATGGATAAGTTGGACCCAAAAAATATATTGTATATTCTTGTCAATTTAAATGCTGATTCTTTGGAGCAACCTGAGTATTTTATACTTACCGAAAATGAGGTTAGAGAACATTTCAAGCCAACTAATTCAAAAAGAGACTACCTTGATTACAACTATGCAAAAAAGTTGGGATTTCAAGATGCTTGGCACAAAATATAGATTTAAATAATTTAGAAAATAATTACAATGGATAAATTGCTTTATGTGTGCCGACAATTAGTACGGTCAAAACCTAAAAAGTATGAGTATTATGTGGTAAGTCGTATTTGGCACTTACTAGATGACTTGTCAATTAAATTTATTACACAACAGTATGTAATACGGCCAGCAGGTCATGCACTTACTGATATGTACTTTCCTCAATTCGGCCTTCATGTTGAAGTAGATGAGACTTATCATTTAACACAAGTAGAAAAAGATGAAATGCGTGAGTCTGACATTGTACATGCAACTGAACATATGATAAGACGCATAAAAACCAGTGAGGGACTTGAACACGTGAATAAGGCAGTTGCCGATTTAGTAAATGAAATCCATCAGCTTCGGAAAAGTAAATCTGATTTTCAACCTTGGGATATTGAAGTAGAACAAGATCCAAAAACATACATTGAGAAAGGAAAAATTTCAATTGATGATGACGTGGCATTTACACATTCATATTTAGCAGCCAATTGTTTTGGTCATAATTATCGGGGTTACCAACGCGGCGGTACCATTCATCCCAAAGAACAGAATAAATCAATTTGGTTTCCAAAGCTGTATAAAAATGCACAATGGAATAATCAAATAATGGACAATGATAGTAAAATTGTTGAAATATGTGAGAATCACGAAGAAAGCAAAAAACACATTGATGCTACACTAAAAGGAAATGTTGAACATAGAATAGTGTTTGCTCGAGTTAAAAGTCCTCTCGGTGAAGTGATGTATCGCTTTAAAGGTGAGTTTAAGTTAAACCGGGAAGAATCGAATTACGAAAATGGGGTGGTTTGGAATAGAAGTGCAATTGAAGTCAAAACATATAGTGCGTAAAACATGATCAGACATTTTACCCACTTAAACGAAACCCAAAAAGGATACATCGAACTTGTTTGCCTGCAACAGAAATCTTACAAGCAAGTTGCTGAAATGCTCAATGTTAACTACGCCGAAATTCAAAAGTTATATACAGAACTCGACAGCGTCTGGCGACCCATATCAAAACTCCTTGCAAAATATAAGTCAAAGAATATGGAATGCGACTTTTGGGATTTTTATGACTGGGTAAAAACCACTCCCGCAAATTGTCATTATTGTGGCGTTACGCAGGAGGAATTAAACTGTCTCCATGAAATTGGAATAGATAATAAAAGAACGACAAGAGGCAGAACTTTAGAAATAGACCGAAAAGTTGCCAATGATCATTATTCAAATTTATCGAACTTAACTTATAGCTGCTACTGGTGCAATAATGCCAAGACAGATACCTTTAGCGAAGAAGAATTTAAAATCATCGGAAAAGCAATTGGGCAGGTTTGGCAGCAAAGACTTAATAAATGATCACAGATTCTCAAACAAACTTCCTTTACCTCGCGGATACTTTACCAAAAAAGTATCCTGAATTTTATAATCGCTTTGAGCAGGTTTTAAAATCGTGTAAAATAGATTTTGCTTTGCTACCAGATACCAAGGATGTGTGGGCTGTAGATTTTATGCCGATTCAAACCGCAACTGATCGTTATGTACGTTTTTTGTATCGTCCGCCCTATTTAACTGAAAGTAAAAAAGACATAAAAACGATTTCAGATGTGGATGCCATTTGTCATGCAATCGATGTGGAAACTATTAAAACCGATATCATTCTTGATGGGGGCAATGTGATACGTTCAGCAAATAAAGTGATCATGACCGATCGGGTTTTTATTGATAATCCTGGCTATGAGCGCAAACAACTGATCAAAGAACTTCATGCACTGCTGGAAATCGATCACCTATATTTTATACCAGAGCAACCTGGCGACTTCACCGGTCATGCAGATGGCATGATACGGTTTTTGGATGAATATACAGTCCTAGTAAACGACTATAGCAGAGAAAAGGAATGGTTTCGCAGGGCATTTGAAATTGCGGTTCACAACAGTCTGTGAAAAAACCTTTATTAGCATAACACAAATCTAACAAAGAAAATTCAACAAGTCAAGCTAAAAGAACG
>OEIV010000288.1_pt1 | contig 30084 bp, 21 predicted proteins | sample 1539231 | NCBI WGS metagenome assembly OEIV01 (sample SAMN03794762, study PRJEB22550) | activated sludge metagenome | feature: wastewater treatment plant; material: activated sludge; isolation source: Wastewater treatment plant of a petroleum refinery complex | place: Argentina: Buenos Aires ... | reverse complement strand
TGTAATGCGTTCGGCTTTAGCACAAGCCAATGCAGGTAGATTACATATTTTGAATGCCATGTATGCTTGTATCCCTGAAAAAAGAGCTGACCTTAAACCACATGCGCCTCGTATGGAATTTTTAGCGATCGATAAAGAGTTTATCGGTGCAGTCATTGGACCAGGAGGAAAAATCATTCAGGAAATTCAACGTGAAACAGGTACTACCATTTCTATTGAAGAAGTTGGAGACAAAGGTCATGTAAGTATCTTCTCAAAACAAAAAGAAGGATTAGACAAAGCATTGGCATGGATAAAAGGTATCGTGATGGTACCCGAAATAGGCATGGTATATGATGCCACTGTAAAATCGATTATGCCTTTTGGTGCTTTTGTAGAATTTTTACCAGGTAAACAAGGCTTACTTCATATTTCTGAAATAAGTCATTCACGTCTCGAAACCATGGATGGTGTGTTTAAAGAAGGTGATAAAGTACAGGTAAAATTAACTGGTACTGATCCTAAAACAGGTAAATTCAAATTTAGCCGTAAGGTTTTATTACCAAAAGCATAAATTCAAGTATAAAAATATTAAATCCCCCGATGAAAAATTGGGGGATTTTTTTTATGAATTTGGAATCATTGATTTATGGAAGTAAGCGATATTGTAGTTGTACAAAGCAAAAATCCCTGCTCATAACAAGTATTTAAGTGTCCTTGAAATCGTACTGCGTTTATAGGCTGATGATAGCCTCCATGATATAATATCCCGGATATAGGTACCTTAGTTTCAATGCATATATTTCATTTGTAATTACCTGTTTAATAAAGAAATATCCATCAATACTGTTTCCAAATTGCTTAATATGGGTAAATGCCGGATACCCCATCATTGACGACTGAGAACTGGAATTATAAATCGTCAGCATTCCGTTATGGAATATTCCTGCGGGTAGCGTTAAATACTGCAAACTACTGACTGCATAGGTTCCTGTAACAACAACACCGTTTGGAGAACTGCAATTGTAAATATGGCTACTCATTACCTGATTACCCAACATGGTTGTGTCGTTACAAAGCGTATCGTTTTGAATTTCTGACAGTATTTCATAGTTGGAATTCAAGGCATTTAGCCTGTAAAAAGAAGCCTGATATAATGCGCTGGCACCAATTATTTCATTATAGCCACAGATAGACAAGTCTGCTATGCCATCGTTATTAAAATCGGCAAGCATACTGTCTTGCATGGGATTATTATTTCGAACCCAAAGTGAATCGCAAACAAAACCAGAAATGCTCGTGTATTGTGAGGTTTGAACTGGTATTTTTTTGTTGCATGCTGTTGAGATAAAAATAAACAAGCAAGCTAAAAAAAAGAAAAGTATATGTTTCATCATAAATAATGCAATCAGTAGTATAACAAATATACGTGAAAACAGGGTTAAATATTAATACTTAATAGAAGAATTCATGTCGTTGGGGATTTTCGACTTAACGGCATCCCAAAGTTCCGCAGAATGAGGTTTTATGCATCTTCTGTTTTATTAAGATACATAAAAAAACAATCCATTCTTGATAACTGACATTTAATATTTAGAGGTAATGTACCGATATGTTTCAGACAAGGCATGTAAGCTATTTGTAAGTATTGAGGCTTAAAGGATGAGAGCAATATCAATAAAAAATAATTATGGTTTGATACTGTCACGGCTATTAGCACCCAATATATAAAGAAGTGTAATAAGGCTCATTAATAAAAACATGGCTACCAATTGATGTGCCTGCGCCAAATATTCAAAAAGACCAAAACCATTTCTAACTTGAACACTTGATGTCAATAAAGTGAAGATACCCAACAATACCTGTATAGTGACTAATACCAAAGGAAGTGATTTGATTCGATGAAATAACAATGATTCGCGAATTGGCTGCACTTTAATTTGCCATATAAGGATACCAATAAACAAGATATAGGCTAACATTCTATGAATAAAATGAATATTGATTTTATTAAATATATATTCACCATTTATTCTTGTTTTTCTTAAATAGGCGCCGTTTTGACTTGGCGAGGTGGTTCAAATATCGGTCCTTTTAAACCCCGCCATAAAAGCTCCATACGTCAATTGGATGCCTAACAACAAGAGTATCCATAAAATATATTTTTTTAATCCTGGATGATAAACCTTCGCTTGATTTTCAACCAATAAGGTTAAAGCAAACCAACAGGTAAAACAAATCAATACCAAAGCTGAAATAAAATGAATGGCTAACTTGATGTGACTTACATATAAATTATCATCATTTAAACCACTTTTTACCATAATCCATCCTATTAAACCTTGTGCAGCACCCAATAAAAACAATGCCACCAGATTGGATATCATTTTCACATTAAAGTACTTTTTAATGATAAAATAAATAAAAGGAATGAGAAAAACGATGCTAATCAAACGAGCCCAGTTACGATGCATCCATTCCCAGAAATAAATAAACTTAAAATGACTGATGGTAAAATCTTGGTTCAAGTATTTGTATTGACCCGTTTTTTCCTGATAAAGCATAAATGCATGTTGCCACTCAGCATCATTTAATGGGGGAATCGTCCCCAAAATGGGTTTCCACTCTGTAATAGAAAGTCCAGAACCTGTCAAACGGGTAATTCCCCCAAGTAGTACCTGAATAATGAGCATCCCCACCCCAATCAACAACCAATATCCAACAATTTTATTTTTATTCATATAATGCTTTTGAGCTGTTGCAAAGCTATATGCAAAAATGAATATGTAGAAATTTAGATACGACTATTGTATAGATACCTATCCTTTTTTTCTATATTGCATCTTCATGTCATTACTTTATTACCATACTGAAAATACTTTAGAAGCGGGTTGCGACGAAGCTGGCAGAGGTTGTATAGCAGGTCCCGTTTGCGCTGCCGCCGTTATCATGCCTCCCGATTTTTATCATCCCTTGCTGAATGATTCTAAAAAATTGAATGAAAAGACAAGATACTTATTGCGCCCCATCATTGAAAAAGAAGCCCTTGCCTTTGGGGTTGCATTTGTAGACGCACCCGAGATAGACAAAATCAATATTTTACAAGCCTCCTTCAAAGCCATGCATCTGGCATTAGATAAACTTCAAATATCACCGCAACATCTTATCATAGATGGGAATAGATTTATACCCTATCGACACATTCCTCATACCACTATCATAAAGGGTGATAGTAAATATACAGCGATTGCCGCTGCCAGTATCCTGGCCAAAACCTATCGTGATGATTGCATGTTGCAATTACATCAATCATTTCCACAGTACCAATGGCAACAAAACAAGGGCTACCCTACCATATCACATAGAAAAATGGTATCTGCAATTGGACTAAGTCCTTATCATCGCAAGACATTTGCATGTGTACCTAAACCTATTGCAAGTCCTCAATAAACAACACACCCTTCAATCAATACAACCTATTCATTGATTGTATTTATTCTGTTTACTTGACATGATGAGCTTCCTTATTGCTTAATAGACATGTTGACCGCCATTGATACTATAGTTAGCTCCTGTAATGAAACTTGTTTCATCACTTGCCAAAAACGATACCAAATGCGCTACTTCATGAGTACCACCTAAACGACCTAATGGTATTTGGGCTACGATTTGGTCACGTACTTTTTCAGGTACTGCCATAACCATATCAGTTGCAATATACCCCGGCGATATTGTATTGACAGTAATGCCATATTTAGCTACTTCCATTGCAAGGGTTTTTGTAAATCCATGCATACCTGCCTTAGCCGCCGAATAGTTTGTTTGTCCAAATTGACCTCTTTGTCCATTTACCGATGAAATATTGATAATACGACCAAACTTTCTTTCAATCATCCCCTCAATTACGTGGCGGGTGCAATTAAACACACTGTTGAGATTCGTATTGATAACCGCATGCCAATCGTCTAAACTCATTTTGGCCAAACGACCATCACGGGTAATCCCTGCATTATTGACTAATATATCTACTGTTCCTAAACGGGTCTCAATTTCCTGAATCATTTTACCCACAGAATCAAAATCACATACATCTCCTTCCACAATATCAATATCAAAACCTTCCTCTTTAAGTTTTTGTTGCCACTCCAGGGCTTTTTCTTTATTTCGATAATTGCCTAGCACATGATAGCCATCTTTAAACAATTCTTTACACATGGCAGTGCCAAGTCCTCCTGTAGCTCCCGTAACGAGTGCAATTCTTTTATTATTTTGATCCATAGTTCATTATTTTATACGATGAAGGTAAATAAGAATTTGATGAATTAAAAGAGAATGCTGAATAAATTATTGTTTTATTTGAGCAAGTTTCAATTTTTATAAAAAATGAAGTCTGTATTGTTTTTATTAACTTTACACTATAAGATAATTTATTACTTTCGTACATCGAATCTGTGAATACCCAACTTAAAAATCTTAAAGACGAAGAGTTAATACATTTGTACAAAACAAAAAAAAGTGCAGAAGTAATGGGTATTTTATATGATCGATATGCCCACCTGGTTTATGGTGTTTGCCTTAAATATCTTAAAAATACAGAAAATGCAAAAGATGCGATGATGCAGATTTTTGAAAAACTTTTTGTAGATTTATCAAAGCATGATATCCAGCTTTTTAAGGCTTGGCTGTATAGGGTATCTCAAAATTATTGTTTTATGCAATTGCGTAGCAATAACCATTTGGTGAAGTCTGTGGAGTTTTTTACAGATAGTAGTATGGAATATGAAGAAACATTGCATCCTCTAGCTGAAAAAGAAAAAATGTTAGACCAAATGGAGTTAGCCCTGGAAGAATTGACAGATGAGCAGAAAAAATGTATCTTGCTTTTTTATATAGAAAAAAAAACCTATCAAGAAATTATGCAAGAAACGGGTTTAACATTTATGCAAGTAAAAAGCAATATACAAAATGGTAAAAGAAATTTAAAAATTAAAATGAGCGAGAAAAAGATTCATGAGTGATTTATCTTCCATATTTACACAAAGTCATTGCATTTCTAAAACGCAAATGCTGGCTTATATTCAGCAAAAACTGGATAAGGAAGAGGCGTATCTGGTAGAATCTCATATCAATGATTGTCAATTTTGCAATGATGCCTTAGATGCTTTGATAGAAGCCGATTTAGTAGAAACCGAACAAATAATTCATGAAGCAAAAAGCACATTGAATCAAAAATTATTTCCCGTATTAAAACTTGAAACGAATAGTCATACAGCGAATAATAATGTCAGGGATTTTGAAATCAGTAAAAAAACTTTGAGTCGTTGGCTGGCAGCTGCAAGTATATTATTACTTATAGGTCTGGGTGGATATACCGTATTTTCATATATTAAATCGAACAAACAAGAGTTGTCTATGAACGAAAAAGGCAACCCTAAATCCACTTACAAAGCGCCTTATGCTACTACCCCAAGCAATCATGGTGAAACAATCGAATTGCGCATTGAAGAGAATGACACCTTTAGAAAATATGCCTCTGAAAAGAAAAATGATATAGTACCACCAAATACAAAAACCACTACCGTTCAAACAGCCCCTAAAAACTTAGAAAATAAACCTGCAACTGATATAGTTTCTAAGGAAGAAGCCTTCAGTGAAGAAGTAAATGTGCCCATTGTTGCAACTAGCCCTGTAAAAGATATGGCCACAGATGAACCTACCAGGGCCATGGACAATGAGGCTTCGCAAACCGAACAATACAAAGCACCACAAGTAGCACCTGTAACAATAGCCCAGAAGAAAAGTGCATATGGCATGAAACAGGAAAAAAGTTTGAATAATCAACAACAAAATCAATTAAGCTATCCACAAAACAATGTAAATAATAATATCGACATCGTACAAAAAAATACAAATCCCATTTCTACACAACTAAATGAAGAAGAAGAACTTGCAAATGAAAAACAATGGACTCCATTTGAACAAGGGATGAATTATTTCAATAATAAAAAATACAAGAAAAGTATTCCATTATTTGAAAAAGCGTTAAAAAAGGCAAAGGGTATTGAACGCGAAGACATCCTCTATCACCTGGCCCTTGCCTATGAAAATACAGGCAAATACGAAAAATCAATGGAACTATATGCTTCATTAAGCAATAGCCAAAAATATCGTGCAGCGGTAAGCAGAAAATTACAGGAAATAAAGACTAAAAAATAGCCATTAACAAGCAGTAGCATTGAACTCAGATTTTCTATTAAAATGATTGCATCCAATTAAAAGATGCATTTGTTCGAAACACCTGAAAAATTTAAGTGAAATCTTTAAGGAGGGGCACTTAGGTGGTTTTCTTAAACAATTGAGGATCTCCAAAAAAGAAATACAATATACTTATTGCAATAATAGCAGAAATCACGATAGCTAATATAGTAATTGTTCTTTTCTGCGCTGTATTGATTGATTCTAACTTATGCATTTCACCCAAACGGTTTACCGTATTTTCCATTTTATTGAAGGCTGTTTCACCTTTAATGATATAGTCATACGCTCCATTTCTCATACTGTCTAAAGCAATATTGATATTATCTTGCCCTGAAAACATTATCACTTTCGTTTCCGGACTTTTTTGTTTAATTTCCTTTAAAATCTCAACCCCATTTTTAGCGTCGGCATTGTTTGCACTCAAATGATAATCTAATACCACTATTTCTGGTTTTAGTTTTTCAATGTGGGGCATTGCATCTTCCCCATTTTCAAACATTTTTAATTCGAAAATATACCTTTCCACCAAATAATCTTTGATCATCTCAGTTTGTACGGGGTCATCGTCAATGATAAACATGAACCGCACGTTTTCAAGCATTATATTTTCTTCCATAATGAGTTAAATTTTTCGAAAGTTAATCAATTCCATTTTATCTGCAAATATAAAAATTAAAATGTACCTTTTTTGATGATTATTATCAGATTTATAATCATAAAATTTAAGTAGTTTTGTACTAAATAATTATAGTATATGAATACCCTTTTAATCCCAACCGATTTTTCTCCAATAGCAGACAATGCGCTTCAATACGCAATTGATATGGCTAAAAAATACCAATTTGACATTTTATTGTATAATGTTGTTCAGTTATCTACTCCTGACTTTTCACATTTAGCCAATGTAGATGATTTTAGTAATATCATCGAAGAAGTTAAAAAGAAAATGGATGAGAAAGTTGCTTTGCTTCAAAAGTTGCATCCTGAAATAACATTTTCATGTGAAGTAGAAACAGGATTGTTGATTGACTGTATCAATGACAAATGCAATCAAATTAATCCTATTGCAATGTTGATGGGCATTACAGGCTCAGGTACCGGAATGGACAAATTGATAGGAAGCAATGCCATTTTAGCTATGAAACACATAAACCATCCGGTGATTATCGTGCCAAAAGATGCGACCTTTAAATCTATAGAAAATATTTGTTTGGCTTGCGACCTTAAAAATGTTTTAACTTCTACTCCACTTATTGAAATTAAAGTATTTACTAAACTTTTTAATGCTCGATTGAATGTGTTGAATATCGATTATAAAAATCGAAACTTCAGTGCGCAAACATCAACTGAACTTCAAAATTTAGAATATATTTTAGAAGAAGTCAATCATGAATTGCATTTTATAGAAAATGAAAATGTATCTGATGCTATCAATGATTTTATATCTACAAAACATATGGATATGTTGATTATGATACCCAAAAAACATTCTTTTTTCGAAAGTTTATTTCATAAAAGCAAATCAAAAGAAATGGCTTACCAAAGTCATATCCCTATTTTAGCGCTTCATCAAGATTAGTCATTAAGTCTTCATCGCGAAGGCATTCATGATTGATAGGTATAGTTGAAGTTTTTTTTATAAAATGGTATCCCTTTGCTTTAAAATCATTTTGTTGGTAAAATCTATGTGCCTCCGTATTAGTCAAATAGGCGTCTAACATCATCACCTGACAGTCATTTTGTTTTGCAATTATTTCTAATTGCTTCACTAACAAATGTCCTATTTGTTGTGATCGGTGTTTTGCATCAACTATTAAATTATCAATTTCTAAATACTTACCACAATATAATTTAGTTGCTATCCAAAAGCCACTCACCCCAACAATATCGTCACCTTTCTTAGCTATGATTTGTGCATAACGATGGGGTATCATCTCTTGCAGATAATGTTGATACATTGCAACAGTCAGTGAAGGGGTAAGTTGAACGATTAAATGATAATTTTGCATCATTTGATCTAAGGTATACACTGTATATATATCAATAGCTGAATCCTGCATAAAATGGTTTAAGGTTAAGTTGATAGATAGGGTTAAATTTCCAGTATTAAAGTTGAAACAAAATATGATACATTAAATCCCATAGTATAAACACATACTGCTTATTCTTACACAATTACAATTGTTTTTTTTAAAACACACATTGATTAAGCAATCGAAATTCAATCAAATATAATATAAGTTTTTTGATAGGAGAAAATCACAATTCATATATTTATATATATTTGCCAAAATCAAAATCAACGATATGCTAAAAATAAAATTTGGAACGGATGGCTGGCGAGCAATTATAGCTCAGGAATATACTGTAGAAAATGTTGCCAGAGTGACTCACGCTGTTTGTTTATGGCTTAAAAACCAAACCAATAACCCTTCAGTGGTGATAGGATATGATTGTCGATTTGGTGGCGAACTATTTACCGAAACGGCCATCAAAGTATTGTGTAGCAACGATATTAAAGTATTTACTCATAAAGGTTTTGTAAGTACCCCTATGATTTCATTTGGCGTATTGCAATATCAATGTGCACAAGGTATCGTTATCACAGCAAGTCACAATCCACCTTCCTACAATGGGTTTAAGCTTAAAGGTGCTCATGGTGGCCCTACCCCACCTCACCAAATTGCAGAAGTTGAAAACCTCATACCTGATGCCTTAGTACCGATTAGTGGTGATTTATCAGATTTTGAGAAAAAAGGATTATTGGTTTATGTTGATTTAGAAAAAGATTATGAAGATTATATCAGATCCAAGTTCGACATTGTTTCAATGAATCAATCACCCTTTAAAATGGCATATGATGCCATGTTTGGCGCTGGACAGCGAGTGATGAAAAATCTTTTTCCCAAGGCTTTACATTTACATTGTGAAGTGAATCCATCGTTTAATGGAATTTCACCTGAGCCTTTACATAAAAATCTATTGGAGTTGTCGGCGGTCATTCAAAACACCCCGGAATTAAAATTTGGTTTAGCCAATGATGGGGATGCCGATAGAATTGCATTATATGATGAAGATGGCAAATACATTGATTCTCATCACATCATTCTATTATTGATACACTATTTACATAAATATAAAAACCTAACAGGCAAAGTCGCCATTGCTGCTTCAACTACTTTACGTGTTAATAAACTTTGTGCACTTTATGGCTTACCCTGCGAAGTAACCCCTATTGGTTTTAAATATATAAGCGAAATCATGATGCATGAAGATGTATTGGTAGGTGGAGAAGAAAGTGGTGGAATCAGTGTAAAGGGTCATATCCCTGAACGTGATGGCATTTATGATGGGTTGGTTATTTATGAATTTATGAATGCTACTGGCAAATCACTGAAGGAACTATGTGCTGAAATTTACGAAATAGTTGGCCAATTTTATTATGAGCGTGCAGACTTACATTTACTTGAAAGTCAAAAGCAACAAGCCATTGAACGATGCAAAGCGGGCATAACCGCATTTGGTAGCTACCCTGTAGTGGATACTAATTTTATTGATGGATTTAAATATGAATTGCCAAATCATTGCTGGACAATGATACGTGCATCTGGTACAGAACCATTATTGAGAATATATGCAGAAGGTAATACGATAGAGGAAGTGAACGATATTTTATTACAAGTTCGAAACACCTTAGGGGTTTAATACCTATAGACCTTTCTATATAAAGCGTGTACATAAAAAAATGGTGGTTTCGACACACTATATTTTGTGTAAAATCTTGCAGGTTATCATGCAGCTAATGATAAGCTGAATAGCAATTATATTGAAAACTTCATTTTCCAAACCCCAAAAATCGCTTCCTTTACTATACCCTTGGTCATTTTAGAATGGCCTTCTTTTCTATCAATAAAAGTAATAGGAATTTCTTTTAATTTAAAACCTTTACGCCAAGCCCTATATTTCATTTCAATTTGAAATGCGTAACCTATAAAGCGAATATTATCCAGATTTATATTTTCAAGTACATTTCGTTTGTAACAAACAAAACCGGCAGTACAATCTTTAACAGGCATAAAAGTAATCATTCGAACATACAACGATGCCCCATAGGAAATAAACACCCTATTTAATGGCCAATTTTCCACTTTGCCTGATTTAATATACCGTGAGCCTATACTTACATCATTGCCATCTTCATGTACACTTTTATACAACCTTATTAAGTCAGCAGGATTGTGTGAAAAATCAGCATCCATTTCAAAAATATAATCATATTTCCTTTCAATACTCCATTTAAAACCTACAATATAAGCAGTACCTAAACCCTGCTTACCTGATCGTTCTATTAAAAAAAGCTGGTCTTTAAAGGTTTGTTGCAATTGCTTCACCACATTGCCAGTACCATCTGGGGAGCCATCATCAACGATTAAGATATGAAACTGTTCAGGCAAAGAAAATACAGATCGAATTATCTTTTCGATATTTTCAATTTCATTAAAAGTTGGTATAATTACAATTTTATTCAATAGGCAAATTTAAAATAGAAAACTCATAGATTAGGATTATAAAAACAATATTAATACGAAAATATTGTTTCTTATACTTTTTTTAACTTAGCGTCAAAATAAATTTTAGAAAGCACCTTTTTGGTATCAAGGGCAAAATCACCTTTCATAATCCAGTCGTAATAACTAGGTTCTGAGGCAAATACACTTAACACAGGTTTGTCTTTATGTTTTCCAAAATTAAATACAGGCACATTGTTGACTAATTTTAATCTTCTGGCATAATCTAAAGAATCATCACCATTTGAAAAGTTACCAAGAAAAGGTACATTATTTTCGATGTCTTGATAATGGTTAATTTGTGCCATTAATATATCTATGGTCGCTAATGCATCTGCTTCGGCACTATGGGCATTTTCGAGTTCCTTGCCGCAATAAAATTTGTATGCAGCAGACAAAGTACGAGGTTCTTTTTTAAAAAAGATTTGTTGTACATCTACTAAATGTCTTTCTCTAAAATTTACTTCGATACCCACACGCAAAAACTCTTCAGTAAGAATAGGAAAGTCAAATTTATTGCTGTTAAATCCGCATAAATCACATTGATCTAAAAATTGTTTAATGCCATTTGCAAGCTCTTTAAATGTAGGCTCATTGGCTACATCAGCATCATAGATACCATGTACTTCAGAAGAGGCTAAAGGTATCGGAATTGTAGGGTTCATCCTTCTTGTTTTCACCTCTCTACTCCCATCTGGATTCACCTTGATAATTGAAATTTCTACAATTCTGTCTTGTGTCACACTGGTGCCAGTGGTTTCTAAATCTACACAAGCTATTGGACGTGTTAATGCTAAATTCATCATGCTACATTAGTTGAAAAGTGATATGGTATTTAATGAACTAAAAAGGCTTCTCATTTTATTATAATAAAGCTTCTAAAATAGTCATTATTCATGAAAATCATATAAATATTGTGCTTATAATCAATGCACAAGATGAATTATACATTCGCTAAATCAAAATCACTTTGCAATCCGAATTTTTTTAATGTTCGAATATGAGATGCCAATGCAGAGAAATAGCCGGAATTGTTATTATAGGGAATCCCAAATTCTTTAGCTGTTTCTTCTACGATAGGGGCAATTTTAGGATAGTGCACATGGCAAATATCAGGAAAAATATGATGCTCAATTTGATGGGTTAATCCACCCGCATACCATGTAAGTAATTTATTGTTATGCCCAAAATCAGCGGTTGTTAGTAATTGATGTATTGCCCATTCGTTTTCAATTTCGCCTTTCTCATTAGGCATCGGAAATTCGGCACCTTCCACTACATGTGCCAACTGAAATACAGTAGACAACACAAAACCACCGATAGCATGCATCAATAAAAAGCCTCCTAATAATACACCCCAGCTATATCCTAAAACCCAAATTGGGATTACTAACATGTATATTACATAAATTACTTTAAAAAAAATAAGCTTAAATAAATCCCAATAAAATTGACTACTGGTGGCTTTGCTTACACCATTTCTTGAATAGGTAAAAAACTGTTTATAATCTTTCATCACAACCCAACTTAAAGTAGCCAAACAATAAGCAAAAAAAGCATACACATGCTGGTATTTCTGTACGGGATGCCATTTAAAAAATGGGCTCCAACGCATTTTTAAACGTTGATCAATATCTTCATCAACATGCGTAATATTCGTATAGGTATGATGTAAAATGTTATGTTGTAAACGCCAATTGACATCAAAACCACCTAAAATATTCAAGGTGCCTCCTAAAATTTTATTTACATATTTATTATGACTGTAAGCCCCATGATTTGCATCATGCATAACACCCATTCCAACACCTGCTACACCAAAACCAGAAACAATAAAACAACAGATAACTGCCCAATTAGGTAAGGGATTAAAAACGTAGATAGCTGCAATTGGTAAGATATACATACACAACAACACAACTGATTTTAATACCATCGTTGAGTTTGCCAGTTTGTCGATATTATTTGTTATAAAATAATTATCTACTCTTTGTTTTAAGGTTTTTAGGAATTGTGTTTTGTCTTTGTTTACAAATTTAACTCTCTTTTTTTGTTCCATATTATACGAAGTTATGTAAAAACGAGTAAATTTATAACATGTTTTTAAATTTCCTATAGATTTTACCCATGAGATATATCACTTTTTCTTATGCATAATTTCAAGAGATATTGTGCTTATTTATACCGAAGGTGCTCTATGAAAGGGATTCAATTATAAAAAAACGAAACTGATTAGGTTATATGTTACAAACTATCTATTCACATTGACTATAAAGTCAATTAAACATTGTGATTTAGTTATGAAAACGATTTGTGATTAAAAGCCTAATTACTTTTTTTCTAAATTTTGGTTTCATTTATATCTTATACATGCGAATATGCCTGTAGACTTCAAAAAAAAAGCGAACTATAAAAGTTCGCATTTTTTTAAACTAAATATCATTTTATGCTTCCATATAACTTTCAGTGGGTTCACAAGTACATATAAGGTGTCTGTCACCTACAGTATTATTTACACGACTGACAGTAGGCCAAAATTTATTGGCTTTGACCCATGGCAAAGGAAATGCGGCTGTTTGACGAGCATATGGTCTGGTCCATTCATCTGCCGTTATTACCCATTGGGTATGAGGGGCATGTTTTAAAACATTATCTTTTGCATCTACCTCTCCTTTAATGACTGCTTCTATTTCATTTCTGATAAACAACAATGCATCGCAAAAACGGTCTAACTCAGCTTTATCTTCACTTTCAGTAGGTTCAATCATAAGCGTACCTGCAACTGGAAATGACAATGTAGGTGCGTGAAAACCAAAATCCATCAGTCTTTTAGCCACATCTTCCGCTTCTATACCAGCTGATTTAAAAGGACGTAAATCTACGATAAATTCATGGGCACAAGTACCGTGTATACCAGTATACAATATTTTATATTCTTTTTCGAGACGCGATTTCATATAATTTGCATTCAAGATTGCATATTCAGTCGATTTTTTTAACCCGATATTTCCCAACATTTTAATGTATGCATACGAAATTAATAAGATGCTCGCACTTCCATAAGGAGCTGCACTTACTGCATGAATTGGTGTAGCGCCACCCGTTGCATGTACTGTATGTGAAGGTAAAAATGGAGCTAATTGTTTTTTAACGCAAATGGGTCCCATACCAGGTCCACCACCTCCATGAGGAATGGCAAAAGTTTTGTGTAAATTTAAATGACAAACATCTGCACCAATATTACCCGGACTGGTTAATCCAACTTGTGCATTCATATTTGCCCCATCCATATAAACTTGTCCGCCATTTTCATGAATTAAATCACATATTTCTTTAATGGTTTCTTCAAACACTCCATGGGTAGAAGGATAAGTAACCATTAAACCCGCTAAGGCATCTTTATGTTGAAGGGCTTTTGTACGCATATCATTTACATCAATATTGCCCTTTTCATCACAAGCCACTATCACTATTTTAAACCCACACATCGCCGCACTTGCAGGGTTAGTACCATGAGCAGAAATAGGGATTAATATAACATTTCTATGGTGATCTCCCCTACTTTCATGATAGGCTTTGATAACCAACAACCCTGCGTATTCGCCCTGAGCACCTGAATTAGGTTGCAGACTACAAGCGTCAAAACCTGTTATCACTGATAAGTCTTTTTCTAATTCGGCTAATAATTCTTGGTATCCAACCCATTGATGCTTGGGTGCAAATGGATGCAATGATCCCCAATGAGGATTGCTGACAGGTATCATTTCCGACGCTGCATTCAACTTCATGGTACAACTACCTAATGATATCATGGAACGGTTCAAAGCCAAATCCTTATCTTCAAGCGATTTGATATATCGCATCATTTTGCTTTCACTATGATGTGTATTAAAAACAGCATGGGTTAAAAATTCAGACGTTCGGGTAGCCCAATCAGGAATATTTGTCAACATTTCTGCATATGCTACTAATTCTACACCCAATGCTTTAGCCAATGCTGTAATATCATTCGGTGCTATTGTTTCATCAATAGAAATACCAATATGATTGTCTGCAAATGGACGAACATTAAAGCCTGCATTTTCTAAAGTAGTTACTGCTGTATTTACATCATCTACTTTTATTTTGAGGGTGTCAAAATAATTGGCATGTACTACTCTTTCACCTAAAGAATCTGCTAAAGCTTTAGTGTAAATAGAGATTCTTTTTGCAATATCGCGCAACCCATCGGCTCCGTGATAAATGGCATACATAGCAGCCATATTAGAGAGCAATGCTTGTGCGGTACAAATATTTGAGGTCGCTTTCTCACGACGAATATGTTGCTCACGGGTTTGCAATGCCATTCGTAAACAACGATTACCTTGTGCATCAACACTTACGCCTATGATACGACCAGGTATTACCCTTTTATGTTCTTCTTTAGTAGCAAAATAAGCAGCATGAGGCCCCCCAAAGCCCATTGGAACACCAAATCGCTGGGTGCAACCGATAGCAATATCTGCACCCAATTCACCTGGAGGGGTGAGTAATGCCAACGATAATATATCGCATGCCATCACCACGCCACAATTTACGGTATGCGCATGTTGTATAAAATTTCTGTAATCGCATATTTCGCCATTTGCATTGGGATACTGTATCAATGCCCCAAAGTAGGTTTCATCTAATGTGGTATTTGCATAGTCACCAAATACAAGTTCAACACCCACAGGTATTGCACGAGTTTTAAGCACATCAATCGTTTGAATAAATGTTTGATTGTCAACAAAAAAACGATGTTTCCCATCTTTTCCATTTGTACCATTGAGTAAGGTCATTGCCTCTGCAGCAGCAGTAGCCTCATCTAACAAAGAAGCATTGGCTATTGGCAAACCTGTAAGCTCGGACACCATGGTTTGAAAGTTCAATAAACTTTCGAGTCTTCCTTGAGCTATTTCTGCCTGATAAGGTGTATATTGTGTATACCATCCTGGATTTTCAAATACATTTCGGAGTATCACACTTGGGGTAATGGTACCATAATAACCCATTCCTATACAATCTTTTAGCAACTGATTTTTTTCTCCAAGTGCATTGATTTTTTTTAGATATTCAAATTCACTGATGGGTGCGTCTACGTCCAGCTCACCCGCTAAACGGATTGATGAAGGAACCGTTTTTTCAATGAGCTCATTGATTGATGAAACACCAATGGTTTGAAGCATTTCAGTCGTTTCTTGTTCATTTGGACCTATATGTCGACCCAAAAATTCATGTTGTTGCTTAGAATGTAAATTCATGTTCGTATGTATTTTAAGAAATGCAAATTTAATGTTTGAAAAGCAAAGCTTTTGGACTTTTTTTAAAAGGTAAATAGTTTATTTCAATTCCAACAATAATAAAACATTGCCTTAAAAATTTCACATCATCATATGATAAATAAAATGAATCATATGGTGTTGAATTTTCAGAGAGTGCAAAAAAATAAATAAAGACAAAAGATTCAGATGATTATTCAAAGCCACGACACAACATTGAACGATTAATACCCATACTAAATAAGTGAAAGCACAATGTTTGTATCACATTAACTCGATAAACATTATTTCAATCACCAATTATCACTAAAAGATTTATAAAATACTGACATCATTTATAAATCATGTTGAAATAAAAATTCTGATTGGTAAAATACCTATTTAAAGTAAGCTATGTTTAATATCATACGGATAAAGCTTTGTAGGTATTCAGGTATTATTCCTATTGATTATAACAAAATAAGCATATTATTCTATAAAAACTCCCAACCAATATCGCGTCTAAAGTACTTCCCTTCAAATGTTATGTTTGTTGCATTGTCCAAGGAAGTGGCAATAGCATCCTGGATTGATTCACCCAATGATGTAACTGCAATGACCCGACCACCATTGGTAAGCAATTGATCATTGCTCAATTTGGTTCCTGCATGAAAAATTAAACTATTGCTTATTGACGCTACATTCGAAATGACAAAACCTTTTTCATATTGTTCTGGATAACCACGACTAACCAACATAACAGTAGCTGCAGATTGATTCACATGATTACATGAATGTTCATGTAATGTTTGATTTTTTAAAGATAACAAGAGTGGTAATAGGTCATTTTCGATACGTGGTAACACAACTTCTGTTTCAGGGTCACCCATTCTGCAATTATATTCAATAACAAAAGGTTCATCTTGTACTTTTATCAAACCGATAAAAATAAACCCTTTGTATTCCATCGCTTCTTGTTGTAATCCTTTAATTGTAGGTTCTATAATGTTATGAACAACTTTTTGCATAAATAATTCATCTACAAAAGGCACTGGTGAAATAGCACCCATACCTCCTGTATTTAACCCTTTATCGCCCTCTCCGATTCGTTTATAATCTTTTGCTGAAGGGAGAATGTGGTAATTTTTTCCGTCAGTTAATACAAATACTGAGCATTCAATACCGCTTAGAAAAGATTCTATAACCACTGTTGTACCTGCATTTCCAAATTTTTTATGCAATAGCATTTCTGTGAATGTTTGTATAGCATCTTCATGCGTTTCAGCAATCACAACCCCTTTCCCAGCGGCTAAACCATCCGCTTTTAACACAATGGGTAATGTATGTTGTTTGATATAGTCAATTCCTTCATCAAATTTAGTTGCAGTAAATTCTTGGTATTGAGCAGTTGGGATATTCATCTTTTTCATAAACTGTTTTGCAAATGCTTTACTACCTTCAAGCATGGCTGCATGTTTTGATGGCCCTATCACATGAATATGCTTCAGTTCGTTTTGGGCAAAAAAGTCATAAATACCATTTACCAAAGGATCTTCAGGTCCTACTAAAACCAAATCGATTTTATTTGCCAGACAAAAAGTTTTATGACTTTCAAAATCGCACACATCTATATCAATATTTGTTCCAATCTGCGCAGTACCTGGGTTTCCGGGTGCCACAAAAATGTTTTTTTGTATTGAACTTTGGGCTATTTTCCAAGCAAAAGCATGTTCGCGGCCACCACTACCAATTATTAGTATATTCATGGTGCGAAGATAAGTTGTAACATTAAAAAAATACTGAGTGTTTACAGAAACCCTTTTAAGTTTTTACATGAACTTACATATCGCTATTATTATTGTATTACAATAGACATACTGCTACTACTATATACGGCAAAGTAACCCAATGCTCCTCCCGAAAAATTGCTATTTGGATTTGCAGGGGCTGCGCCTGTATTGGCATCACCTGTAATCACTTCACTGAGGGTATTGAAATAATCATAGACTGATTCATCCATACCCAATAATTGAATATCTGCTTTGTCATTTTTGTTAAACAGGGTTGTAAAAAGAGGGGCATCAATTTGTAAGCCATCACGAAGTTGATCATCAAAAAGATAATAATTTCCAGGTTTCGCCTGCAGGGTATCATTGCGTGTAATCAATACCCGGTAATAATTTTTCACCCCACCTGAATCAATAAAATGTACTTTCACCAGTTGGTCGCCATCTTGAGAACCCGGAGGACCAAAGCCCCCAAATGGCTGATAGCTCAGTGAATCTATGTTGGTATGTGCTGGCATCGTTGCCTGCGCCTTAAATAATTTCCCACCCACAGCTACTTGTAATTGATACGTATTAAAATTGAGCGCTGTAAAGTTTGGCAGTTCATACCAACCATTGCCTGTAGCTGTCAATGGCAAGGCATTTAGGTTATTATCATACAATGTCACTACAGCATCGTTTACCAAAGGAACAGATTGGGGTTCGAAGTAGCTTGTTGTTTGGGTGATTTTCACTTTAAAATCATGGGTCCCCTCATACATGCTTGCTTCAATAACATATTGTGGTTTTGCATCATTTAAATTGACATTGATTACTTTTTGACAAGAAAACAACGTAAACAACAGACTAAATGAAAAAAGTATTTGAATGAATTTCATGATTAAAATTTAAAATTATAAGTGATTGAAGGTACCCATCTAAAAAGTGAAGTTTGCAGTGCTTCTGTCACTGATGGGTCATCTTTATTTTGTTGAAAACTAATGGAGTAAGCATTTTCTCTGCCATAAGCATTATAGACTGAAAAATTCCAACTTGATTCTTTGCGATCTGTTTTTTTACGATACCAAGTTACACCTATATCAAATCTGTGGTAAGCTGGCATTCTATATCCATTTCGCTCAGTAAAATAGGGAACTTTGAGATTATCAACGATATATGAACCCGATGGGAATGTAACCGCTGAGCCTGTATTATAAACCCAATTGGCCGATACTTTTAATTTTTTAGTTATATCGTACATCCCAACAATAGCGATATCATGAATCCGATCTTGCTTTGCAGGATATTCTTTACCATCATTAATATTTTTAAATTCACGGAGTGATCTCGACCAAGTATAACTTATCCAGCCTGTCAATCGACCTGATTGTTTATGTAAATAAAATTCAGCGCCATAAGCTCTTCCTTTACCATATTCTAACTCCGCTTCCACATCGGTATTTAGAAAAAGATTAGCTCCATTTTTATAATCAATTTGATTTTGCAATGTTTTGTAATACGTTTCTATGGAAAACTCATAAACATTGTCTTTAAAGTTTCTAAAATAGCCCAATGCAACTTGATTCGCTATTTGGGGTTTTACGTTGTTGCTACTGGGCACCCATATGTCTGTAGGCGAAGAGGTGGTTGCATTAGAGAGTAAATGCAAGTATTGCATATTCCGATTATATGAAGCTTTCACTGAACTAACATCATTGAGTTGATATTTTGCAGAAATACGGGGTTCTAAACCACCATAGGTTTTAATGGTTTCGCCATTCGCATATTGCTTTTTAGAAATCAAATTCCCTTTCGTATCGTAAGTATAAGCGGTGCCTGGTCCAATATAATCAAACATAGAATATCTCAGACCATATTTTATACTAAATACAGAACTAATGGTTTGTTCATTTTGTACATATACACCACCTTCCAATGCGTATCTATTTTTTAAACTATCGTCGGTATTTATACCAGTTCCACTAAATACGGTAGGTCTGAAGGTATGATGCATGACATTAAACCCAAATTTAACGGCATTGTTGCCATTGGCAAACCAACTAAAATCTTGTTTTAAGTCATAATCACGTATTGAAGACTTGATTTGAAAGGATTGATTGTCAAAGCCTACTTTTATTTTATAATCATAGTTGCTATAAATCAATGAGGTATTTGAAAATAATTTTGCATTGATAATATGATTCCATCTTACTGTGGAAGTAACATTACCCCAATTAAATCCAAAAGTAGAACCAACACCTAATACATCTCTGCCAAAATATCCAGAAAGGAAAATTCTATCTTTCTTAGTAATTTGATAATTTGCTTTTAGGTTTAAATCATAAAAATAAAGCTTGGAAGACTTACGTATACTGTCTTTAGAAAGCTTCAAAAATAAATCAGCATAGGTTCTTCTACCCGATATAATAAACGAACCTTTGTCTTTTACAATTGGACCTTCTACCGTTAATCTGGAAGAAATCAAACCAATACCCCCTGACGCTGTATAATATTTATTATTACCATCTTTCATTTTTACGTCCAGCACTGAAGAAGCCCTACCTCCAAACTCAGCAGGTATATCTCCTTTATAAAGGGTAACATCTTTCAATGCATCAGAATTAAAAACAGAAAAGAACCCCAGTAAATGAGAAGCATTATATACAGGAGCTTCATCTAACAAAATGAGATTTTGGTCAGCACCTCCTCCACGAACAAAAAAACCACTTTGTCCTTCACCCGCCGATTTCACACCTGGTGTCAATTGCAACGTTTTAAGAATATCTTTTTCACCAAACAATACAGGTATGCTTTCAATGGCTTTGGGATCGAGTTTAATCACACCCATTTCCGTTCTTGTTACATTTTTATCTTCTTTCACTGCTTTAACAATTACATCTTTTATTGCTTTATCTGCCTGAGAGAGTTGTATATTCTGTGTTGTATTTTTATCTACATTTAATTTAAACTCTACTTTCTCATACCCTAGGTATTGGTATATTAAAGTGTAATTTCCTTTGGGCAGGGTAAATGAATAAAAACCATAGGAATTTGATCTTGCTCCTTTTTCTTTAAATTCAAGCACTCTAACCGTAGCCCCAATAAGGTCTTCCCCATTTTTAGCATCTTTGATCGTGCCACTCACCGTAAAATTTTGTGCATGAGATATTGCAGGAATCAATAAAGCAATAAAGAAATACAAGCAGATTTTTTGGTACATAGTAAGGTATAAATTAACTGCAATATTAAGTTGGGATTTATTAACAGCCTTTCATTATTATTTATAGGGTATGTATAGAGGTTAAATGGTCATCAAATATTTTATTCACTCATAAAAATATTGTTACCTATTTCAAAACTGGCATTGGTATATTTGTGATGAATTTATATGTTTATGCACAAAAAAATATATTCATTGCTCTTTTGTTTGACAATTGCTTTTGTAAGTTGTCAAGAATCAATGAGTGAGGAAGAAATTGCCACTATTGGCCGAACAAAAAATAAAAAACCTGCCGCTTTTATACAAAAAATTGGTTTTAATCCAAACCAATCAGCTTTTTCAAGTGCAGTACAACAAATGAAAGGAATTGTTTTATTGCAGGCAGTTCCATCCTTTAAAGATTCATTTCTAAAATACCAACATCCTACCTGGTCACAATATGGTTGGATGGGAAGTATCACGAGTGATGATAATGGGAATTTGTATACCGCACCAATTCCTTTTGTCAACAGTCTTGACAATGGCTTGTCTACCATCAATACCATTTATAAAATTGACCATCAAACGGGAGAAATGAATGTTTTTTTTAAACTACCAGCACCCGATTCAGTGGCGGGTGTTATTCCATTTGGCGTTATGGGACTCTATTATGATTCGCATGGAAACAAACTCTATGTTTCGTCAATTGCAGGTAGTACAAGTGATGAAGAAAAAGGGGTAATTTATGCATTGGATATTGAAAATAAATCAATTGCCGACAAAATAACAGGGATAGATGCTATGGGTTTATTTGTAGGTGGCAACACTGGTGAAAAAAAATTATACATAGGCCGATGTCGTAGTTCAGAAATTCAGTGTGTTAAACTGAATAAATCAGGGTCATTTGTTTCAAAACCAGTCATGGAAATTAATCTTGACCAATTAGGTCCTAGAGGGAATGACAAAGCACGAAGAATTCGTTATGACAATAATGGCAATTTAGTGGTGTATGGTATTGATTTTAATTATAGTTTGGCCGCAAATTCTGATAAAATTGAGACTGTCTATAAATTTGTATACAACCCAACGGATAAAAAATGGATGAATACAGAGATCCACTAATTTTTAACCTAAAACCCTCTACCCATTAATGATGATGATGGTGATGTGGTTTATTGATAAGTGCTAAAAATTCTTCAGTTGAAATATCCGTTTCCTGCAAATTCAATTGATTTTGAATGGTAAAAAATAATTTATCGGTGATAATCCTATTGTAGAGTTCATCAGCAAATTTTTTGTCAGCCAATTGTTTTTGTATCAAAGAGTCCATCCAGCTATCATCCATACTAGGCATTCCATATTGGCCAAAATAACTCATGACTTGCATACGCGCTGCTTGTTCCATTTCATCACGTTTTACATCAAGTTTATTTTCTTCAATGATTTTATCAGAAATCAACTGCCATCTGAGTTGGTGTTCAAATTTGCCATATTCTTTTTCAACAACATCCATAGGTGTATATTTTTCACCACCTACACTCATCCAACGCTTTAGAAATTCAGTCGGTATTGTTATTGGTGTTTCATGTACTAATCTTTCAAAAATATCATTTTGTAAATAGTTTCTTGCATGACCGTCCCAATATGCTTGTATCTCTGAAATCAAGAGTTCTTTAAACTTTTCATCTGTATCGATATCTCTACCTGGGTAGATTTTTTCATACATATCTTTGCCTAATTCAGCTTTTTCAATTTTCTCAATTTTTTCAATGCTTATCTTCATGGTTTTATTCAAATCATTTGCCAATCCGAGATCTTGAATAATTGAATCTTTATAAGCATCGCCAAATACTTCATTTAACACACATTCGATATGGTCGTTTACTTTTTTATTCAATAACTGATTCTTTACGTTATCAGAAAAATATTTCAACAACAACGAATGCTTAGCCTGAGTACCACCTTCTACGCTATGACCATTTTCATCTAATTCAATTAATGAGATATGCAACACATTTTCTTCAGAGGTTACTTCATCTGTTTCACTCATATCACCAGCTTTCAATTGCAGTTTTTCAATTTCTTCCTGCAACATTGCATCGGTGATTATTATTTTATATACAGGTAAACTCGTAGTGCTACTCAATAATGGAATTTGAAAATCAGGTCTAGTACCTATTTCAAATTCAAATACATAATCTTCAGGCAAATCCATATTAAATTGATACTGAATTTGTGTTTCAGCTGGAATTGGTCTTGCAAAAATTTCCGCTTTTGTTTGCACCAAATGTTCTTCTAACTTGGCACCGGCTACTTTTAAAATTTCGTCTGTAAATACTGATTGACCATATAATTTTTTAACATGTCCTATAGGCACCATTCCTTTTCTAAATCCTGGTATTGCTGCGTCTTTACTAATTTTTTTTAAAGATTTCTGTACTGAAGGTAAGTAATCTTCTTTAACCAATTGAATGGTAATTTTTTCGTGTTGAAGTCCAATGTTTTGTTGCGAAATGGTTGCCATTGATAGTATGTTTTAAGTCTATGTTTTATTAAAAAAAAGCCCGACTACATGTTGGGCTATTTTTGTGTGCGGGCGGAGGGACTCGAACCCCCATGTCAAAGACACTAGATCCTAAGTCTAGCGCGTCTACCAATTTCGCCACGCCCGCGAAATGATTTTGGGAGTGCAAATGTATTACATTTATTATTAATTATCCCTTTTAATAAAAGTTTTTCATTAATTTTATTAAAAAATATTCCATTTGTCCAATCCAATTTTCATAGAACCTTTAGATGAAGATGAAATGATTTTTGTTGCTAAGAAGTACGAAAAAGCAAGTAAAGAGTATTTAAGAATCATGAATTTATTTCTTATTGCCAGTGGACTGATACCCCTTATACTTGCTATCTCCTTTGGCATCGTATTTAATGATATTCGTATGTTTTATCGGGTCTTCACGATTAGTCTGATCTCCTTAATTACTTTTTTTTGTATCGTATCTTTTATTTTTTATTTCATACAAGTATATGCCTTTTTTAAAGATAAAAAGTTTAATACCAAAACGCTCGAGCGGTGTAATATTACAAAGAAGAACTATATAGAAATCAACCATTCCTTTCATTTTTATCTCAATAGTGAAGTCAAATATAGTATTGAAGTGACTGAAAATGATTTCAACTTATTTAATCTTGGGGATGAAATCAACATCGAATACACTACTTTCAGCAAAGAATTTTTAGGGTATTATTAATACTTTATTCAAATAACCTTATCACAAATTATACCAAAAGTATATATTACATTGTCTGTGAAAGTTCGGAAGCAAACCTAAATAGATTGCATTTAATAAGGTATTAATTGGACTTTCTTTAATGTGTCCTTGATATAATATAGTTTAGCCTACCTTTAATATTTATTGCCAGCACTTCATTTATTTAATTGGCATAAAACCAATGTGAAATAAGCTATACGAGTATTCCCGTTTCACTAATTACACCAAATACATTTAAAATGTAGACTAAAAAATATGAGAATAAGCTTCTATTCATTGAATTTCAGCTTATCGAAATTTGAATTATTATTCATCTTTAGTTGGGATTAAACACTATTTCAAACTACTTTCTTCAATGCAGGGTTTGTAAATTATTGGACAATTATATAAATCACATAGCAATTATAACTGTTTTCAGAAAGTTCCATTATCAGATACACAATAGATAAATAACAGAACGCATATTTTACAAACAACATAAAAAAATCCCTACAATTTAACCATTGTAGGGATTTTAAAATATCTATTTAACTATTTTTATCGAATCAAGGTCACATTGCCTTGTTTATAGAAACGTTTGCCTGTTTGGCTAACAGCATCTATTACATATACATATGCGCCCATCGGTTGAGGTTTGCCCTTCCATTGTCCATTCCAACCCTTGGTGATGTCGGTGGTACTAAATATCTCTTCGCCCCAACGATTAAACACCTTGAAGGAGTTTAAAGATACAATGCCACGTACCATAATACGTAATTCATCGTTCAAACTGGTACCAGATCCTGGACTAAACGCATTCGGTAAATCTAAGATGCTTTCAGGACTCACTAAAACATCTACTGAATCTATCGTGCTACAACCCGCTTCTGTGCGTGCTGTTACAAAATAGCGAGTACTCACTGATGGTGAAGCCATCGGATTTTTGATGTCTGTATAGTTTAAGCCAAATGGTGGACTCCAGGTAAAGAAACTACAATTGCCATTCGCATACAACTGAGCACTTTCGCCAGGGAAAATCGTTTGCGTATCGCCAGCATCTAATACCGCATCAGGATTCACCACCACAGTAGCACTAATTGTATCTAAACAACCCTTGACATTTACACCCGTTACAAAAAATTCTGTCGTCGATATCGGTTGTACCACTATCTTATCATTCATATCCTGAATGATAAAATCTTTAGGAGTCCAATCATATACACCTGTACCTTGATTGGCAGACGCTATTAAATGTACCGTATCGCCAGGACAAATTGTGCGGTCGCGGTCGATGCTTAAAAATGCACCACTGATTACATCCACTATCGCTTGATCACTTGCTGTACAACCTGCAGGTGTTGTTGCTGTCAATGTAAAGATAGTACTTGCATGCCCGTCAAAAATCACATCTAACACATTAGGAAAATCTAAATCTGATACAGGCGCCCAACTATAAGTGTAATTTGCAAAGCCTGCAGGACCCACAGTGCCATGAAGGTGTAAAGTATCATTGTTACACATCTCCAAATCTGGACCTGCATTCACAATTGGTATTGGCTCTACCGTGATTGTTATCGTTTGACTTGAATCAGGACAACCAGGATAAGAAGCGGTTAAAGTATAAGGATAAACACCAAATGGTGTAGGTGTAATCACAGGATTGTTGATTGAGGCATTGCTCACAAATGTTGCAGGTGTCCATGTATAAGTATATTCAGGAGCACCGGTGGTATTGATTTGTACATTATCTCCATCACAAATTGTGGTATCATTGTTTAGGATATCAAAACCATTAATGACCGTCAACGTTACCGTTGCTGTAGCCTGACAAGCTGTTAAATTATTGGGTACCACCGTTACCGTATAAGTAATGGTACTTTGTGGGAAATGAGCCACAGGATTTGAAATATTAGGGTCATTTAAATAGGTTCCCGGCGACCAAACATAGGCATACGAGGCTCCTAAAGGCGTTGCAGAAGCATTTAATTGAAAATCAGCATTCACACAAGTCGTACTATTGGGTGTAATGACGACAGTAGGTATTGGCGCCACTTGCACCACTACCGTATCTATATTCTTATTGCATATGGAGGCTAGGTTACTCGTGACGACATAGGAGGTCGTAGTGGTTGGTGTTGCAATCGGATTGTCACAATTGGTACACGACAAGGAACCAATTGGTGAACCACCAGGTAATACAGTCCAGGTAAATTGTGAGCCGCCATACACTTGTAGCTGAGCAGCGCCCCCATTACACATGGTTGTATCGCCAAAAGCCTGGGTAATTGGATTGATATTAATAGGAATAGAAAATACACCTGTCAACAAAAATCCAGGAGGTTGACAACTGGAATCTTTGATGGTTATGGTTAAAATGTGTAAACCAGTATCAAGTACACTTGTACCCCATGTCAAACAACCCTTCATAGAATCGGTATAAGTACCTGAGTACACAATATTTGCACCAGGGGTCGCTAAAGCACTATTATCAGTGGCAACGAGTACTGCTATCGGATTAGTAGAAGTTAAGTCAAAACAGAATTTTAAAGAATCACCGGCACAACCTTGTATAATACCATTAATCATATTGCCACCTATCAGGGTATTGGTATCAACCAAACCTTGCGGCGTAGGAGTATTACAATTGCCTACAACAAATTGAATATCACGCATTACAAAGCCTATTAACACACCATTCCTATATTCGCTTACTTTGATTGTAATTACATATTCACCCTGCGCTGTTGCAGTAAATGAGGTAGCTCCTGTTTGAGGATTCACATTAAAAGTGTTGCCTGTAGGGAAAGGATTATTGATTACATTATAAGGATAATTGGTGGTGTCTAATATGTCATAAATAGCAGCTGCACCACATGAGGTAGGACCAGTTCGGGGCTTAATCGCCTGGAAAACCAATGAATCATTATCTGGATCAATAGCACCATTATTATAAATATAAGGGAGATTAATACACATAAATGGAATCGGTGGATTGGAGAAATAAGGCGAGCTGTTAAGATTTTTGCCATTCGTATTGTCAAGTGTTGCTTCAACGTATATATTCTGACCTCCGGGATTATATAAATTATCAATATTCCCATTTCGGCAACATAAACCTGTCCAAAATTTCCAGAAATTACATTGGGTTGGCAAAGTTACATTTACGGTGTACCACCATTCCTGGTAACCAGGAATCACACCTCCATTGCATGTATTGTTATACCCTGGGCAACCTGTAGAAACGGGTGCTCCCTGAATATTTCCATTGGGTAATACTTGACCCTGAGGTACATACAAGCCAAGTGTCGCAGTAGTATTAGCTGCTCCACATGAGTTATTGTAACACATCGTAAAAGAATTAGGGGCAGGTGAACCATTGCAATCACGATAAAATTTAAATATAAATTTATATTGATTGGTTTGGCCTGGGATCAATTCATAAATGAGCTCTCCCCCTGCAGCATGTGTTGCTTTAGCAGTATTCGAGATTCCGGCTAAAAAAATAATTGCTACAAGAACGGATAGTATTTTTTTCATATAATTTTAAAATAAGGTTTAAAAATAATACATTTTTTATAAAATAAACATATTAAGTTGAATATTTAATAGCATAATATGTATAATCATAACGTATGGTATTGTATAAGACGTAAACTTAAACGCTTTTGGTTTGCTTGTAAAGAAATTTATTTTTAGTTATAAATCCTTTTTACTGAAAACCAATTTCTAAAAACACATCTAAAAATATGATTTTTTTAGAATTCTTGAACTTTTTCTACATAAAATCAACTTGAAAAATCGATTTTTGGTATTTTTCATTTTTTGAATAAAAATATTTTTCAATGAAATGATAATAACATTATTTCAAAATAAGCTAATATTTGTCATTTTATATACAAACAACATAAAAAAATCCCTACAATTTAACCATTGTAGGGATTCGCAAATATCTATTTAACTATTTTTATCGAATCAAGGTCACATTGCCTTGTTTATAGAAACGTTTGCCTGTTTGGCTAACAGCATCTATTACATATACATATGCGCCCATCGGTTGAGGTTTGCCCTTCCATTGTCCATTCCAACCCTTGGTGATGTCGGTGGTACTAAATATCTCTTCGCCCCAACGATTAAACACCTTGAAGGAGTTTAAAGATACAATGCCACGTACCATAATACGTAATTCATCGTTCAAACTGGTACCAGATCCTGGACTAAACGCATTCGGTAAATCTAAGATGCTTTCAGGACTCACTAAAACATCTACTGAATCTATCGTGCTACAACCCGCTTCTGTGCGTGCTGTTACAAAATAGCGAGTACTCACTGATGGTGAAGCCATCGGATTTTTGATGTCTGTATAGTTTAAGCCAAATGGTGGACTCCAGGTAAAGAAACTACAATTGCCATTCGCATACAACTGAGCACTTTCGCCAGGGAAAATCGTTTGCGTATCGCCAGCATCTAATACCGCATCAGGATTCACCACCACAGTAGCACTAATTGTATCTAAACAACCCTTGACATTTACACCCGTTACAAAAAATTCTGTCGTCGATATCGGTTGTACCACTATCTTATCATTCATATCCTGAATGATAAAATCTTTAGGAGTCCAATCATATACACCTGTACCTTGATTGGCAGACGCTATTAAATGTACCGTATCGCCAGGACAAATTGTGCGGTCGCGGTCGATGCTTAAAAATGCACCACTGATTACATCCACTATCGCTTGATCACTTGCTGTACAACCTGCAGGTGTTGTTGCTGTCAATGTAAAGATAGTACTTGCATGCCCGTCAAAAATCACATCTAACACATTAGGAAAATCTAAATCTGATACAGGCGCCCAACTATAAGTGTAATTTGCAAAGCCTGCAGGACCCACAGTGCCATGAAGGTGTAAAGTATCATTGTTACACATCTCCAAATCTGGACCTGCATTCACAATTGGTATTGGCTCTACCGTGATTGTTATCGTTTGACTTGAATCAGGACAACCAGGATAAGAAGCGGTTAAAGTATAAGGATAAACACCAAATGGTGTAGGTGTAATCACAGGATTGTTGATTGAGGCATTGCTCACAAATGTTGCAGGTGTCCATGTATAAGTATATTCAGGAGCACCGGTGGTATTGATTTGTACATTATCTCCATCACAAATTGTGGTATCATTGTTTAGGATATCAAAACCATTAATGACCGTCAACGTTACCGTTGCTGTAGCCTGACAAGCTGTTAAATTATTGGGTACCACCGTTACCGTATAAGTAATGGTACTTTGTGGGAAATGAGCCACAGGATTTGAAATATTAGGGTCATTTAAATAGGTTCCCGGCGACCAAACATAGGCATACGAGGCTCCTAAAGGCGTTGCAGAAGCATTTAATTGAAAATCAGCATTCACACAAGTCGTACTATTGGGTGTAATGACGACAGTAGGTATTGGCGCCACTTGCACCACTACCGTATCTATATTCTTATTGCATATGGAGGCTAGGTTACTCGTGACGACATAGGAGGTCGTAGTGGTTGGTGTTGCAATCGGATTGTCACAATTGGTACACGACAAGGAACCAATTGGTGAACCACCAGGTAATACAGTCCAGGTAAATTGTGAGCCGCCATACACTTGTAGCTGAGCAGCGCCCCCATTACACATGGTTGTATCGCCAAAAGCCTGGGTAATTGGATTGATATTAATAGGAATAGAAAATACACCTGTCAACAAAAATCCAGGAGGTTGACAACTGGAATCTTTGATGGTTATGGTTAAAA
>OEIV010000287.1_pt1 | contig 30283 bp, 27 predicted proteins | sample 1539231 | NCBI WGS metagenome assembly OEIV01 (sample SAMN03794762, study PRJEB22550) | activated sludge metagenome | feature: wastewater treatment plant; material: activated sludge; isolation source: Wastewater treatment plant of a petroleum refinery complex | place: Argentina: Buenos Aires ... | reverse complement strand
GACTGCGGGGGCACGGCAAGACACGCCCTCTCTCGCGGTCGGGCTCCTGATCGGGGCACGCCGCCGGCGCGCATGGCCCCCCCCAAGTGGAACATGCCACGGGATCGCGGCGGGTGCCATAAAAATGGGCCGGGAGGGTAAAGACTGGGAGAGGACGCGCGAGGAAATGCACGTGGTCAAGGCCGCAAAGCCGGCCCTTGACCACGCCACCCGGAGCTGAGCCACCCGGAGCCGAGCCACCAAGATCGTGATCAAGCCCGCAAAGCCGGGCTTGGACACGGCACCCCCATCCACCCGGAGTTGGGCTAGAGCATGAAAAGCACCGGCCGCGAGGGCGCGGTCGGTGGCGGCGGCGTGGGTTTGAGATCGCTGATTACTGCAGGTTCACCGGCATGACGACGTACATGAACTCGGTGCCGGACTTGATGAGACCGGGCTTGTTGGAGGCCTTGAGCTCCATGATGACCTCGTTCTCGGGGATGACCTTGAGGGCGTCGGTGATGAAGGTGGGGTTGAAGCCGATCTCGATGTCCTCGCCGTCGTAGTTGGCGACGTCGACGTTGATCTGGGCCTCGCCCATTTCGGGGGCGCGGCTGGAAAGTTCGAGCTGCTTCTTCTTGCCGCTGAACTTCAGGCGCACGCCGCGTGACTCCTCGTTGGTGAGGAGAGCGGCGCGTCGGACGGCGGAGGCGAGGACGTCGCGGTCGAACGAGATCTTCTTGTCCTGGTCGCGCGGGATGACGTCGTCGTAGGGGGGGAAGCTGCCCTCGACGAGGTTGCTGACCAGGACGGCCCGCCCGGGGTCCTTGTCGGTGCCGAAGGAGAAGAGCACCTGGTTGTCCGTCACGGCGACGTGCACCGGCTCATCGCCGTCGCGCACGAGCTTCTGGAACATGCCCAGGGCCTTGGTGGGGACGATGCAGGAGGCGGCTTTGGCGTCTTTCTCCGCGGGGCCGGGGAGCGTGATGCGGCAGAGGGCCAGGCGCCTGCCGTCGGTGGCGACCATCTCGAGCTTCTTGCCCTCGCGTTTCAGGAGCACGCCGTTGATCGCGTAGCGGCTGGTTTCGCGGGCGGTGGCGAAGATGGTGCGGGCGATGACGGTGTTGAGGGTGCCGGCGGACTGGGTGAAGACGGCCTTGGCCTTGGGGGTGCTGGCCGAGCCGGCGACGGCGTCGTGGAAATCGGGGATGGGGGGGAACTCGGCGGGGGCGTAGGTGAAGACCTTGAAGTGGGCGTCGTTGCCGCGGATGTGGGCGGCCTGGTCGTCGGCTTCGATGGTGAGCGTGGGCTCCTGGTCCTCGGCGGAGACGATGGCGCGGAGCTTGTCGGCGGGGATGAGGGCGTCGCCGGGCTCGGAGACATCGACCTGCGACAGCTTGAATCGCAGGGCGATTTCCGCGTCGGTGGCGGAGAGCGTGAGCTCGCCGACCCCGCCGGACTTGGCGGCGTGCAGGTGGATGCAGGAAAGCTGGACCCGCGGGGAGCGGGCGGCGACGGCGCCGGAGACGGTGTTGATCGCGTCGAGCAACGCGGAGCGATCGCAGATGACCTTCATGGGCCTACACTCCGTTCAATTAGGTGCCACAGTGTACCGGTGTGGTAGGCTGGTGGCGTGGCGATTGAGGGGTTTCACGCCGTCCGTTGATGTGTTTGGGACTGCCGTCGGGAGCGACGGGACCAGGAACGGGCGGGGGGAGCCCCGACCGGGCGTGGTGACTGCTGGCCGCGCCGGAGTGGAATCCGCTCGACCGACACCCGTCGGGCGGGGCGTTTCGGCGTGATTTGGCCGTGACGCGGGGTTGGGTGGGGTTGAATCGAGGCGGGGCGGCCGGGTGGTCGTTCCGTAGGGAGTGCTTCCTGATGTCATTCGAAGCCGCCGTTCACGCTCAGGCCATCGAGATCGACCGGCTTTCGCTGGAAATGTGCGCCGCCTCCGGGACGGGGCACCCGTCGAGCGCGATGAGCATCGGCCACCTGGTGACGGTGCTGATGTTCCACACCATGCGCTGGAGCCCGGACTACCCCGATTACCCGACCAGCGATCGCCTGGTCTTGAGCGAGGGTCACGCGGTGCCGGCGGTGTATGCCGCGGCGGCGAAGATGGGCGTGATGGTGGGCAAGGACCCGCAGAGCCGTCGCAAGCTGACGCTGGACGACCTCAAGACCCTGAGGGCGGCGAACAGCGTTCTGGACGGGCACCCGAACCCGATGGAAGGTTTCCCCTTCTTCGACGCGGCGACGGGTTCGCTGGGCCAGGGGCTGTCGATCGCGGCGGGCCTGGGCGAGGCGGCGGTGCTCGACGGCAACGACCGGCGCGTGTACTGCATCATCGGCGACGGCGAGTCACGCGAGGGCCAGATCGCCGAGGCGCTCGATTACCTCATCGACCGCAAGCTCGCCAACGTCCTCCCCATCTTCAACTGCAACGAGTACGGGCAGGCCGATCGCGTCAGTTCGCAGCAGTCCGCGGAAACCATCACGGCCAAGCTGACGGCCCTGGGCTTTGAGGTCAAGAACATCGACGGGCACAACCCCGCCCAGATCAAGGGCGCGTTCGACGCGTTCATCGGCGGCAAGGGCAAGAAGCCCATGGCCGTCGTCGCCAGGACCGTGAAGGGCTGGGGTGCGCCGTCGCTGCACGGGAGCGGCTGGCACGGCAAGCCCGCGACCGGCGACCAGCTCAAGCGCGCCCTGTCGGAGCTCGACGAGAAGCGCGTCGAACTCACCAGCGCGCTGGCCTCCAGCGATTCGTTCACCATCGACCCGCCCAGCGAGTACAAGGCGCCGGAGCCCAAGACCGGTGAGATCGGCACGCTCTCGGCCTACATGAAGAAGAACGACATGACCGCGCTGCTCCAGGGCGGGAATCTCGCGACGCGCCGCGCCTACGGCATGGCGCTGCGGGCCCTGGGCCACGTCAATGAGCGCGTCGTCGTCCTCGACGCCGACGTCTCCAACTCCACCTTCGCCGACACCTTCAAGAAAGACCCGTCGCTGGCCGATCGCTTCTTTGAGTGCAAGATCGGCGAGCAGAACATGATCTCGGTGGCGGCGGGCCTCTCGGCGGCGGGCAAGGTGCCGTTCGTCTCGACCTTCGCCAAGTTCATCACCCGCGCCTACGACCAGATCGAGATGGCGATCAACAGCGGCGCCAACCTCAAGATCGTCGGGAGCCACGCGGGCATCACCCTCGCGGCCGACGGGCCCAGCCAGATGGCCCTCCCCGATGTCTCGTGGTTCCGCTCGTTCACGACGATCAAGGACCACCGCGGCAACCCCGGTTGCTACATCCTCCAGCCGTCGGACGCGTATTCGGCCTGGGCCCTCACGAACGTGATGGCGGAGTACGAGGGCGCGTGCTACATGCGGACCCTGCGCCCGGACACGGAGTTCCTGTACTCCGACGACGTGGTGTTCAACCTCGGCGGGTTCGAGGTGCTGCAGGAAGGGCGGGATGTGGTGCTGTGTGCCGCGGGGTACATGGTGCACGAGGCCAACAAGGCGATGGAGCTCCTCGACAAGGCGGGGATCTCGGCGACGCTGGTCGACCTGTATTCCTTGCCGTTCGACGCGCCGGCGCTGCTCGACATCATCGGGGCCAACAACGGCTACGTGATCACGATCGAGGACAACTACGGCGGCGGCATCGGCTCGGCGGTCTCCGACGCGCTCACCGAATCGGGCGACGCCTTCAAGCTCACCCAGCTGCACGTCAAGCGCATCCCCAAGTCCGCCAAGACGCCCGAAGAGCTGCTCTCGATGTGCCAGCTGACGGCGGCGGACATCGTCAAGGCGGCGATGAGCCTCTTGCAGGTGGCGTGAGCGATCGGTTGCGGCACGCAGAGGTTTGAATCAGTGAGTGAAGCTCATCAACCCCCGCCAAGAGCGGGGGTTTTTCATTCGAGGTCTGCGGACTTGAAGCGCCAGCCTTTTTCCGGCTGCGGGGGTCGCTCACCTTTCCGGGAGTACAGGCGGAGCGCGCCCAGCGAGGTGTGCTCGCGTACTTCGGTGATCGTGATCTCGGCGTTGGTCTGCCCAGCGATGCTGTAGAACATCAGGTCTTTGTAGACACCCTCCGAGTTGCCGATGTTCAATTCAACCACGCACGTGGTGACGAGCGTGATTTCGCCCGGCTCCCAATCGCGCGTCGCGAGATCGCGGACGGCGATGGCCTCGGCCTGCAGGGGTGAGGCGCGGAGGAACTGCGAATACTCGCCCGGCACCTGCGGCGGTTCCGCGGGATCAATGTCGCCCGTGCGCGGGGCCGACGGGAACCAGCGGGCGAGGTCGGAATCGCTCCAGCCGCGGTTGCATTTATTGCAGAAGTCGATCATCAGCGACCGCGAGACCAGGAAGCGGCGCGATCGCCAGTTCACAAAGTACATGCGATCATCGATATGGCTACGCCAAATCAGCTTCGGATCGATCGCGGGCTTGAGCCACAGGCCCGATTCGTCGGCCTTGGATATTTTGGCGTGATTCTCGTCGACGATTCCCAGGCAACTGGTCCAGCGGAAGGCGACGCCGCTCTCCGGCGCGAGTTTGAGCGAGAGATTCATACCCAGCCCGTCGCCGCCCGAGTATTCGCCGGCGTATGCGTTGGCCCAGTCTTCCTTGAACGGGTGCTCTCGATCGTGGAGCAGGAGTTCCGCGTCGATTGCGGCCAGGCGCGTCTCGAACGCGCCCTTTTCTTCGAGCATGCGGCGCTGATGCGTTTCGTCGCGGGTTTCCTTCTTGGGCTTGGGCGGCGCGGAGTCCTGGGCCAAGCGCGGCGCTGGCTCGGCGGGTGCTGATGGCGTGACTTGCGCGAGCGCGGGAGCGACGAGAGCGAGCAATACGTGCGGCAGGAGAGAGTGCTTAGGGCTATTCATCGCTTCGTCGGCCTTACGTTTTCACAACTGGTCCCACGGTCGAGTGTTGACATCCACGCTCCGATCCTCGGTGGATCTGACTTCGCCTGATCGGCAAGCACCTGCACGAATCGCGCTTCGCACTGATGCTCTTCCGTCCGAACGACGCGTGCGGACAGGGGTTGCTTCGAGTTAACCATGTGGAAAGCCAGGCCGCGCACAACCTGATCGGCCGATCCGGCGTCGAGCGTGAGTGTGCCGTGCATGGCGAGTTCGCCGGATTCCAATCGCTCGGTGCTGACATCGCTGACCTTTACGACCCCGGCATCGATCGGGTCGGTGAGCAACAGGCGCGCGAACTCCGCGGCAACTGTCGGCGGCGTGGTCGGTGCTCTCTTGCCGAGATCATCGCGATGGAGCGGGTAGACCCAGAAATCGCGCTTCGCGAGCGTGCCGGCGTTGTAGGAGTTGCAGAACTCTTCAAGTTTGGAGCGGGCTATTAGGTATCGCCGTTCTCCCCAGCGCACGAAGTACATCTCGCTGTCGAGAGTTTGCAGTGCGCTCGGTTGGGGCTGGTCGACCAGTTTAAGGCTCACCCCAGTCGCGTCGGCGAGAATGATGTCGCCGGTGTTGATCTCCCACGTGGAATAGCACCCCTCGCGAATGAAGGCAATGCCGGATCGCGGCGCGAGCGAGACGATGGTGGTGACGCCCGTCAGGCCGCACGAATACTCACCCGCCCACTCGTTGGCCCACGCGTCGCCGCCCTTGGCGGGAGTCTCGACGAGCTTCCGCAGTTCGGCGTTGATCGCGTCGCGGCGGCGTTCGAATTCGGGCATCAATTGCTTGACGCGCTCGGGGCCGGATGCCACGGGTTGCTCTTGGGGCTTGCTCGGCGGCGGATCGTCGTACTGCGCCAGCGCCGGCGCCGCGACCAGCAAGGTCAGTGCAAGTCCCACGCACTTCACGCGCTTCGTTGCGCACCGCACGCCGGTCGGCTCGCCGCGGCTCATGTGAACCTCCAAGCGCTAAACCTGAACTCAGCCTATCGCACACGCGTGCGTGGAACAAGACCGAAAATCGCGACGCGATCGCTCAGAACGCCCTTCGCGTCGGGTTTGCCACGATGTTGTCGCGCCCCAGGATGAGGAAGTCGGCGATCTCGACGGCCTCCTGGAAGCTCTCCTTGGCCTTGTCGTAGTCGGCGCAGTTGGGGAGCACCTGTCCCTGCTGCAGGTGTTCGATGGTGGGGATGGCGTCGCCGCAGACGAGGGTCGTGGCGCGGGGTTCTTCGAGGAGCAGGCCGCAGGTGCCGGGCGAGACGCCGGGGAGCGGGAAGATGTCGACGTGGTCGGCGAGGTGATCGGGGGCGGGCTTGCAGCGTTGGAGGATGACGATGTCGCGCTCGATGGCGCCGCGGATCGGGTCGTCCTCGTCGCCCGGCGCGTCCTGCGCGATGCGGCGGAGCGTTGACGCGAGCATGACGCCGACGCGTTCGCGCTCGTCGTTGTGGATCCACCACGTCGCGTCGTCGAAGAGATCGAGGGCGCGGCGGGCGTCGGGGCGGAAGGACGTGAGGAAGACGTCGGTGACGGCCGCGGGAGAGAGCTTGGCGCGTTCCTGCAGGCGGGCCGCGAGGGCCTGGGACGGCAGGCCGGGATCGACGATGATCACGCGGTCGCGGGTGCGCACGAGCGTGGTGGTGGCGTGCCCGGTGCGGACGGGTTCCTTTTCGCCCCAGAGCGGGTGAGCGGAGAGGGCGCCGATGCTGACGATGCGATAGTCCATCACTCTCCCCGTGGGCGGTCGTCGCGCAGGCGCTCGAGGGCCGGGTGACGCTGGGATTTCTTCTGACGAAGGATCTCGATGACGGCGGGCGGCACCATCGTGGAGAGGCCCGACAGGTCGTTGCCCATCGCGGTGATCTGCTTGATGAGGCTCGACGAGGTGTACGCGAAGCTCTGGCCGGCGACGACGAACGCGGTCTCGAGCCCTGCGACCTCGCGGTTGGTGACGGCCTGCTGGACTTCGTATTGGAGGTCGGAGAGGTTGCGCACGCCGCGGAGGAGGATGGTGGCGCCGATGGAGCGTGCGAAGTCGACGGTGAGGCCGGAAAACGCGCGGACCGTGACGGGAGCATCGCCCGGGTGTTGCGTGACGAGTTCCTTGACGAGTTGGGAGGTGAGGGAGAGGCGTTCCTCGGCCGAGAGGAGCTGGTCCTTGCCGGGGTTTCGGCCCACGGCGACGACGAGTTCATCAAAGAGCCGCCGCCCGCGCTGGATCACGTCGAGGTGCCCGAAGGTGATCGGGTCGAAGGAGCCGGGAAAAACGGCCAGGTGCTTGCTGGTCATTGGGGGAGTGTAGGGAACGGGCCGCGGGGCGCTCAGGCGCGCCTGCACCGGTCGGCGCGGAGAAAACGTGGGTGCAAAGGTGCAATCGGAGCCCCAAGAGCGGGAGAAGGTGTAAAAACTCGGGGAAGTGGAGGAAAACCGACTCCGCGCCAAGGGGTTGCCCGTGTATATTCGATGAACAGCCGACCTCCCGAGAATCGCTGATTCTCGGACCCGCCGGTACCGCCGGCGGCTCGTGGGCGGGGGTCTTGGAAAGGGTGTGAGCGATGAAGCACAATGCACGTGTTCTGGGTATGACCGCCGCTCTGGCCGCGCTGGCCGGGTGCTCGGTTCAGAGTCAACAGACGGCCGGGATCGACGCGGGCCGCCCCGCGCCCATGCGGCTTTCGGCCCTCGGCGGCGCGCCGGAAGCCCCCGCGGCCTCGGTGACAGCGCCTCCGATCGACCTGACCGACGGGAGCGTCGCCCAGGTTTCGTTCGCGGAGATGGAGATCATCGACACGCGGACGTTCCCCAAGCAGATCGATGTCACGCCGGGCGACGGCAAGCGGCGCGTGAAGGAGATTCTCCCGCCGCACACGCGCCCGGCCAAGATCAAGCCCGACATCGCGGGCGAGGTCGTCGGCGCGGTGCTGGAAGAGGCGCGGACGATCCCCGACGCCAAGTTCCCCGGCATCGCGGCCACGCCCTGGACCCCGCCGGACCCGACCCTCGCGGTCGGTCCCGGCCACATCGTGTCCACCGTGAACATGGACATCGCCTGGTACACCAAGAGCGGCACCCTGCAATTCCAGAGCCGCCTCGACAACACCGGCAGCCCCGGTTTCTTTGAGGGGGTGGGCGCCGGCGGGTTTACCTTCGATCCCAAGTGCTTCTATGACCACTACTCCGGGCGATTCATCGTGCTCGCCCTTGAGGTCTACGACCCCAACCAGGCGTGGTGTACCTTCGCGGTCTCCGACGACTCGGACCCCAACGGCGTGTGGTACAAGTACCGCACCAACGCCGTCGTCACGGTCGGCAGCGATACGTTCTGGGTCGACTACCCCGGCTTCGGTTATGACCAGGACGCCTACTACATCACCGGCAACCTCTTCGGGCTGAACAACGGCGGGTTCGCCGGCGCGTTCTTCCGCGTTCTTCCCAAGGCCCCGCTCCTCACCGGCGGCACCGCGGTCATCAAAGACCTGCGCGACGGCAATACCTACAGCGTCCAGGCCGCCCAGACCTTCGGAACCGCCCAGGCCCAGTACTTCGTCACCGACGAGTCGACCACCCAGATGCGAATCATCGCGGTGCGCAATGCGCTGACCACGCCGACGCTGTCGACGACCTTTGTCACCGTGCCAAGCTTCGCCTATCCCTCCAGCGGCGCTCCCAACCAGGGCGGCGGCACCGCCGACGTCCTCGACGGACGCATCATGAACGTCCACTGGCGCAACGGAAAGCTCTACGCCGGGCACGGCGTGCGCATCAGCTCCAAGAACCAGGCCCGCTGGTACGAGTTCAACACCAACAATTGGCCCACCAGCGGCTCGGTCACGCTCAACCAATCCGGCAACGTGGACGGCGGGTCGGGCGTCCACACCTGGTTCCCCGCCCTTTACAGCAACAAGTTCGGCGACGTGGGCATCGTCATGGCCCGCTCCTCTTCGACGACCTATTGCAACGTCGCGTACACCGGGCGCAAGGCGACCGACGCCGCGGGAACCATGGGCGCGCTCCAGCAGGCCGCCATTGGCAACGCAACCGCCAGCGGACGCTGGGGAGACTATTTCGACATCGCGATCGACCCGGTGAACGAAGCGACCTTCTGGCTCATCGGTGAATACCAGACCGGGGGCGGCTGGGGCACCTGGATCAGCAGCTTCAACATCTCGTATTGCCCCGCCGACCTCAACAAGGACGGCTTCGTCAACGGCGATGACTACGACCTCTTTGCCGACGCCTTCGACGCGGGCCTCCCCGCCGCCGACTTCGACAAGAACGGCTTTGTCAACGGCGACGACTACGACGCCTTCGCCGCCGCCTTCGACGCTGGGTGCTGAGAGGAACGCATCAGGCATCGGGCTTCCGTGCCAAGCCAAGGAGAATAAGGCCAAAGGTCGAACACGAAGACGCTCGAAACTCGATCCACCAAGGCCCGGGGCGACCCGGGCCTTTTTCATGCGCGCCCCAACAAACGACGTGGCCGGGCACTCGGGCCCGGCCACGCCTCAAACCACTCTCTCCTCGCGCGTCGGTCCTCTCCTCCGTGCGCCCGACGCACGCGCGGTTCAGCAGCCGCTCTCAAAGTGCCCGGCGAACTCGTCGTAGTCGTCCCCGTTCACGAAGCCGTCGTGGTTGACGTCGGCGGCGGGGTTTCCGGCCTCGAAGTCGCTGGCGAAGGCGTCGTAGTCATCGCCGTTGACGAAGCTGTCGTTGTTGTAGTCGCCCGGACAATGCAGGATCATCCACACCGAGCCACCGCCGTCGGCGACGTACAGCGTGGGATTGCCGAACTTGGCGAACGGCCCGTGGGCGACGAACATCGGATACGCCGCGCCGGGCATCCCCGCGACGAAGGGCTTGACGACGCCGTTGGGAAGCACGATGTCGATCCGTCCGCGCGTCAGGTTGCACGCGTACAGCCACGGCCCGAAGTACGGATCGCCCGGGCCGAACGCCAGGCCCTCGAGGTCCGGCTGGAGCACGGCCAGGGGCGGCATCATGATGCCTTGCGGCGTAATCGCAAAGACCTGGCCCGTCGCGTACGAGCTGACCCACAGCAGGTTCGGGCCATAGCCCGTCGCGCCGCCCGACACGTCGAACGTGAAGTAGCGCGGGTCAAGCCCCGCCAGAGGGCAGAAGATTGCCGCACCACCGGCGGGATTGACGCGGAAGATGCAGTCCGTCCCGTCCATGCCCCAGTCGCTGATGTACATCATGCCGCCGTATTGGAAGCCCGGCGTGCGGTCGAACTGGAGCTGGGCCGAGCCGGGGTTGCCGGGCGACGGCGCCCACGGGATCCACGGGCCGCCGGGCATCACCTGGATGAGCGGCGCGCCGCCCATCTCAGAAACCCATTCCATGACCGGACCGCCGAACAGGCCACGGGTGGGCGGGAGCGCCATCCCGCCGGGGAGGAAGACGTTGGCGACCGGGCCGTCGATGTCGGTGCCGAACGCGCCGGTGGGGAACAGGCCCGCGAACGACGTGTACGGGAAGACGTTGCCCATCGGATCAACGAGCTTGACCTGGTTGCCGGCCAGTTCGGCGATGAGCATCCAGCCCATGTGCGCGCCGAAAGGCGCGTCGATCACGCCGAACTTGGGCGAGGCGAAGGGCTGCTGGCCCGCGGCCTGTCCGGCGAACGGAAAGATCGAGAGCCCCGGCGGAACAATGATGCTCTGGGCCGCCGCTCCGGCGCAGAGCAGGAGCGCGGCCGCCGCGCCGATACGAATCGTGTGTGTCATCGAACACCCCCTTGCGGGCGTTCCGACGGAGCGCCCGCAGACAGTTCCTCGCGGAATGCGGGGAGCGCGCGACGCTACGCGGCCGGGCCGGGTTGTCAACGAACGAGCCTTGTTTTCACGGCGGTTTGGAGGGAAAGGCCCATGGATGAAATCGTCCACTCGCACGCATGCACACGCCGCGCACGCGCTCTCGCGATCCGTGCCGTCTCTTAACCGCAAACAGCAAGCGATCAGAATGCCGCACGCGGCTCAACCCAGCATCTCGTTCATCGACGCGCGTTCGATTCGCGCCTCGATAGCTCGATCAGGATCGCGTGCTTCATCAGCGTGCCCGCGGCGGTGCTGGCGGCCGCCAGGACCCCCGGCCATCCGTCGCGCCAGCTCTGCTTCGCCACCATCTGCTTCAGAAATGCGCCGATCGGCGACGTCACCAGCTTCCGCACGCTCCCGCGCCGGCCCTCGGCCTTCATCGACGCGGCCATGATCCGCGCGTGCGACGCCTGCTTGGCAAGAAACTCCGCAAAGCTCGCGATCGAATCGTGACGCATGTCGCCGCCGAGCTGCTCGGTGCGCCCGCGCTGTCCGCCCGCGCTCGCTCCCGGAGTCTCGCCGACCTTCTCGCGCAGCTCCATGCGATCGTGCGGGTCAAGCCCGGTCCAGTAGGCGCGCTCGCGCCGCACCAGGCGCAGCCGCCATTCGGGCTGCCACGCGAAGTTGAGCGGGCGATCGTCGTAATAGACCTTGCGGTTCATCCAGTAGCCGTCGATCCCGTCGTTGGGTGAACCGAGCACGCGCGAGACCTCGCGCGAAAGCTCGGGCAGGAGCGATTCGTCGCTGTCGAGCGCAAGGACCCACGGCTGCGTGCAGGCCTCGAGCGCCTTCTGCTTGGTCGCGACAAAGCCCAGCCAAGGCGAGCGGATGACTCGCGCCCCGAAACACTCCAGGATCTCGATGGTGCGATCGGTGGAGCCTGAATCCACGGCGACGATCTCGGCGGCGAGCGGCCTCACCGATTCCAGTGTGCGCGCGATGGTGCTCTCGTTGTTCTTGCACACGATCGCGACCGAGAGGGGGAGCATCGCGGGATGGTAACCGACGGGCGCGGCGGACACCACGCGGGCTGCAGAGAAGAGAGAATGCGGAGGCCGCGAAGGGCACAGAGAAGGCAGCAAACCGTAGAAACCGAAGGAAGAAAGCCGAAGCTGTCATCAACGGGGAGAAGTTGAAAGGCGGGGGAGGCGTCCATGTGGCCGGGCGGAATTGCTCACACGCGCTCATTCGCGACCAGTTTGCAGCGACTCGGCCACCCGCCGCCGATATCCTCTTTTGCTTCGCCTCTTCGCCACACTGCCTCTTTGCCTGTTCTTCTGCCTTCCACTTCGTCTCTCCGTCTCTTTGTCTCTCTCTTCTCCCATGTACCACGGCCCGCAGGATCTTTCGAACGCCGATTCCGTCTGCCGCCTGTTCGATGCAGGCGCGCAGGCCAATTTCGCCGCGCGCTGCCGTCGCGGCTCGTGTGACGTGATCCACCCGCCCGGCGTGCTCATCGCGACCGGCGACCTCCACGACAACCCGCTCAACCTCGCCAAGCTCGTTCAGCTCGCGGGCATGGACCGCGCCGACGCCGATTCCGACAGCGTCTCCCACCTCCTCCTCCACGAGGTCATTCACTCCGACCGGCTGATGAACGGCATGGATTTCAGCTACCGCGCCCTCGCCCGCGTCGCCGACCTCAAGGCCCGCTTCCCCGAGCACGTCCACGCGCTCCTGGCCAACCACGAGCTCTCGCAGATCAAAGGAGCGGGGATCGTGAAGGACGGCGTGCGCGTCGTCGAGGCCTTCAACGACGGCGTCGCCCAGGTCTTCGGCGACGGGGCACCGCGCGTCAACGAGGCGATCTCCCGCTTCGTCCGCTCCATGCCCCTGGCCCTGCGCTGCGCCCACCCGCACGGCCTAGGCGACATCCTGTGCGCTCACAGCCTCCCCTCGCCCGGCGTCATGGGCCGCTTCGACACCACCATCCTCGATCGCGAATTGACCGAGGAGGATTACGAGCCGCGACGCGGGACGGCCCATCTCATGGTGTGGGGGCGCGGCTACGACGCCGAACAGATCGAGGATCTCGTCGAACGTTGGGGCGTGCGCCTCTTCGTGCTGGGGCACGAAAAGGCCGAGCACGGCTCGATCGTCATCCCGCCGTGCGCGCTGGTGCTAAACAGTGACCACGACAACGGGGTGTACCTGCCGATCGACTTGGCCGATCCGCCCGACGCGGTGCGTGCCGCCATGATGGTGAAGCCCCTCCGCCCGCCTGAAGTGATCGAGGATTAGACCGAGCGGGGCGGCACAACTCTCATGCTGCGTTCCAGCTCTCTTTTTGTTCAGCGTCACTCCTTCAATCGCTGGACACCACGATCGAGGGTGGAAGCGCGGTGTCGGACGGGTCCCTCATCGGAACAAGCCTCCGCGAGCCGAGCGGCCTGACCTCCGCGTCTTTGCGTCGGAACGCCCCGGGATCCCACTCGAACAGGTACTCACGTCCCGACCACAAGCGACCGTGATACTGCACCTTCGCACGCAAGATGGGCTTTCCGTTCGGAGTTCGCCCCAAGAACTCAGTGCCCAGGGCGGGAGTCCCATCCCATGCGTGAAAAATCGGCGTCCACGAATCTCCGTTGTCCCAATCCAGTGCCACTTCTCGATGATCTACATCGGTGATTCGAAACACCGGCCGCTCCAGTCCTCCGAATGCCAACTGGTAGCCCAGCGATTCCCGGCGCGGGCCGATGACCTCGCGCTGTCCGATCAGGAAGAACGTGATGCTGACGCGGCCGTTTGAATGCTCCACGCGCCAAGGCCAAAGCACCACATCGTCCGAAGGTCCCGCCCATGCCTCATCGATTGGAGTCTCCAATTGCCAAGAGCCCGCGCACGCGCCGAGAAGGCTCGCCGCGATGCTTGCGATGATGACCAGCACGCCCCGAAGGCCTCGCGAGCTTGCGTTCATGGCGGTCTCCTCGATGACGCGCAGTGTACCGACCGCGCTCCACGCACTCCCAACGCCTGCTTTCCACGCCCACGATGCGTGAGTCCGTGAGCGAGTCGAGCTGCTTGCCTTTCCGAGCCTCCGATTCGCATCGAAGGGATGCTGATCGGCGGCGTGGTACAGGCGAGTCCACGAGCGCAGGGTCGCGCCGCCCGAGAAGCGTCGCCCAATGCATCACCAAGCTCGTTCCCCGGACAAGACCGGCCCGGGCGCCGGGGTGACCGGCCCTGCCGGCTGCAGCGAGATTCCGAGCACACGCAACGACTCTGGCCGCCACTCGAAGGTGTACGACCGTCCTCTGATGAGTGCCCCATTGTACTTCACCGAGGTTCGTGCGATTTTGCGGCCGTCGGTCGTTTGCGAAACACGATTGAATGCCATCGTGTGGCCCGCGCTTTGGGTGCTCGGGATGTAGCCCCACCCGGGGTCTCCGTTGTCCCAGTACACCTCGACTTCCCGCCCATGTTCGTCGCGAAGACAGAATGCCGAGGTTGGATCGCCGGGACGCACATTGAAGAACACATCTCCCAGCTTTGAACCGATCGTGGCGATAGCGCTTTCCTCGCCGATGATCTCGAAAGTGATGCGGAAATCACGCTCCGAAGAGTCGACGCGCCGCGGCTCGCAGATGAGCTCCTTCGCCCCGCTCGCAGCGGGCGCTTCGCGCGGAACATCGGCACGCCACGCACCTCCATGAGGACTGTTCGTGCACCCGCCCAAGACCCCCACGGCCAGGCTCATGAAAGCGAGTAGCACACACCGAAGGCCCCGCGAGCTTGCGTTCATGGCTGTCTCCTAGAAGACGTGCAGTGTACCGACCGCGCTCCACGCACTCCCAACGCCTGCTTTCCACGCCGACGATGCGCGAGTCCGCGAGCGAATCGTGGCGCTCGATCTCAAGCGACGCCACCAGACTCCTCGCTCCCTGTGCCATGTGTGTTGTACCCCGTACCCCGTGAACCGGCGCCTCATCCCCTCCGCCCGATGAACAAGTGCGACGAGACGCCGTCACCATGCGTCCTTCACGTGCCATGTCTCTCCCGCTCGTCTACACTCGCCGCCGTGGGAGACGCCCCTTTTCCATCCGGTAACGCTCCATCCGGCAATACCTCGCCTGCGCCGAGCGGCAACGCGCCGAGCTCCAGCGCCCCCGGCGCGCTGGCGCCCGTTCCCTGGGCCCCCGCCCTCCGCGGCAAATTCATCGTCTTCGAAGGACCCGACGGCTCGGGAAAGTCCACCCAGCTCCGCCGCTTCGTCGAGCTCATCACCATCTCCGGCGTCGGCGTCTGCGAGGTCCGCGAGCCGGGCGGCACCAAGATCGGCGAAGCGATCCGCCAGGTGCTCCTCCAGCGCGACCACGACTGCATGACCCTCCGCTGCGAGATGCTCCTCTACATGGCCAGCCGCGCCCAGCTCGTCGAGCAGCGCATCCGCCCCGCGCTCGCCCAGCACCAGCTCGTCGTCGCCGACCGCTTCGTCACCTCGACCGTCGCCTACCAGGGCGCCGCCCAGGGCCTGCCCTACGACGAGATCGCCGCCGCCGCCAGGATCGCCGTGGGCCAGAGCGTGCCCGACCTTGTGCTGGTCTTCGACGTGGACGAAGAGACCGCGGCCCAGCGCGCCGGGATCGTCGCGCCAAAGTCCAAGGGCAAGCGTGCCGACAGCGCGACCTCGTCGCTCTTCGCCGATCGGATGGAGGACCGCACCCGCGAGTTCCGCCGCCACGTACGCCAGAGCTACCTCGACCAGGCCCAGGCCGACCAAGCCCATTTCCGCGTGATCAACGCCGCCAACGGCCCCGACGAGGTGTGGCGTTCGCTGGTCGACACGATGGAGAAGTGGGCGCTCGGTCTGGCCGCACCCGGATCGGCCTGATCGCCGCGGCCCGAAACCCCGCGAACTCGACGCTCAATCCCTCGCGCGCCCGAGCCGATCGGGTATTCGTTCGACTCGCAAACGGATGTGTCTTCGATACATCGGAACCGTGTCCTTGTCGCGTGGCCGATCAATCATCCAATCGCACAAAATCTTCAAACTGCACTCTGATTGGCGCTAGTCCGGTGGCGAACCGCCGCCAACGCGAGATCGCAATGACGAGGCGCAGTCGAACCGGCACTCATCCAGCACCCACGCCGGCGCGGTGTTCGTGGACATCATGATCTCAACAGCGTCCTCGCGGCAGTTCGAGCAGGGCGTGTGCTCATACAAGAACAGCATCGGCTCCAAGCACTCGGGCGTTTTGTTGGTGGAAAACACCTTGAGAAGATCGTGTCCAACCCCATGCAGATCGTGGATGTCTACATCGGGACGCAGCGCCCCCATGAGCAGCGCCGCATCACCCGCCTGAAAGTTCTTCTTGAGCAGCAAGACCTCAGAGTGCACAAACTGCCCGGCCGAGAGGCGGTCCAGGGCGAGCTTTCGCACGTCCGGATGTGCGTAGTGAGAAGCCGCCCGTTGTGCAAGGTCACGAACTCGCGTGTCCTCGTGATTCGCCAATCGCAGGAAGCAAGGGTCGAGCTCCGGCAACACGCCGTGAGTGAAAGGTCGAAGGTACCGCTGGATTCTCTCAGGATCTTCCTCGCGCGAAAGCTCGTCACGGATGGTGCGCAAGTCCGCGACTGCAGCGTATCCGCCCCAGGAGATCAGCCAGATACAAGCCCATGGTCCGGACTCGGTCCGCACCGACTCAATGACATCGCGCGCCGATATCCGGCGCATCTTGTCAGCATGACTCTCCCGAGCCTGCGCTTGAAACTGAACATTGTTGACATTGAGATAGCCGCGATCGCGCGTTGGTTCTGACTGCTCGTTGCCTGTGCCCTCCGGCTCGATCGCTCGAAGATACGCCGCGACCTCCTTGGAATGGACCGCCGCGTGTTCAAGGATGCGTCTCGCCGCGCCTTCGCCGTGCGCCTCGTCATACCAGCGGATCGGGCTGTTGTCGGCGCATCGCTCGCGGTCCGTGTCGTTGAGCGCGCCGAGGAATGACGCGACCCGAAGCAGGCCGTCGGCACCGTCAAGCTCGATGATCTCGCTGGGCCCGATCACATCGGAACTGTCCTTGCAAATGCGCAGGCATTGGTAGAGCGCCGTCCTCGCGTCGGCGCGTCCGCGGGCGGCAAGCAGCTGCGCAACGGCGCACCGCTGCGTCGCATCCCAGAAGTTCTCCGTTGGCTCGCCCAGGCGCGGAATAACGGCATCCAACACCCGCTCTCCGATCGGGTCACGAGCGATCAGGTCGAGCAACCAGGCGAATCTCCCGCACTCACACTGCGGGTCGTACTGGCGGTCGTGCAGCAGCGCGTCGATCAGAACTTCGTCCAGCCCGCCCAGTCCAAAGCGTCGAGCGTGCATGAACGCCCGCCCCTGCCCGCGGTGGAGCGCTGCTTTGAACTTGTCCGGATCGAGCGGAAGCTCGAACACTCACCGCCCCCGCGTCGGCAGCTTCCCGAACAACCGCTTCGGCGGGAGCTTCGTCGGAACGATCCCGCCCGGGAACTTGGTCGTGTCCACCTGCTCGGGCGGCGGGACGTCCTTGGCCGCCGCGGCCGCGATGCGATTCACCTTCGGCGCCTTGTCCGACGGCGCGATCTCAACCACCGGCCGCCCGCCCGCGTCCACGTCGCGCCAACGCTCCGGCTTCGGGCTCGCGATGAAGTCCGGGTACTCCATCTTCGGGATCTCGGCGTTGATGAGGTTTTCGATCTGCGTGAGCAGCTCGCCCTGCGCCGGCGTCACCAGCGCCCAGGCGATCCCGCCTCGCCCCGCGCGCGCCGTGCGCCCGATGCGGTGGACGTACAGGTCGGGGTCCTCGGGGAGGTCGTAGTTGATGACGTGGCTGACGCCCTCGGCGTCGATGCCGCGGCTCGCCAGGTCGCTGGCGATCAGCACCTCGAGCTTGCCGCCCTTGAGGGCTTCCATCACCTGGTTCCGCTTGCCCTGGCGCATGTCGCCGTGCATCGCGTGGGCCGCGATCCCGTTCTCGTTCAAAAAGCGCGTCAGCTCGTCCACCGTCCGCTTCAGGCGGCAGAAGACGATCGTGAGCGCCGGCTCCTCGTGCTTCACCAGGTGCAGCAGCAACCGCCGCTTGTCCCACGGCTGCACCGCCAGGTAATGCTGCTCCACCAGGCTCACCGTCAGCGAGCCCGACGAGGTCACGATCTTCTCCGGCTCGCGCATGTACCGCCGCGCCAGCTTTTCGATCTCCACCGAGATCGTCGCGCTCACCATGATCGTCTGGCGGCGTTCGATGGGCGGGCACAGGTCGAGGATCCGCCGGATGTCCTCGCGGAATCCGATGTCGAGCATCCGGTCCACCTCGTCCAGCACGACGAAGCGCGTCTGGCTGAAGTTCAGCAGGCGGCGCTCGTGCATGTCCATGATGCGCCCGGGCGTGCCGACGATGATCTGCGAGTGGCGCGACAGGCTCTTGGCCTGCGGGGGGATCGCCTGCCCGCCGTAAATCGTCGTGGCGCGGATCGGCGTGAAGCGCGCCAGCTCGTTGATCTCCTGCGAGATCTGGATCGCCAGCTCGCGCGTCGGCGCCAGCACCAGGCCCTGGAACGGCTCGTCCTTGTTGCACAGGTGGACCAGCGGCAGGCCGAACGCCGCCGTCTTGCCCGTCCCCGTCTTGGCCTGGCCAAGCACGTCGTGCCCGTTCAGGATCGCCGGGATCAGCCGCGCCTGGATCGACGTGGGCTTGGTGAACCCCGCCGTCTGAACCCCCTTGAGCACGCTTGAACGCAGGCCCAGGGATTCAAACGTGGAATTGGGATCGAAGATCTCGCCCGCGGCCTTCTTCATCTCGGGCGTCATCGCCGGGCGACCGTGCGCATCGGGAAGCGACTCGGGCGCCGCCTCGCCCGCGGCGCTCGCTCCGCCGGGATGCTCCGCAGGCGCGGCCGGCGGAACGGTCTGGGCTTCGGGCGCGGGATGGGCGTGGCCCTGGTCGTGGCTTTGGGGGTGGTCGGGGTTCGTTTCGTTGTTCATTCGTCGGGACTATCTGAGAAGTGGACACATGACGTGCCGCGCGAGGGCGCCGCATCGAAGGCCGCTGCGAACAGGCCGCGCGTCCCGACTTGCTCTCGGCGGGTCGCACAAGCACGCGCAACGCTCACGGAGCGTCGGCGTCGGCGGTTGATCGGCGCTGCCACGGGCGACGGGCCCGTTTGGCGCGAGCATCTGGACACGCAATCCTAGGTCGTGTCCCGGCCGGACGGTCGGGCGGCGTTGGGGATTGACCTCAGCACAACCCCACCCGATCAGGGTGCTTCTCTCGCGCATCACCGCTTTGGTGCGCAATATCGCGGTGATGCGCGAATTCTTATTGCGGCACCGGAAACCGGGCCGTTAGATTGGCGTTGTACCCGTGGAAACTCAGAGGAGTAACACCATGCCCATCACCCGTCCCGCGTCGCGCCTCGCCGCGCTCCTGCTCGCCTCCCTGGCCGGTTCCGCGTTCGCCGACGTCTCCTGGCCCCTCAAGCCCGCGCCCGACCAGCCCCTGGCCTTCGCCACCACCCTGGCCCTCGACTACGCCGCCCTCGAAGCCCTCCGCGATCTCCCGCGGATCGACGTGAACGACTTCGTGCTCCCCGACGGCACAACCGCCAGCGCCCACCTCGTCCGCGTCGATCCCTTCGCGCCCGGCGCCCAGGTCGTCGTCGCCAGCGGAAACCGCCAGGCCCCGCTCGACCTCTCCGACATGGTGATCCTCTCGGGCACCATCGACGCCGATCCCGACGCCCGCGTCTTCGTCAGCTTCTCCGCCGCGGGCGTCCACGGCGTGATCCTGGACCAATCCGGCGACGCGATCATCTCCTCGGGCCCCCTCGGCAAGGACCTCCTGCCCGTCATCTATCAGATGAAGGACCTGCCCAAGGACGCGATCAACTGGATCGACAAGCCCTGCGGCCTGGATCGCCTGGTCGACAAGCGCAAGCCGCAAGTCACCACCAACGCCGACACGACCGTTGATCGCGCCGGCCCCTGCCGACTGGCCGACATCGCCGTCGAGACCGATTGGGAATACACCGCCAACATCTTCGGCGGCAACACGGCCGCCTCCGCCGCCTACGCCGTCACGCTCATGGCCGCCGACAGCGAGATTTACCAGCGCGACGTCCATACCCGCCTCCGCGTCTCGTTCCTCCGCGTGTGGAGCGACGCCAACGACCCCTACACCACCACAGACAACTACGAACGCATCTTCGAGTTCCAGGACTACTGGAACGCCAACATGACCCACATCCAGCGCCACGCCGCCCACTTCCTCGCCGGCGTCCTCGGCTCCACCGGCGGCGTCGCGTACTACCCGGGCCTGTGCCAGGCGGGATACGACTACGGCCTGTCGTCCTACCTCTCCGGCTACTTTCCCTACCCGCTGGTGGACCACAACGGCCAGAACTGGGACCTCATGGTCACGGCGCATGAGATCGGGCACAACTTCGGCGCGCCGCACACCCACGACGTCGGCATCGACGGGTGCGGCAACGGCGATTGCTCGCACGCCTCCGAGGGCACGATCATGTCCTATTGCCACACCTGCTCGGGAGGCATGAGCAACATCGTGATGAACCTGCACAACGTCATCATCAACAACCACATCCTCCCGTACCTCGCCAACGACGCGCCGTGCAACACGCTCGACGACGGCGTCGAGATCACCGGGCACCCGGGCAATCAGAGCGTCGCCCCCGGCGCCACCGCCCAGTTCAGCGTCGGCGCGATTACCAACGGAGCGGCCTCCTATCAATGGCTCCGCAACGGCAACGCGCTCTCCAACGCCGGCAAGTTCAGCGGCGTGGATACCGCCACGCTCACCATCACCGACTGCGCCATGACCGAGGCGGGCAGCTACAGCGTCGTGGTCTCCGCCGCGACCTGCGGCTCGGAGACGTCCAACGCCGCCACACTCGGCGTGAATTGCCCGGGCGATTTCAACAACGACGGATTCATCAATGGCGATGACTACGACGCCTTCGCCGAACTCTTCGACGTGGCCGACCCCGGCGCGGACATCAACCACGACGGGTTCGTGAACGGCGATGACTATGACTTCTTCGCCGACCACTTCGACGCGGGGTGTTGAGGAGGAAGGCACTTGGCATTTGGGGAAGAGACGAAGAGACGGAGTGAAGAAGGAATCAGGAAGAAGCAAACGGAAAGAGGATGCCGAGAAGAAGCCGTAGGAACAAAGGCGCAACGAGAAAGCCAAAGCGAAAACCAAAGAGAGCAATGGCCCGGTGCGAGCCGGGCCATTGTGTGCGCGATGAGGCGAACGAGCGGGAAGCGGCGGTGCGACGATGGATGCAACGTCGATGTCGGGCGCCGGCGTGGAGGCGGCGCGTGGCCGCGCGGCGTCCGAATTGGGGGCGGGCGGGGCTGGTTCAGGCCGCGGGCTTGTCGCGTCGGGCCTTGTCGATCGCGGCTCGCTGGTGCCAGCGGGCGGCCCGCACATTGGCCGGCGCGCCGGCGTCCTCGGTCCAGTCCTCGGCGTTGTTGAGACACAGCTCGCTGCCCATCGTCTTGCGATAGCCCAGCAGGCGGATCACCTCGAGCACGTCCGTCCATGTCGGGAACTGACGGGCGTTGCCCTTCTTGAACGCGTCGATCGCCATCAGGAACATGAACTGTTCCTGGTTCATCTCGCCTTCTTCGGCGGATTTCTGGAAGTCCGAGAGGCGGCGTCCGGCGCCGCGGCGGCGTTCCAGTCCGGTCTCGCTCTCGGCGTCGCGCCGGGAGGAGAAGACGCGTCGGTCGACGACCCCGCCGTCCCAGGGGTTCTGGGCGTGGAGATTGGCGTCGTTCGGCGAGCCTTGAGCCTGGGTTTGAGCGAGGTTCTCGCCGGGGCTGGCGGGCCTTTGGGGCGACGCATTGGTCGCGGGATTGCGGTCGGCGGCGTGGTTGGAGTGGTTGGAGCGGCTGGAGCGGCTGGATTGACATCCATCGCCACCGGCGCGGCGTGCGTGATCGTTCTGGTCGTGTTGGCCCATGGGCGGAACTCCCTCAAAGAGATGTTCCGCAGGATCGTCGCGGCGTCGATCAGCCTTGACGGGGGGTGGACGGCGGCGGACTAGAAGTCATCGTCGTCATCGTCGTCGTCGTCACCGGCGTCAAGATCCTCACCGGCGTCGGCATCCTCATCATCGTCTTCGAGGAAATCATCGTCTTCCTCGGATTCCTCGGCGCCGGCGGTATCGTCGTCGTCGAGCTCCTCGCCGTCAAAGTCCTCGTCTTCGTCGTCGTCATCGTCGTACATGACCGGCGACGCGGGCGCGACCAGCGTGCTCCACTCGTTCTCCAGCAACTCTTCGGCGGCGATCGCGACCAGCGTGCCTTCCATCGGTGACCTCGTCGTCAGAAACCCAACCCCAGAACCAAACCCACCGGGCGCGGGGCACTCGCCCCGGCCCACCCTCGTCGTCCCGGCGTAGGCCGCCCGGACGCTGTTTCCATGGCGCGGTACATTACAGCCCGCGCGGCCGGTGTCAACCGGGTCCCTGCCACGATCTTCGCCGCCCTCCGCCGGCGGTTCCGTCCACCCCGCCCGGTCGGAGAAATCCGAGGGGGCGGATCGGGCGACGCGCCGACCCCCGATCGGCGGCCAACAATGCCGCCATCCCGTCCCCGCCCTCCCGATTTCGTCCGCGCCGCCCCGCATGAGCACAACACCGACAACCCAGACCGGCTTTGATCCTCTCGCGGGCGTGGCGGCGGTGGTCTTTCCCGGCGCCGGGCACCTGGTCAGGCGCGAGCCTCGACGGGCCGTCCTGGTCGCGGTGGGCATCCTGGGCCTGTTCTTCGGCGGGATCTTCGTGGGCGGGATCGACGTCATCGATTCGCGCGAGGATCGGGTGTGGTTCTTCGGGCAGGCGATCGTCGGCCCGCTGGCGTTCGGCGTGGACTACCTGCACCAGCACCGCTTCAAGGTCGTCGACCCCAACGGGCGCGCCCTCCGCACGGCCCTTCCCAACGAGGCCCGTAACCCCGTCGACGGCTCGCCCCTTGCGATCAGAGTGGACCAGAACGGCGTGCCCACGGCCACCTATGTGGACGGGGGAAAGACGGTCACCATCGCGCCCGCGCGGCCGCCCAACATCAAGTCGCTCTCCAAGGTCAGCGAGTTGGGCACGCTGATGGCGACGCTGGCGGGGATGCTCAACCTCATCATGATCATCGACGCCATGTTCCCGACCCTGCGGCGCGAAAACGCCTGATTGAACACCATGCACGCCGAACTGCTCACGCTCGCGCTCCGCCCGTTCATCGACCCCCTGCCGCTCCAGCGGCACTGGTGGCTGCTGATCGTGCCGGTGTGCCTGCTGGTGTCGATCGCGTACAAGGCGGTGCGAGTGACGGAGTTCAAGAACTACTGGAAGCAGGTGCTGGCGATGACGGCCCAGCTCATCATCGCGATCGTCGGGGTGTGCATCGCGGCGTTCCTGCTGGTGCAGTTCATCATCCCGCGGATCATGCCGATCGCGTGAGAGCCACGTGCAATTCGGCGTCCCGTGCGGGCGGGCTCGTCCACTCCCCGGCTGATACGCTGTGCCCGTGTCACGCCGCGCCTTGATTACGCTCGCCCTCCTGGCGCTCGCCCTCGTTGGCGTGGTGGCGCTGCGCCTGCTCGTGGGCGACGGCACGCTCGCATGGGCCGCCGACGCCGACGTGCTCGACCTGCGGCTGCGTCGCGTGGTCTGCGGGCTCATCGTCGGGGCGGCCCTTTCGCTCGGCGGCGTGAAGCTTCAGTGCCTTCTCCGCAATCCGCTGGCCTCGCCCGACATCCTCGGGCTCGCCTCCGGCGCCGGGCTCGCCGTCATGATCGCGGCCTACATCGCCTACACGCAGGGCGGACGGCTCGCGACGCTCGGCGGCACGATCGGCGGCGGGACGGCGCTCGCCGCGCTCGCTGGCTCGCTCGGGGCGCTCGCGCTCGTCTATCTCTTCGCGCAGCGCCGCGGCTCTCTCGAACCCGTCACGCTCATCCTCGTCGGCGTCGTGCTCTCGGTCGTGTGCAGCGCGGCCACGACCTTCGTTCAGCACCTGCTCCCCGATCGCGGCGCGACCGCGATGCGCTGGTCGCTCGGCGCGCTCAGCGACGACGTCTCGTGGGCCAACCTCGCGATCATCGGGAGCGTCGTCGCCCTGGCCGCGGTGCTGGCGCTGGGCGCATCGAGCCTGATGGACCGCGCGTCGCTCGCGGACGACGAGGCCGCGGCGCTGGGAGTTCCGCTGCACGCGCTGCGCGTCGCGCTCTTCATTTCGTCGGGCGTGCTTACGGCGGCGGCTGTCATTCTGGCAGGCCCGATCGGGTTCGTGGGGCTGATCTGTCCCCACGTCGTGCGCCTCGCCGCCGGGCCGCGCCACGCGGGCGTGATCCTCGGCTCGCTGTGCGCAGGCCCCGCGCTTGTGATTGGTGCCGATTCGCTTGTGAAAGCGTTGGATTTGGCGTCGGGAAGGCTGCCGATCGGTGTGATCACGCCGCTCATCGGCGCGCCGGTGCTGCTGACGATGCTGCGCAGGCGTCCGCCGGGAGCGTGGTAAGGCTCAACATCCACGCGCGGATTCCGAACGAATCCGTCGAACGAACCGATCGATTGGCGCGGCGTATGCAGGGCGTTCTTTGCGGTGCGCGCCGCGGCGTGCCCGGACCCGCGGGTCCGCAAGTCCGGGCGATCGATCGCGGGCCGTGGGGGCTGGTTTGGAGAAGTTTCGATGACACGCTTTGTGAACAACGTGAAGACGGCACTCCTCATGGGAGGGATGTTCGGCCTGATCCTGGCCGTCGGCTCGCTCTATGGCAAGCAGGGGATGATCGTTGCGCTGGTATTCGGCGGGGTGATGAACGTCATCGCGTGGTTCTTCAGCGACAAGATCGCGATCGTGACCATGCGCGGTCAGGAGGTCCACGCGGGTGATCCGGGCCTGGCCGGCCAGCTCTATCGGGCCGTCGATCGCCTGCGTCAGCGCGCGGGGCTTCCGATGCCGCGGGTGTACGTCTGCCCGCACGAGGCGCCCAACGCCTTCGCGACCGGGCGCTCGCCGAGCAAGGCCGCGGTCGCGGTGACCGAGGGCGCGATCCGATTGCTGGACGATCACGAGCTGGAGGGCGTGATCGCGCACGAGCTGGCGCACATCAAGAACCGCGACACGCTGACGAGCTGCATCGCCGCGACCATCGCGGGCGTGCTGGCGTACATCGCCCAGTGGGGAATGCTGCTGGGCGGCGGGAACAACCGCGAGGGCGGGAATCCCCTGGTCGCGCTCTTCACGTTCATCTTCGCGGCGGTGGGGGCGGCGATGCTCAAGGCCATGATCAGCCGCTCGCGCGAGTACGTCGCCGACGCCGACGGCGCTGCGATCGCCGGCACGCCCGACGGGCTGATCGGCGCGCTGGCCAAGCTCGACGCGTACTCGCAGCGCATCCCGCTGGTGCAGCCCAACCCGGCCCAGAACAGCCTGTTCATCGTCGAGCCCTTCACCGGACGCTCGATCCTCAACCTGTTTGCCAGCCATCCGCCGACCGAGTCGCGGATCATGGCGCTGCGGCGGCTGAAGAACGCCTGACAAACACGCCTCGCGTCCCCATCACGCCAGCGCGTGCAGCGCGATCGCGCCGGCGATGACGACGTTGAGTGAATCGACGTTGTTGTGCATGGCGATGCGGGCGCGGAGCGCGCAGCGCGACATCGCGTCGTCGGACAGGCCGCGGCCTTCCGTGCCGAGCACGATCGCGGGGCGCGCCGGGCGGGCGGAGCTCGCGGAAAGCTCGCGGAGATCGATCGAGCCGGACGGCGTCATGGCGACGGTCGTGAAGCCGGCGGCGGCGATCGCATCGAGGGAACGCGGCCAATCGGTCGCGATGGTGTAGGGCACATGGAGGGCGTGGCCGATCGAGACGCGGAGCGACTTGCGGTAGAGGGGATCGCAGGAGCGCGGGCTGAGGATGATCGCGGGGCGCTGACCTCCCAGGGCGGCGGCGGTGCGGAACAGGCCGCCCATGTTGTCGTGGTTGGCGAGGTCCTCCAGGACCAAGAGGCTGGTGGTATCGCGGAGGACCTCGGGGAGCGGCGGGAGCGGCCAGCGTTTCCCCAGGGCGAGCACGCCGCGGTGAAGGTGGATGCCGACGATGGCGTCCATGACGGATTGCGACGCGATGTAGACAGGGGTCTCAGGCGCCAGGTGCTGGGCGAGCAACGAGCCCATGGTTTCCAGGCGGGGCGGGAGCAGGAGCACGGATTCCGCGGAGCGGGCGGCGCGGAGCATGGTTTCAACGACCAGCTCTCCCTCGGCCATGTACCGCGGGCCGGCGGGGGAAAAACCGTCGGCCAATTGCGCATCACGGATGTTGAGGTAGTCGGCGACGCGGGGGTCGTCGGCGCGATCGATCGGGATCAAATTGAGCGGGCGGGGCGTCACGACCGATCGTAGAGTCACGCCCGCGCGGTGCGCGGCACGAAGGAAGGGACTCCGCTTGGAATGGTGGCACGCGATCGTTCTCGGGCTGGTGGAGGGGATCACCGAGTACCTCCCGATCAGCTCGACCGGGCACCTCATCATCACGTCGTCGCTGCTGGGGCTTGACGGGGGCGCGACAAAGCAGGCCGTGGATGACTTCAACATCGTAATTCAGGGCGGCGCGATCCTGGCCGTGCTCGGGCTCTATCGGGCGCGGGTGATGCAGATGCTCCGCGGCGTGTTCGGCAAGGATCCGGCGGGCCTGCGGCTGTTCGTAAACCTGGTGGTGGCGTTTCTTCCGGCGGCGATCGTCGGGTTCCTGTTGCACGACATGATCGAGCGGTACTTGTTCTTTCCCGTGCCGGTGCTCATGGCCCTGGCGGTGGGCGGCGTGTACATGATGGCGCTGGAGCAGTGGCGGCGCGGGCGCTTCGGCATCCCGTCGCACGGGAATCGGCGCGGCGTGGAAGACGTAACGATCAAGCAGGCGTTTGGGATCGGGTGTCTGCAGTGCATCGCGATGTGGCCGGGCACCAGCCGCTCGATGATGACGATCACGGGCGGGTACCTGGCGGGGCTGGCGCCGGCGGCGGCGGCGGAGTTCAGTTTCCTCCTCGGCCTGCCGACACTCGGCGCGGCGTCGGTGTACAGCCTGCTCAAGAACCTCAAGCACGCGCACGACACCGGTGGGCCCAACCTCTTCCAGAGCCTGGGCTGGGGCGCGTGCGCCCTGGGCGTGTGGTTCGCGGCGATATCGGCGGCGCTCGCCGTCAAGTGGCTGGTCGGCTTTCTCAACAAGCGCGGGCTGTCGGCGTTCGGCTGGTACCGCCTGGCGCTTTGCGTGGTGATGGGGCTGCTCATCTGGCGCGGAATCGTCAGCATCGCGCCGGACGCGAAGGCGGAGACGGCGCGTGACACAAACGCGACGGCTGTTGGTTCGCAATGAACGATGATCGGGGGACGGGGAGGGGAAGCCTCGTCGACTTCGGGGCGCGATCGTGCCAATCGCAATCCGCAGGCTGAAAGTGCCGATAGGAATGGTCTGGTTTGATTCGCATTCGTCGCCCGCCGCTCGCCCCTGTACCGGATTGCCGTTGAAGAACCGCGGAGCTTGAGATGAAGACGTCGTACCCGAAAGAGAAAATCACCGCGGTGCTGCTGGAGGGGGTCCATCCCCACGGGGCCGCGATGCTGGAGCGCGAGGGCTTCAAGGTCCGCACCTTCGCCAAGGCGCTGGAAGGCGCGGCCCTCGAAAAGGCGATCGCCGACGCGCACCTAGTGGGCATCCGTTCCAAGACGGCGCTCACGCAGGAAGTCCTCGCCAAGGCGCCGCGACTTCTCGCGGCCGGGTGCTTCTGTATCGGGACTAACCAGGTCGACCTCGCGTGCGCGGCGTCGCGCGGGATCGCGGTCTTCAACTCGCCATTCTCCAACACGCGTTCGGTCGCGGAACTCACGATCGCGGAGGCCGTGGCGCTGCACCGACGCCTCGTGGACAAGACGCGCGAGATGCATGCGGGGATGTGGGACAAGTCGGCGGAGGGCGCGCACGAGGTCCGCGGGCGGACGATCGGCATCGTGGGCTACGGGCACATCGGCACGCAGGTGTCGATCCTGGCAGAGGCGATGGGCATGCGCGTAATGTACTTTGACATCGTGCCCAAGCTCCCGCTAGGCAATGCTCGCGCGTGCAAGTCGCTGAACGAACTCCTCGAGCAATGCGACGTGCTGACGCTGCATGGGCCCGCGACGAGCCGCACCAAGAACATGATCGGCAAGGCCGAGCTGGCGCGGATGAAGCAGGGCTCGTACGTGATCAACAACGCGCGTGGGAGCGTGGTCGAGCTCGGCGCCCTGGCAGCGGCGCTCAAGAGCGGCAAGATCGCGGGCGCGGCGCTCGATGTTTTCCCGGAGGAGCCGGCGGGGCGCGGCGATCCGTTCGAGAGCCCGGTGCGCGGCCTGCCCAACGTGATCCTGACGCCGCACATCGGCGGGAGCACCGAACAGGCGCAGGAGAGCATCGCGGACGACGTGTGTACAAAGCTGCTGCGCTTCGTGAACGTGGGAACGACGACGGGGGCGGTGAACGTGCCGCAGGTCGAGCTGCCCGACCAGCACACGGACGATCCGAAGCAATCGCGGCGGCACCGGATCCTGCACTTCCACCGCAACGTTCCGGGCGTCCTGAGCGCGATCCACCGCACGATCGCGGAACTCGGCGCGAACATCACGGCCGAGTATCTGCAGACCGACCGCGAGTACGGCTACGTGGTGCTCGACATCGACCCGAGCAACGCCGGGGAGATCGTGAAGCGGCTCAAGGGGCTGGCGGAGACGATCCGGGCGCGGGTGCTGTATTGAGTGAAAATCGCGGATGAGACGGAGAGACGAAGAGAAGGCACGGAGTCGCGAAAGCAGACACTTGCCCATGCCGCCCGTCCGACGTTCAGGGGTCGCAGCGAGCGTTGACGGATCCCGGCGGTGAAAGAGCCGGAAGCAGTCACCGCCAGCGTCGCTCGCTTCTGTTATCATGTCTCCGCCTTGAGTGCCCCACCTGCAACCATTCGCGCGAAGAACTCGCGGCGTTGGATGATGACCATCGTTGTGCTCGTGCTTGTTGGTACGGCGGCGTTTGGTGTGCGGTGGTTCCGGGGCATTATTTCGCCCACCGTTGACTTCTCGCCGATGAAGTTCGACTCCGGGGGGTGGCGGTCGTCAAAGCCCGAGTTCTCGTGGGAATCGGTGCGGTTGCGGATGGTGGATGATCTGCTCGCGAGAAAGCTGCTCGCTGGAAATCACAAGGAGGAGGTTCGCGCGCTCCTTGGCTCCGAAGATTCGACCGAGTACTTCGCTGCTCAAGAGCGCTTCGTGTACTTTCTGGGGCAGGAACGCCATCCTTTCGGGATTGACTCTGAGTGGCTTTTGATCGACTTTGGTTCCAGCGGCAAAGTGAGCGAAGCCCAGATATGGCGAGATTAGCTGCACGCAGAAGAGCATGGTCGAGCCCTGCAACTCCAGCGGTTGGCCACGCTACCCAAGACAAAGGCAGAGGCGTTCACTTCCATGCGGAAGTCGTCGACCCCTGCCCGGCTTGCTGTGTCGTTCTGTGGCCGCCTACATCACGCCGCCCATGCGGGCGAAGAGGCGCTCGGCGCGCCGGTCTTCGTAATAGTCGTGGGCGACGAGGATGGCGTGGACCATGCCTGGCACCCAGAAGCACAGGGTGAGGACGAGGTTCAGCAGGGCCTGGAACGGCTTGCCGCAGAACAGCACCGCGACGGGCGGCAGGAGGATGGCCAGGAGATACCGCATCGGACAAAGCCCCCAGCCGGCGCTGGTGCGATCGTGCCGCGGGAGCGGCGAGCGCCGGCGCAGCGTTGTTGGGAAACGGGGCCGAGCAGTTTCACGGCGGAATTCTCGTGTGTTGTGCCGACGTCTGGCTGGATTGGTGCGGGCCCGCGCAGCGGATGGTGACGCGCCAATGAAAAGCCCCCGGTAGGTCGGGGGCGTAGAGCAAGCGTCTGTTCCGGTGCAATGTACTTGATGCTCAAGGCCTGAGGCCCGAGCCCCGGCCCCCGATGCCGTTTCTCAACACCCCTGGTCAAACGCGTCCGCGAACTCGTCGTAGTCGTTGCCGTTCACGAAGCCGTCGTTGTTGAAGTCCGCGCCGGGGTCGGCGATGTCGAACAGCTCCGCGAATTCGTCGTAGTCGTTGCCGTTCACGAACCCGTCGCCATTGAAGTCGGCGCGGCAGCGCGAGAGGACCGACACGCCGTCGCCCCAGCATTCGGCCGTCGCGAGGCGATTGCCCGCGGCGCTCATGTCGATCATGGCGCTGGATCGCCCGGTGGTGGCGGCGTCGACGACCGAGTTGGTCGCGGTGTCGATGATGCTGATCGTGCCCGACTGGGCCTGCCAGAAATAGTTGGCCGAAATGCTGACCGAGCCGTTGCCGGTCGAGACGTAGAGGCGTGTGCCGTCGGGCGTGAGGCGCAGGCCCGCGATGTACTGGTCGGCGGGCATGGCGACGGTCGCGAGCGTGGCGAGCGTCGAGGCGTTGACGACGCGGACGTTGTTGGCGCCGAAGTTGGAGACATAGAGGCGCGTGCCGTCGGGGCTCAC
>OEIV010000286.1_pt1 | contig 30305 bp, 29 predicted proteins | sample 1539231 | NCBI WGS metagenome assembly OEIV01 (sample SAMN03794762, study PRJEB22550) | activated sludge metagenome | feature: wastewater treatment plant; material: activated sludge; isolation source: Wastewater treatment plant of a petroleum refinery complex | place: Argentina: Buenos Aires ... | reverse complement strand
GGACGGGGGGAGCGACGGGCACTACCCCGACAAGGTCGTGGCCAACGCACCCGCATCCGAAGACAATTTCTACATGGTTCCCAAGGTGGTGGAATGAGGCGCCGGCGCGTTTCATGCAGGCACCCCCGCCCCTTTATCCGGCGACTTCCGCATAATCTGATTTGAGTTTGACCATGACCACGCTGACCGCCCTCACCATTGCCGAAGCCCGCGCCGCGCTCAAGGCCAGGAAAGTCTCCGCCGCGGAACTGACCGAGGCCTACCTCGACGCCATGGCCAGGGCCCGCGTGCTCAACGCCTATGTCGCCGAAACCCCGGACCAGGCCCGTGCCATGGCCAAGGCCTCGGACGGGCGGCTGGCCCGGGGCGAGGGCGGGGCGCTGGAAGGCATTCCCCTCGGCATCAAGGACCTCTACGCCACCGAAGGCATTCACACCCAGGCCTGCTCGCACATTCTCGACGGCTTCAGGCCGCCCTATGAGTCGACCGTCTCGGCCAATCTCTGGAAGGCCGGCGGCGTGTTGCTGGGCAAGCTCAACATGGACGAATTCGCCATGGGCTCGTCCAACGAGACCAGCTACTACGGCAATGTCATCAACCCCTGGCGGCGCGCCGGATCGGACACGGCGCTGGTGCCGGGCGGTTCGTCCGGCGGCTCGGCCGCTGCGGTTGCCGGTCATATCGCCGCCGCCGCCACCGCCACCGACACCGGCGGCTCCATCCGCCAGCCCGCCGCCTTCACCGGCACGGTTGGCATCAAGCCCACCTATGGCCGCTGCTCGCGCTGGGGCATCATTGCCTTTGCCTCGTCGCTGGATCAGGCAGGCCCCATCACCCGTGACGTGCGCGACGCCGCCATCATGCTGAAGGCCATGGCCAGCGTTGACCCCAAGGACACGACCTCGGTGGACCTGCCCGTGCCGGATTACGAGGCCGCCATCGGCCGGCCCGTCAAGGGGCTGCGCGTCGGCATCCCGAAGGAATACCGCGCCGACGGCATGGCCCAGGAAATCCTCGACCTCTGGGACCGGGGGGCCAGATGGCTGAAGGAGCAGGGGGCCGAGATTGTCGAAATCTCATTGCCCCACACCAGATATGCGCTGCCCGCCTATTACATCGTGGCCCCCGCCGAGGCCTCGTCCAACCTCGCCCGCTATGACGGCGTGCGCTATGGCCTGCGCGTGCCGGGCGACGACATCGTGGACATGTATGAGAACAGCCGCGCCGCCGGTTTCGGCCGCGAGGTTCAGCGCCGCATCATGATCGGCACCTATGTGCTGTCGGCGGGCTACTACGACGCCTATTACGTCCGCGCCCAGAAGGTCCGCACCCTGATCAAGCGCGACTTCGACCGTGCCTGGGACAAGGTGGACGTGGTGCTCACGCCGGCCACGCCCAGTCCCGCCTTTGCCCCCGGAGAGATCACTGATCCGGTTCAGATGTATCTCAACGACATCTTCACCGTGACGGTGAACATGGCGGGCCTGCCCGGCATCTCGGTGCCCGCCGGATTGTCCAGGGACGGCCTGCCCCTTGGCCTGCAACTCATCGGCAAGCCCTTCGGTGAGGAAACCCTGTTCCAGACCGCCGCCGCCATCGAGCAGGCGGCGGGCCGCTTCACGCCCAAATTCTGGTGGTGACCATGAGCAAGCGTCCGCGCAATGATGCCCGATGGGGCGACGCCACCAAGCTGGTGCGCGGCGGCGTGCTGCGCAGCCCGCACGGCGAAACGGCGGAGGCCCTCTATCTCAATTCCGGCTTTGTCTATGACAATGCCGAGGCCGCCGAACGCCGCTTCACCGGCGAGGAGGAGGGCTATGTCTATGGCCGCTACGGCAACCCCACGGTTTCCATGTTCGAGGAACGGCTGGCCCTGCTGGAGGGGGCGGAGTCGGCCTATGCGGTCGCCTCAGGCATGGCCGCCGTCTTCGGCGCGCTCGCCTGTCAATTGAAGGCGGGCGACCATATCGTCTCCTCCAAGGCGCTCTTCGGCTCCTGCTATCAGATCATCACCGGGGTGCTGCCGCGCTTCGGCATCAGCTACACATTGGTGGACGGCACCGACCTGGACCAGTGGCGCAAGGCCGTGCGCCCCGAAACCCGGGCCTTCTTCCTGGAAACCCCGTCCAATCCCGGCCTTGAAATCTTCGACATCAAGGCCGTGGCCGAGATTGCCCATGCGGCGGGGGCCACCGTGGTGGTGGACAATATCTTTGCCACCCCCATTCTCCAGCGCCCGCTGGCGCTCGGTGCTGACATCATCGTCTATTCCGGCACCAAGCACATGGACGGGCAGGGCCGGGTGCTGGGCGGGGCCATCGTCTCCTCGACCAAATTCAAGGAAGACCTGCTGAAGCCCTTCCTGCGCCACACCGGCCCCAGCCTGTCGCCCTTCAATGCCTGGGTGCTGCTCAAGGGCATGGAAACCATGAAGCTCCGGGTCGAGGCCCAGTCCGCCTCGGCCCTCGCCGTGGCGCGGCATCTGGAAGGCAAGGCGGGCATTGCCCGGGTGCTTTACCCCCATCTCGACAGCCATCCGCAGGCGGCCATCGCCCGCCGCCAGATGACTCTGGGCGGCACCATGGTGGCCTTCGACATGACGGGCGGCAAGGAGGCGGCCTTCCGCCTGCTCAACCGCCTGCAGGTCATCGACATTTCCAACAACCTGGGGGATACGAAATCCCTCATGACCCACCCCGCCTCCACCACCCACCGCAACATCGGCGAGGAGGGCAGGGCCATGATGGGCATCACGCCCGGCATGTTGCGCCTGTCGGTGGGGCTGGAAGACCTGACCGACCTGCTGGCCGATCTCGACCAGGCGCTGGCTTGAGCAGCACCTGGGCGGGCGCGAAAATGCCACAAACGCCCACCACAAACCGGGAACCGATGTCACTGTGATACGTTAGTGTGACAGCGGCCGCATTTCAGGCAGGCCGGGCAGAGTATTGGCCGGCACTTCCGGATGTGCCGGGTAAGTGCGTGCCTTCGGCAACCACCATAGAAAAATCAGGAGAATATCATGTCCAATCCCAATGACCGGAATGACCGGAATCGCTCCACCCTCGGCGACCGCAACGGCAGCAACTGGATCCTGCCCGCCATCATCGTCGCGGCATTGCTGGGCGTTGCCCTCTATTATTTCATGGGCACCACCACCACGACCAGCACGCCCAATACGACCATGGAGCAGCCGGCCACGCCGACACCGCCTCCGGCCACCGAAACGCCCGCCACTCCCGCTGAACCCGTAACCCCGGCACCGGAAACGCCGGCCACGCCGGCTCCTGCCACTCCGGCCCCCGCTACGCCGGGCGCCCCGACCACGCCGGCCCCTGCCAATCCCTGATCCGCAGGCATTGCATGGCCCGGGCCCGGCAGGCAACTGCCGGGCCCTTTGCTTGTTGCAATCGCGAAGAACTCTGCCCATAACGCGGTCGATAGGCAAGGGAGTCCCAACATGACCGCCATTCTTGACATCACCGCCCGTGAAATCCTCGACAGCCGCGGCAACCCCACGGTGGAAGTGGACGTGACCCTGGAAGACGGCGCCTTTGGCCGGGCCGCCGTGCCCTCCGGTGCCTCCACCGGCGCCCATGAGGCGGTGGAACTGCGCGACGGCGACAAGGCGCGCTATCTCGGCAAGGGCGTGAGCAGGGCCGTGTCGGCCGTCAACGGCGAGATCTTCGAGGCGCTGCTGGAGATGGATGCCGAAGACCAGATCGCCATCGACAAGGCCATGATCGAACTGGACGGCACAGCCAACAAGGCCCGGCTCGGGGCCAATGCCATCCTCGGCGTATCGCTGGCGGTGGCCAAGGCGGCGGCTGAGTCTGCCAACCTGCCGCTCTACCGCTATGTCGGCGGCACCGCGGCCCGCACCCTGCCGGTGCCGATGATGAACATCATCAACGGCGGCGTTCACGCCGACAATCCCATCGACTTTCAGGAATTCATGATCATGCCGGTGGGGGCGTCCTCCTTCCGCGAGGGTCTGCGCATGGGGGCTGAGGTCTTTCACACGCTGAAAGGTGCCCTGAAGAAGGCCGGCCACAACACCAATGTCGGCGACGAGGGCGGCTTTGCCCCCAACCTGCCGTCGGCGGAAGCGGCCCTTGATTTCGTCATGAAGGCGGTGGAGCAGGCGGGCTACAAGCCGGGCAAGGACATCTATCTGGCGCTCGACTGCGCCGCCACCGAGTTTTTCAGGAAGGGCGTCTATGACTATGAAGGCGAGGGCAAGAAGCGCAGCCCCGCCGAACAGGCCAGGTATCTCGCGGGCCTCGCCAAGGCCTATCCCATCATCTCCATCGAGGACGGCATGTCCGAGGATGACTGGGACGGCTGGAAGGAACTGACCGACCTCATCGGCGGCACGTGCCAGCTCGTCGGCGACGATCTTTTCGTCACCAACACCAAACGCCTGGCGCAGGGCATCGCCAGCAAGACCGCCAACTCCATTCTGGTGAAGGTGAACCAGATCGGCTCGCTCACCGAAACGCTGGAGGCGGTGGAGATGGCGCACAAGGCGGGCTACAGCGCCGTCATGTCGCATCGCTCGGGCGAAACCGAGGACTCGACCATCGCCGACCTTGCTGTCGCCACAAACTGCGGTCAGATCAAGACCGGTTCGCTGGCCCGCTCCGACCGGCTGGCGAAATACAACCAGTTGCTGCGCATCGAGGAGATGCTCGGGGGGCAGGCGATCTATGCGGGACGAACCATCCTCAAGGCCTAGCGGCGGTCTTTCCGGGCTGCATCTGCTGGCCACCAGTTTTGCCGCGGTGGCGGGCGTCGGCCTGGCTGCCTGGCAGATCTTTTCACCTCAACCGGCGAAGGAAACGCCGCCGGTGCAGGTGACCGTGGCGGTGGAACCGGCCCGGCCGGCCAGCCCTGTGGTGGAACCCGCCAAGGCCGATGCCAGCATGAGCGCTGCCGACCTGGCGGCAGGGGCGCATTTTTCCGCCGCGCTGAATGATGGCGTGGACCAGCGCTATGCCCTGGACAGTCTGTTCGACGGCAAGGCGGAAACCAGTCTTACGCTGGCCGGCGATGACCGCGAACTCAATGTGCTGGTGAGTTTCGCGGGCGGCCAGTCCGCCGCCATCAGGGGCCTGGAATATGTGCCGCCGCCGGGGACGGGCACCCGGGCCACCGCCGTGGACATGGCCATTCTGCCTGCCGGCAAGCTGGAGGCCACAGGCCTGCCCATCCACAGCTTCACCCTGCCTGCGGGCGAGGCCCAGACCTTCACCCTGCCTGCCGCCGAGACGGGCAAGACCGTGTGGCTGCGCATCAGCAGCGATGCGCCCGCCGCCAGCCTGGCCATCGGCGACTTCAAGCTCGTGACCGCGAATTGAACCGGCAGCCGCACGAACGCCATCAATAAAAAAGCGCTGGCCTTGAGTCATCAAAGCCAGAGCGGATTGCGCTCTGATGGATCAAAGCCGCCGCTCTGACTTATTGATGGCGAGCAACCGGCGGTCAGTTGGACTCAACTGCCGCCGACAAGTTGCTCGAAAATCAATATGTTGGCGCAACTTTTCTCTCTCAAATCGTTCCGATTTGATCGTCCGTTGCGCTAGCGCCCTGGGGTGCCGTTCGGAGTCCGCGGACTTTGAACTTTTACTGGCGGGTCCAGTTCTCGCTCTTGCAGATGAGGCCGCCGAGCACGCAGCCCGAGACCTTCAGGGTCGAGCCGGAAATGGAGCCCTTGCCACTATAGGTCTTGTTGTTTTCAAGGTCGGTCAGGGAGCCCTTGTAGCCCGCGCCCGAGGCCGACAGCTTGCCCGCCGACTTGCCCTTGTTCGGGCCGGTCTGGACGATGGCGCAGAAGCCGGCGTTGCACGGCACGAAGCGCACGACGATGCCATTGGGGCGCTTCCAGTTGCCCGCGATGGGGTCGGCCAGGGCCGGGGTGGCGATAACCAGAGCCGCAAAGGCGGCGGCAGTCAGTGTACGGATCATCAATCATTCCTCCCATGGAGCCTGAGCCCCCGTTCGGGCTCATTCCGGCGCTGACCCTAGACCGGAGGGCCGGACCTGTGAAGGCCCCCGCACCGCTGTGCAAAGAAAAACCACGTCAGGAAATTTACGCAGCCGACGCCTGTGCCTCGGCGATGCCCTTCACCACGTCGGCCAGCGTGGTATTCCGCAGCGAGGCGGTGAGCGCATTCTCCGCCGCCCGCAGGGGGGCCGCCAGCACCCGGCCCATCTGGGCCGCGACCGGGCAGGGTGAGTCGGGATCGAGCTTGTGCATGCGGAAGACCGTCTCGTCCTCCACCGCCTGGTAGATGTCGGCCAGCGATACCGCCGCCGCCGCGCGCGCCAGTTCAAAGCCGCCGCAGCGCCCGGCGGTGGAACGCGCCAGACCGCCCTTTTCCAGTTCCGACATCAGGCGGCGGATGACCACCGGATTGGTATGCACGCTTTCGGCGATGGAGGCCGAACATACCGGGCCGTGGCCCGCCCTGCGCGCCAAGACGCTCAATGCATGAACCGCCACCACGAACCGGCTGGATGAGAGCATGGACACATTCCCCGAACGCAAATCAAATTAGTTAGGCCTTTATGCCGGAAAATCAAGAATGCGGGCCTGCGTCACGATCGCCCGGCGCGAGAGTTTACCCGCCGTTAACCGGGGGCCCCTGAAGGTGCGGCCCGTGCGCCTCCTGTCCTTCAGAAGATTCGATCTCCTCGTCACCCTCGGCTGTGTGGCGGTGCTGGGCTATTTCGCCTGGTATGGCCTGAAGGGGCCGCGCGGGTTGCCCTATCTCGACCACCTGCACCAGCAGCAGGCCAGCCTGAGCATGGAGCTCGACACCGCCCGCAAGGCGCGCGCGGCGCTGGAAGCGCGGGTGAAGCTCATGCGCCCGGAGAGCGTCGATCCTGACCTTCTCGACCAGATGGCTCGCGACAGTCTCGACATGGCCCGGCCGGGCGATCTCGTGGTCCGCCTGCCGGACTGATTTCCCTGTCTATTCCGCGCTGTAAACCGAATTTCGGTTAACATGCATTTTCGCGTGAAGCTTCAAGCTCTTGCTGCTATTCTGGTGCGCCTTCCCGAGTTCAGCCGGGAGTTCAAGGAGACGCCATGGCCGTCAAGTCCGCCTATATTGCCCGCAAGAACAAGTCCCCCGACAAGAGCGATGGCGGCAAATCCGCCGTCGGCGGCAATTCCTTCACGGCGGAAGAGGAAATGCACGCCTATCGCGAGATGCTCAAGATCCGCCGTTTCGAGGAAAAGGCGGGCCAGCTCTATGGCATGGGCTTCATCGGCGGCTTCTGCCACCTCTACATCGGCCAGGAGGCCGTGGTGGTGGGCATGCAGATGGCGGCGGAACCCGGCGACCAGAACATCACCTCCTACCGTGACCACGGCCACATGCTGGCGGCGGGCATGGACCCCAAGGGCGTCATGGCGGAACTGACCGGGCGGCGCGGCGGCTATTCCAAGGGCAAGGGCGGCTCCATGCACATGTTCAGCCGCGACAAGCAGTTCTTCGGCGGCCACGGCATCGTCGGTGCCCAGGTGCCGCTCGGCGCAGGCCTCGCCTTCGCCGACAAATACCTGAAGAACGGCCGGGTCTCGCTCACCTATTTCGGCGACGGCGCGGCCAATCAGGGCCAGGTCTATGAGGCCTTCAACATGGCCTCGCTGTGGAAGCTGCCGGTCGTCTTCATCATCGAGAACAACCGCTACGCCATGGGCACAGCGGCCCCGCGCTCCACCGCGCTCGCCGAGGAACTGGGCAAGCGCGGCGAGGCCTTCGGCATTCCCGCCGAACAGGTGGACGGCATGGATGTGCGCGCCGTGCGCGCCGCCGCCGCCCGCGCCATTGACTATGCCCGCGCCGGCAGCGGCCCCTATATTCTGGAAATGATGACCTATCGCTATCGCGGCCACTCCATGTCCGACCCGGCCAAATACCGCAGCAAGGAAGAGGTCCAGAAGATGCGCGAGGAGCGTGACCCCATCGAGCAGGTGAAGGCGCGCCTGCTGCGCGAGGGCACGGCCAACGAGGACGAGCTGAAGAAGATCGACGCCGAGGTGCGGGCCGTCGTCACCGCCGCCGCCGACTTCGCCCAGTCCGACCCGGAACCGGATCCGTCCGAGCTGTGGACCGATGTCTATGTGAAGGCGTGAGGAGAAAGCCATGCCCCAGATCCTCATGCCCGCCCTGTCGCCCACCATGGAGGAGGGCAAGCTGGCCAAATGGCTGAAGCAGGTCGGCGACACGGTCAAGTCCGGCGATGTCATCGCCGAGATCGAGACCGACAAGGCCACCATGGAAATCGAGGCGGTGGATGAAGGACCGCTCAGCGCCATTCTGGTGCCGGCGGGCACCGAGGGAGTGAAGGTCAACACCCCCACGCCGGTATTGGGGGCCGCCCCCGTTGCCGGGCCCCCCCCCCTCCCAGCCCCGGGGCCGTGCCCCGCCCGGAGGGGCCCGAAACCGCCGCCCCGGGCCGCCCCCGCCGTGGCCGCCCCGTCCGCGCCCGCCGAAACCGGCCTGCCGGAGGGCACCGAGATGGTGACCATGACGGTGCGCGAGGCCCTGCGCGAGGCCATGGCCGAGGAAATGCGCCGCGACGCCACCGTCTTCCTCATGGGCGAGGAGGTGGGGCAGTATCAGGGCGCCTACAAGATTTCCCAGGGCCTGCTCGACGAGTTCGGGGCCGAACGCATCATCGACACACCCATCACCGAACATGGCTTCACCGGCATTGCCGTGGGCGCGGCCTTCGGCGGGCTGCGCCCCATCGTCGAGTTCATGACCTTCAACTTCGCCATGCAGGCCATCGACCAGATCATCAATTCCGCCGCCAAGACGCTCTACATGTCGGGTGGCCAGATGGGCTGCCCCATCGTCTTCCGCGGGGCCAATGGCGCGGCGGCCCGGGTCGCCGCCCAGCACAGCCAGGACTATGCCGCCTGGTATGGCCATGTCCCCGGCCTCAAGGTGGTCATGCCCTATACGGCGGCAGATGCGAAGGGCCTGCTCAAGTCGGCCATCCGCGATCCCAATCCGGTCGTCTTCCTCGAAAACGAAATCCTCTACGGCAAGAGCTTCGAAGTGCCAAAACTCGACGACTGGACCGTGCCCATCGGCAAGGCGCGCGTGGCCCGCGCCGGGCACCATGTCACCATCGTCTCCTTCGGCATCGGCATGACCTATGCCATGGCGGCGGCGGAGAAACTGGCGGGCGAGGGCATCGAGGCCGAGGTCATCGACCTGCGCACCATCCGCCCCATGGACCTCGACACCGTTCTTGCCAGCGTGAAAAAGACCAACCGCTGCGTCTGCGTGGAGGAGGGCTATCCGCAATTCTCGGTCACCTCCGAACTTGCCGCCCAGATCATGACGCATGCCTTTGATCATCTCGATGCACCCGTTGCCCGTGTCGCAGGCAAGGATGTGCCAATGCCATATGCGGCCAATCTGGAAAAACTGGCGCTGCCCAACGTCGATGAAGTCGTGGCCGCCGCGAAAGGAGTTCTCTATGTCTGACAAGAAAAAAGCTGGCGATGACGAGTGCTGCGGCGGTGGCGGCGGCGGTTGTGGCTGCGGCGGCGGTGGCCACGGCCACCATCACGGCCACGCCCATGGCCATGACCACGATCACGGCCACCACCACAGCCATGAGGGGGAGACGCACCCCAACCAGCTCGAGCCGCCGCACGAGGTGTTTCACGACGGCAACGCGGGCGAGATCATTCGCGGCTGGATCACCAATGGCTCGCTGGCGCTGTCGCTGCACGCCATGGCCTTCGGCAAGGCCGATGTCTGGGGCCATGTGCTGGCTGGCACGGCTGCCCAGGTTGCAGCCGCCTGCGCCGAAATGGGCCAGGGCGAACCGCTGGCCAACCTTGCGGAAATCCGCAAGGCCCTGAACGCCGACCTCGACCGCGCCGAGCAGCAGCTTGCCGGCATGGTCAAGAAGGCCTGATCATCCGTGGTCTGACAATCTGCCCGGCGGGACGGAGACGCCCCGCCGCCCTCAACCGAAAGGCCCGCCATGCCCATCACCGTTCTCATGCCCGCGCTGTCGCCCACCATGGAAAAGGGCAAGCTGGCCAAGTGGCTGAAGCAGGAGGGTGACGCCGTGAAATCCGGCGATGTGCTGGCCGAAATCGAGACCGACAAGGCCACCATGGAAGTCGAGGCGGTGGACGAAGGCGTGATCGGCAAATTGCTGGTGGCGGCGGGCAGCGAGGATGTGGCGGTGAACACGCCCATCGCCGTCATTCTGGCGGAGGGGGAAACCATGGCCGCCGCCTCATCACCGCCACCCGCCGCGCCCAAGCCCGCGCCGCAACCTGCCGGCGTGGCCCCGGCGGCTGCGCCCGCGTCTCCCGCCGCTACGCCTGCCGCCGCCCATGGCAGCCGCGTCTTCGCCTCGCCCCTGGCCCGCCGCCTGGCGCGCGAAAGAGGCATCAATCTCGCCGTCCTCGCAGGCTCCGGCCCGCATGGCCGCATCGTGCTGAAGGACGTGGAAAAGGCTCAGCCGGGGGCGGCCCTTGGCGCTGCGCCTGCCGCCACACCCAGCGCCGCTGGCTCCGCTGCGGCAGCGCCCCCGCCCATGGGCGATGACACCGTGCTGAAGCTCTTCCCGCCCGACAGCTTCGACCTCGTGCCCCATGACACCATGCGCAAGGTCATCGCCCGCCGCCTCATGGAAGCGAAGCTCACCATCCCGCACTTCTACGTCTCGGTCGATGTGACACTGGACAGTCTTCTGGCGTTGCGCGAACGGCTGAATGCCCAGGCCCCCAAGAACGACGCGGGCAAACCCCTCTGGAAGCTCTCGGTCAATGACTTCATCATCAAGGCCATGGCGCTGGCCCTCATCAAGGTGCCGGACGCCAACGTGACCTGGACCGAAGCAGCCATGCTGCGTCACAGGCATGCGGATGTCGGTGTCGCCGTTTCCATTCCCGGCGGCCTGATCACGCCGGTGGTGCGCCGCGCCGAGGAGAAGGGCCTCGCCCGGATTTCCACCGAGATGAAGGACTATGCCGCCCGCGCCCGCGCCCGCAAGCTCATGCCCGAGGATTACACCGGCGGGTCGGCCGCCATTTCCAACATGGGCATGATGAACGTGGGGAATTTCGCCGCCATCATCAATCCGCCCCATGCCTCCATCCTTGCCGTGGGATCAGCCGCGGAGCGCGCCGTGGTGCGCGGCGGCACGGTCCAGGTGGAAACGCAAATGACCATGACGCTCTCCACCGATCACCGCTGCATCGATGGCGCACTGGGCGCCATCTTCATCAATGCCATCAAGGCCCATCTCGAAGAACCCGGCCTGATGCTGGTGTGATCCGACCGCCTGCGCGCCACCACAGGAGAGTCCCATGGCCGACGCATTCGACATTCTCATCATCGGCTCCGGCCCCGGCGGCTATGTCACCGCCATCCGCGCCGCGCAACTGGGCTTCAAGGTGGCCATCGTCGAGCGCGAACACCTGGGCGGCATCTGCCTGAACTGGGGCTGCATCCCCACCAAGGCGCTGCTGCGCTCGGCGGAGGTGTTCCACCAGATGAAACACGCCAGCGCCTATGGGCTTGCCGCCCCCGGCGCCACCTTCGACCTTCCGGCCATCGTGCAGCGCTCGCGCGCCGTCTCTGGCCGTCTCAACACGGGCGTGGGCGGGCTTTTGAAAAAGAACAAGGTGCAGATCATCTGGGGCGAGGCCAAGCTGACCAGGCCCGGCGAGGTCACCGTCGCCGCGCCGAAAGGGCCGGCCCGTCAGCCGCAAGCCACACCGCCGCGCGGTGCCCTCGGCGCGGGCACCTATCAGGCGAAGCACATCATCATCGCCACGGGGGCGCGGCCCCGCGCCCTGCCGGGCGTGGAACCCGACGGCAAGCTGGTGTGGAGCTACTTCGAGGCCATGGTGCCGGCGGCACTTCCCAAGAGCCTGCTGGTCATCGGCTCCGGGGCCATCGGCATCGAGTTTGCCACCTTCTATCACGCCCTCGGCGTCGATGTGACGGTGGTGGAGGTCATGGACCGTATTCTCCCGGTGGAGGACGAGGAAATCTCGGCCACCGCCCGCAAGCTCATGGAAAAGGACGGCCTCACGTTCAAGACCGCCGCCAAGGTGGCCCGGCTCGACCGCCAGAAGAATGGCATTGTCGCCCATATCGAGCAGGGCGGGGCCACCACCACGCTGACGGTCGACCGTGTCATTTCCGCCGTGGGGGTGCAGGGCAATATCGAGAACCTTGGCCTTGAGGCGCTTGGCGTCAAGACCGACCGAGGCTGCATCGTGACCGATGGCTTTGGCCGCACCACTGTGGCCGGTCTCTATGCCATAGGCGACGTGGCAGGCCCGCCCATGCTGGCCCACAAGGCCGAGCACGAAGGGGTCATCTGTGTGGAGACCATCAAGGGTTTCGCCACCCACCCGCTCAACCGGGAGCAGATTCCGGGCTGCACCTATGGCCGCCCGCAGGTGGCCTCGGTGGGCCTGACGGAAGCCAAGGCCAAGGCCGCCGGACATGAGGTGAAGGTCGGGCGCTTCCCCTTCCTTGCCAATGGCAAGGCCATCGCCCTGGGCGAGGATCAGGGGCTGGTGAAAACCGTATTTGACGCCAGGACCGGCAGGCTGCTCGGCGCTCACATGGTGGGGGCCGAGGTGACGGAGCTGATCCAGGGCTTCGTCGTGGCCATGGGGCTGGAGACGACCGAGGAAGAACTGATGCACACCATCTTCCCGCACCCCACCCTGTCCGAGATGATGCACGAGAGCGTGCTCGACGCCTTTGGCCGGGTCATTCACATGTAGGCCAATGCCTCACTGTGAAAATGCTGGGGCAACAGGCCGCTTCGCCCTTGAAGCCGCCCCCGCGCCGGGCCATATCTGGCGCGCGTTGGGGAGACTGTCTTGAACACACGGAATGTCATCATTGCCCTTGGCCTTGGCTTGCTTGCCGGTTCGCTGGCCAGCGCCGTGGTGCCGGGGGATCAAAGCTGGTTTCAGGCGCTGCTGGCGGGCGTCATCGGCTCCTTCGTGGGCCGCGCCGCCATCGACCGCGCCGGCGTGACCCTGACCATCGAAAACGAATATGCCCGCGACACCGCCGTGGCCACCCTTGGCGCGGTCATCGTGTTGGCATTGGCGCAGATCTTGTCCTGAGGAGAGACACATGAACGGATTGATGCAACTGGGCGGCGACATCGGCTTCTGGGGCACCTTGCTCATTGGCGCGGTGGCGGGCTGGATCGCCGAGCAGATGACCGGCGCGCGCATGGGCCTCATCATGAACATCCTGACCGGCATCGTCGGCGCCTATATCGGCTTCTTCCTGGCCAATGCCGCCGGCATTCAGCTGGGCGAGTTTTTCCACGGCTGGTTCTGGGGCAATGTCCTTGTTTCCGCCGTGGGAGCGATTATCCTGCTTGCTGCTCTCCGGCTGCTCCGCGGCCGCCGGGCCTGAGCTTTTTTCCGCGGCAAAGAAAGGGATAGAACATGGTTGGCATGGGTTGGATTATGTCGATCATCGTCGGCGGGCTGGCTGGCTGGATCGCCGAGAAGATCATGAAGTTTGATACCGGCCTGCTGATGAACATCATTCTCGGCATCGTCGGCGCGCTGGTCGGCAACTTCCTGCTCGGCCTCGTGGGCATCGGTCTTGGTGGCTTGCTCGGCCAGCTCATCGTCGCCGTTCTCGGCGCCTGTGTGCTGATCTTCGCCTATCGCGCCATCGCCAAGCGCTGAGGACCGTGACGACCGTCTACGACACCACGAAACCGGCCCGGCCGCGCCATCCTGAGAAGGCGCACCGGGCCGAAACGCCTGTGCTGCGCAAGCCGGACTGGATCAGGGTGAAGGCGCCGGGTTCCGCCGCCTTTGCCGAGACCAACCGCATTGTCCGCAGCCACCACCTCAACACCGTGTGCGAGGAGGCGGGCTGTCCCAACATCGGCGAATGCTGGGAGAAGAAGCACGCCACTTTCATGATCATGGGCGACACCTGCACAAGGGCCTGTGCCTTCTGCAACGTGAAGACCGGACTGCCTGATGCCCTGGTGGCGGACGAGCCCGAAAAGGTGGCCGACGCCGTGGCCCGCATGGGCCTCACCCACGCCGTCATCACCTCGGTCGACCGGGACGACCTGGCCGATGGCGGGGCGGCCCACATCGCCCGCACCATCAGCGCCATCCGCAAGGCCGCCCCCGCCACCACCATCGAGGTGCTGACGCCGGACTTCCTGAAGAAGGAGGGCGCGCTTGAAACCGTCGTGGCGGCACAGCCCGATGTCTTCAACCACAATCTCGAAACCGTGCCCGCGCTCTATCTCAAGATCCGCCCCGGCGCGCGCTATTTCCATTCGCTCCGCCTGCTTCAGCGCGTGAAGGAACTGGACCCCGCCATGTTCACCAAGTCGGGCCTCATGGTCGGCCTGGGTGAGACGCGCGAGGAAATCATGCAGGTCATGGATGACATGCGCTCGGCGGCGATCGAGTTCATCACCATCGGCCAATATCTCCAGCCCACCCGCAGGCACGCCGCCGTGGCCCGCTTCGTGCCGCCGGAGGAATTCAAGGCCTATGAGACCATGGCCTATGCCAAGGGCTTTCTCATGGTGGCGTCCTCGCCGCTCACCCGCTCGTCGCACCACGCAGGCGATGACTTTGCCCGGCTGCGCGCCAACCGCGCCGCCACGGCGCGCTGATGCCGCGCTATACCCTGACCCGGCGGGTGAAGCTGACGCCGGAACAGGCCTATGCCATTGCCTCGGACGTGACCGCCTACAAGGACTTCGTGCCGCTGGTGCGCCGCGCCGTCATTCGCTCGCCGCGCATCGAGACGGCGGAGGGCGAGCGCTTCGAGGCCGAGCTGGTGGTGGCCTATGACAAGCTTCACCTGCGTGAAAGCTTCGTCAGCAAGGTGCTGCTGGAACCGCAGCGCCACCGCGTCACCGCGCGCTCCAGCGACGGCCCGGTGAAGCATCTCGAAACCATCTGGCAGATCAGCCCGGCGGGGCCGGGCGACAGCGACGTGGCCTTCACCATCGACTACACCATGCGCAGCCTGCCCCTGCAGCTCCTCATCGGCAGCGTGTTCAACCTCGGGGCCGAGCGCATCCTCAACGCCTTCGAGGAACGGGGCCGGAAACTCTACCCCACGATCGTGGCCTGAGCCTCCAGCAGGTCGAGCGCCACCGCAATGGCCGCCGACCGGATGGCAGTCCGGCCAATATCACCGAAGCGGCATTCACGCAGCAACGTGTCCTGGCCCTGGCGCGCACAGGCAAGATGCACAAGCCCCACCGGCTTTTCCGCCGTGCCGCCGCCGGGACCGGCAATGCCTGATATGGCCAGCGCCATGTCGGCCCGCGAATGCATCAGCGCGCCCTCGGCCATGGCGCGCGCCACCTCCGCCGACACCGCCCCGCGCGCCGCGATGAGGCGGGGTTCCACCCCCAGCATTTCGGATTTGGCCGCGTTGGCATAGGTGACGAAGCCGCGCTCCACCACGTCGGACGATCCGGCAATGGCGGTCAGCAGACCGGCCAGCAGGCCGCCGGTGCAGCTTTCCGCCGTGACGATCTTCAGGCCCCTGCCGCGGCAGAGATCGAGCAGCGCTGCCGCGCGCTGTTCAGCGCCATCGGGCCAGACCGTCATGGCAGGCGCACCGTGGCCGTGGCCAGGGCGGCAATGCCCTGGCCGCGCCCGATGGCCCCCATCTTCTCCGTCGTCGTGGCCTTGATGGCGATCCGGTCGGCGGTGAGGTGGAGCAGGGGGCCGAGCACCGCCTTCATGGCTGGAATATGGGGCGCGATCTTCGGCGCCTCGGCCAGAATGGTCACGTCCACATTGGCGATGATGCCGTCGCGCGCCGCCAGCAGGTCCATGGCCCGGGCAAGGAACACCGACGACGCCACCCCCTTCCACTGCGGGTCAGACGGCGGGAAATGGGTGCCGATGTCGCCCTCGCCGATGGCGCCCAGGATGGCGTCGGTCAGCGCATGCAGGGCAGCGTCAGCGTCGGAGTGGCCCTTGAGCTTCTGGGTGTGCGGAATGGCGACCCCGCAGAGAATGACGGCATCGCCCTTGTCGAACTGGTGAAAATCGATGCCCGACCCCACGCGGATGTCGGGCCGGTCGGCCAGCCCGTGCCCCAGCAAATGCCTGTCCGCCACGCTGATGTCCTCCGCCGTTGTCAATTTGCGGTTGGTGAGACGCCCCGGAATGATCGCCACGTCGAGGCCCGCATATTCCGCCACCGCCGCATCATCCGTGAACTGATGAAGGTCTTCGGCCAATGCCCTGCCATGGGCCGCGCGGATGGCGTCGAAATGAAAGCCCTGCGGCGTCTGGGCCACCCAGAGATCGGTGCGGTCCACCGTGCGCGCGATGACGCCGCCGGGCGCGAATTTCATGGTGTCGGCCACGGCCAGCCCCGGCACCACGCCCTGATGCGCCGCCAGCGCCGCGATGATCTCGCTGATCAGCTCCGCCGCCAGGAAGGGCCGGGCGGCATCGTGGATCAGCACGTAATCCGGCCCCAGGGGGGCGCAGGCCTCGATGCCGATGCGGCACGAATCCTGCCGGGTGCCCCCCCCCGGGCCGGGGGGGGGCCCCCTGGGGCCCGGGGGGGGGGGGGCGAAGGGCGCGCGGGGGCCGTCCCCTATCCCCGCCTGCACATGGGAAATTTCGGGATGGTCAAGGAGCGCCCTGGCCGTCCACCAGATGACTGGCCGGCCGCCGATCACTTGATACTGCTTCGGCAGGTCGCCGCCGGCCCGGCTGCCGGAGCCTGCCGCCACGATCACTGCACTCGTGCGTTTCTGCGCCATGACCCGGCATAGTCCGAAACGGCGGCGGAACGGAAGGGGCCGCCCTTGACGCAGTGCAAAAACTGCCTATGCTCAAATTTTAAACAATCCTCCAATTGGCTAATTTATGAGCATTTCCATCGGCCCCGTGACCACGCGCAATGCCGTGTTCCTCGCTCCCATGTCGGGTGTCACCGATGAACCCTTCCGCGAGATTGCCCATGCGATGGGGGCGGGCCTGGTCATCACCGAAATGGTGGCGGGCGAGGAACTGGCGCGGCAGCGCCGCGACATGGTGCGCCGCGCCCGGGGGGCGGGCAAGCTCAGGCCCTTTGTCATCCAGATCGCGGGCCGCGAGGCCCGGTGGATGGCCGAAGGCGCGCGCCTCGCCGAAGGTCTGGGGGCCGACATCATCGATATCAACATGGGCTGTCCGGCGCGCGAGGTAACGGGGGGACTGTCCGGTTCCGCCCTCATGCGCGAGCCCGATCTGGCGCTCCGCCTCATCGCGGCCACGGTTCAGGCCACCAGCCGTCCGGTGACCCTGAAGATGCGCCTGGGCTGGGACGACCAGAACCGCAACGCCCCGGAGATCGCCGCGCGCGCTGAGGGGGGGGGGGGGCGGATGACCCCCCGCCGGGCCCCCCCCCGCCAGCGGTGCTACAAGGGCCGGGCCGACTGGCCCGCCATAGCCCGGGTGCGCGCCGCCATCAAAATTCCCCTCATCGCCAACGGCGACTGCCGCGATGCCGCCGATGCCCGCGCCATGATAGCCCAGTCCGGGGCCGATGGCGTGATGATCGGTCGCGCCGCCTGTGGCAGGCCCTGGTGGCCCGGCGTGGTGGCCGAGGCCCTGCAGCCGGGCAGCGGCGCGCCGGAACCCACGCTGGAACAGGAACACGCACTGATCCGCCGCCAGCACCGGTTGATCCTCGACTGCTATGGCCCGAAGCTGGGCAACCGCCACGCCCGCAAGCATCTCGGCTGGACACTGGACCGGCTTACGGAACGCAACCTGGTTTCCGCCGCCGCCGCCCCGGAATTGCGCCGGACGCTGCTGACCGAGGCCGACAATGCCGCCGTGGCCGCCCACATCGATGATCTCTATGGCCGCGCCGCCGCAACCCGGAGGGCCGCATGAGCGACAGCCCTGCCGCCCCCGCGCTGCGCGCCGTCATCGACGCGCTGCCCAACCCTGTAGTGGTCATTGACGAGACCGACCGCATCGCCCTGGTCAATGGCGCGGCGGAGGATTTCTTTCAGGCCAGCGCCACCGTCCTCATGCGCCATGGCCTTGCCGACCTCGTGCCCTTTTCTTCGCCCGTGGTGCAGGCCGTGGCCCAGGTGCGACAGACGGCCGGCGTGGTCAACGAATATGCCGTGACCGTGGGCACGCCGCGCATGGGCGGCGAGCGCGTGGTGGACCTGCAAACCGCCCTGATCAACGACGACCCGCGTTTCGCCCTGGTCATGCTGCTGCGCCGTTCCATGGCCCACAAGCTCGACCTGCAATTGACCCATCAGGGCGCGGCGCGCTCCGTCTCGGGCATGGCCGCCATGCTGGCCCACGAGATCAAGAACCCGCTGTCCGGCATCCGGGGTGCCGCGCAACTGCTGGAGCCGGCCTTGACCGATGCCGACCGGACGCTCACCCGCCTCATCTGCGACGAGACCGACCGCATCCGCAATCTGGTGGACCAGATGGAGGTCTTCTCCGATGAACGCCCGCTGGAGCGCCTCCCGGTCAATATCCATGTGGTGCTGGAACGGGTGAAGCAGGTCATCGCCGCCGGGCTGGGGCAGGGGATCACGCTGCGCGAGGACTATGACCCTTCGCTGCCGCATGTGCTGGGCAACCACGACCAGCTGGTGCAGGTCTTCCTGAACCTTGCCAAGAACGCGGTGGAAGCCATGGGAACGGAGGGCGGCGAACTGATGTTCACCACGGCCTTCCGCCCCGGCATGCGCCTTGCCGTGCCCGGCAGCGCGGTGAAGGTGTCCTTGCCTTTTGAAGTCTGCATCCACGACAGCGGCCCCGGCATTCCCGACGACCTCGCCCCCCATATCTTCGACCCCTTCGTGACCTCGAAGCCGCAAGGGCGGGGCCTGGGCCTGGCGCTCGTCGCCAAGATCGTGCGCGACCACGGCGGCGTGGTCGAATGCCTCGCCCGCGAGCGCGGCACCACCTTCCGCATTCTCCTGCCGCTGCTGCAGGACAATCCCGCCGCGGGCGGGGGAGTTGAACCATGAGCAAGACCATCCTTCTCGCCGACGATGACAGCGCCATCCGCACCGTCCTCACCCAGGCGTTGACCCGCGCCGGCTTCACCGTGCGCGCCACCGCCACGGCCACCGCCCTCTGGCGCTGGGTCATGGACGGCGAGGGCGACGCCATCGTCACCGATGTGGTGCTGCCGGACGAGAACGCCTTCGACGTCATCCCGCGCATCAAGAAGATCCGGCCCAACCTGCCGGTCATCGTCATGAGCGCCCAGAACACCATGATGACCGCCATCACTGCCGCCGAGCGCGGCGCCTATGACTATCTCGCCAAGCCCTTCGACCTCAGCGTGTTGGTCCAGACCGTCACCCGCGCCCTGGAGCAGCAGGCCCGGCCCGCCGCCCGGCCTCCGGCCCAGGGGCAGGAGCACTTGCCCATCGTCGGCCGCTCGCCCGCCATGCAGGAGATCTACCGGGTCATCGCGCGCCTGACCCAGACCGATCTCACCGCCCTCATCATCGGCGAGAGCGGCACCGGCAAGGAACTGGTGGCCCGCGCCCTGCACGACTACGGCAAGCGCCGCAAGGGCACCTTCGTCGCCGTCAACATGGCGGCAATCCCGCGCGAGTTGATCGAAAGCGAACTCTTCGGCCACGAAAAGGGGGCCTTCACCGGGGCGGGTGCCCGTCTGGCCGGACGCTTCGAGCAGGCCGAGGGCGGCACCCTCTTCCTTGACGAGATCGGCGACATGCCGCTGGAAGCCCAGACCCGGCTGCTGCGTGTGCTGCAGCAGGGGGAATATACCTCGGTGGGCGGCACAGCCGCCATCAAGGCCAATGTCCGCATCATCGCCGCCACCCACCGCGACTTGCGGAAACTCATTGCCCACGGCTCCTTCCGCGAGGATTTGTTCTTTCGTCTCAATGTGGTGCCCCTGCGTCTTCCAGCGTTGCGTGAACGGCAGGAGGACATGCCGGACCTGATCCAGCATTTCCTGGCCCGCGCCGCCGCCGAAGGCCTGCCGCGCAAGGCCATGGCGCCGGAGGCGGTGGAGCGCCTCAAGACCTATCGCTGGCCCGGCAATGTCCGCGAGCTGGAAAACCTGATCAAGCGGCTGGCCGTCATGGAGGTGGAAGACACCATCACCGCCGCCACGGTGGAGCGGGAACTGGCGGCCTCCCCGCCATTGGCCGAGCAGCCCGCGGCACACGCCGCCAGTGCTGCCACCCTGGGGGAATTTCTGGAAAACCACCTCGCCCAGTATTTCGCGGGTTTCGGCGGTGCCCTGCCGCCGGAGGGACTTTACGAGCGCATTCTGGCCGAGGTCGAGCCGCCGCTGCTTCGCGCCAGCCTGACCGCCACCCACGGCAACCAGTTGCGCGCCGCCGACCTCCTCGGCATCAACCGCAACACGCTGCGCACCAAGCTGAAGGAGCGCAACATCCGCTCCATCCGGGGGCTGGGCAGCGCCTGATTTCAGGTCCTGTCCCTGTTGCCTCATATATCCACAGCCAGACGGTTGTGGCGCTGCTGTCGCAAATTTGCCACTATGACTGTGGACTTTCCGCCACAGACCTCATCCCATGCGCAAATTCGACGACCAGCAGATCACCCGCAATGTCCGCCGCCTCACCGGTTACACGGCTTTGGCGCTGGTGGCCCTTGGCGTGGCCGTCGGGCTTGCCACCTTCCTGATTCTCACCGGCCTCACCCCCATCCGGCCCGACAGCAACGTCACCTCGGCGCTGCTCATGGCCAATGCCGTGCTGGTGGTCATCATGGCGGTGCTGGTGCTGGGCCGGGGGGTCATCCTGCTCTACGAGCGGGGGAGGGGCACGGCGGGCGCCGGTCTGCACATCCGCCTCATCAGCCTCTTTTCCATCATCGCGGTCGTTCCCGCCATCATCGTGGCGCTCTTCGCCTCGGTCACCCTCAACCGCGGGCTAGACGCCTGGTTCTCCGAGCGCACCCGGGCCATCGTCGATGGTGCCGTGGCGGTGGCCGAGGCCAACATCCAGAACGCCGCCGACAATACCCGCTCCGACACGGCCTCCATCGCCGCCGACCTCGCCCAGCAATACCAGATGTATCAGGACGACCGGCAGGGCTTCGTGCGCCGCGTGGCCCGCCATGCCGCCATCCGTTCGCTGGTCGGCGCCTTCGTCTTCAATGCCAAGGAAAAGCAGATCGACGCCAATGTCACCGTCAATGACAAGGTGAAGTTCCTCGCCCCGGCGCAGACGATCATCGATCAGGCCGACAAGGGCGAGCTGGTGGTGATTCCGCCGGGCCAGGGCGGCAACCTGGTCCGGGCACTCATCAAGTTGCAGAACTTCCCCGGCCATTACCTCTATGTCTATCGCGTCATTCCCCAGACCGTGGTGGAGCAACTGGCCAAGACGCGCGATGCCAAGGCCGAATATGACCGCATGATGAGCCAGCGCACCGGCGTGCAACTGACCTTCGGCCTGGTCTTCGCGCTGGTCGCCATGGTCTTCCTGCTCGCCGCCATCTGGCTGGGCCTGTGGTTCTCTGATCGTCTGGTCGCCCCGCTCGTGCGCCTGCTGGGCGCATCGCGGCAGGTGGCCGAAGGCAATCTCGATGCCCGCGTCACGGTCATCGAAGGTCCGGGCGACGTGCAGACCCTGTCGCGGACTTTCAATCTCATGACCGAGCAGATCCGCCACAGCCGCAATGAACTGGTCGCCACCAACGAACAATTGGATGACCGCCGCCGCTTCACCGAGGCCGTGCTGGCGGGCGTCTCCGCCGGGGTCATCGGCATCGGGGCGGATGATCGCATCACGCTGGTCAACCGTTCGGCCCTGACCCTGCTGCTGGCGCCCGAGGGAGAGCTTCTCGGCCATAACCTCAATGAAGTGCTGCCGGAATTTTCCGACCTCTTCGCCCAGTCGAAGGATCGTGTTTCAGGCAGCGCCGAAGGCCAGGTCAACCTCCAGATCGGCGGCAGTGACCGCAATTTCTCGGTGCGCATCACCACCGAAGTCAGCCCCGAGGCCGAGCATGGCTATGTGCTGACCTTCGACGACATCACCAACCTCGTCTCGGCCCAGCGCACCTCGGCCTGGGCCGACATCGCCCGGCGCATTGCCCACGAGATCAAGAATCCGCTGACTCCCATCCAGCTTTCGGCCGAGCGACTCAAGCGCAAATACGGCAAGGACATCACGACCGACCGCGAAGTCTTCGAGCAGTGCACCAACACCATCATCCGCCAGGTGGGCGACATCGGCCGCATGGTCGATGAATTCTCGTCCTTCGCCCGCATGCCCAAGGCCGTGCCGGAGCCCCATGCCCTGGCCGAGGTGGTGCGCGATGCCACCATGCTGCAGCGCGTCTCGGCCAGCGACATGGACATCAGCTTCGATCCCGCGAGCCACGACACCACCTTTGCCTTTGACCGGCGCCTCGTCACCCAGGCGGTCACCAATCTGGTGAAGAACGCGCACGAGGCCATCGAGGGCAGGGGGGCGGACCCCGACCTGCCACGCGGCCAGGTGATCATCGCCTATGGCGTGGAACATGAGCATCCCTTCATCCGCGTGACCGACAACGGCGTGGGCCTGCCCAGGGAAAACCGCCACCGCCTGACCGAACCCTACATGACCACGCGCGAGAAGGGCACCGGCCTCGGCCTTGCCATCGTCAAGCGCATCATGGAGGAGCACGGCGGCGTGATCATGCTCTCCGACGCGCCATCCGGGCAGGGGGCCGCCGTCACCCTGCGCTTCCCTGCCGCCAACTCCCATTCCGAGGCCGCCCCTGCCGCGGCTTCCGCCCTGCATTGAGGTTACGCCCATGGCCGCCGACATTCTGATCGTTGACGATGAAGCCGACATCCGCGAACTGATCGCCGGCGTGCTTCAGGACGAAGGCTATGAGACGCGCCTGGCGCATAATTCCGATGCCGCACTTTCGGAAGTGGCCCAGCGCCGCCCCTCGCTCATCATTCTGGACATCTGGCTGCAGGGCTCGCGCCTCGACGGTCTGGATCTGCTGCTGGAGATCAAGGCGCAGCATCAGGATGTGCCGGTCGTCATCATCTCCGGCCACGGCAACATCGAAACGGCGGTGGCCGCCATCAAGCGTGGTGCCTATGACTACATCGAAAGGCCCCCGAGGCCCGCCCGCGTGGCGTTGGGGGGGGCGGGGGGCCTGGAACCCTCCCGCCTCAAGCGCGAGAACGAAGACCTGAAGGGGAGGACGGGCCGCGACCAGGAACTGCAGGGGTCGTCTGCGGCCATGCGGCAGTTGCGCCAGTTCCTGAAGAAGATCGCCCCCGCCAACAGCCGGGTGCTCATCTCCGGCCCCATGGGCAGCGGCAAGGAACTGACCGCCCGCACCCTGCACGGCCTGTCCACCCGCGCGGCAGGACCGTTCGTCATCCTCTCCGCCGCCACCATGGCCCCGGAACGCATGGAGGAGGAACTCTTCGGCGTGGAGGGGGCTGAGGGCGGGGCGGCCCGCGTCGGCGCGCTGGAGGAGGCCCACGGCGGCACCCTCTACATCGACGAGGTGGCGGACATGCCGCTGGAAACCCAGGGCAAGGTTTTGCGTGTGCTGCTCGAACAGACCTTCCAGCGCGTCGGCGGCGCCAAGAAGGTGAAGGTCGATGTCCGCATCATTTCCTCCACCAGCCGCGATCTTCAGGCCCTGATCAACGACAGCCGCTTCCGCGAGGATCTCTATCACCGCCTGTCGGTGGTGCCGGTCCATGTGCCGGGCCTGGCCGAGCGCCGCGAGGACATTCCCGAACTCATCGACTATTTCGCCCGCGCCTATTCGCTGTCCTCCGGCCAGCCCCTGCGCCGCATCGGCGAGGATGCCGTGACCCTGCTGCAGACCCGCACCTGGGCCGGCAATGTCCGCGAACTCAAGAACAACATCGAACGCATCATGATCCTGGCGGGCGGCGAACCGGCCAGCGAAATCTCCGCCGCCATGCTGCCGCCCGATGTCGGCGCGCCCAATACCGCCAATGCCAGCCTGTCGGCGGAGCATCTCCTCGCCCTGCCGCTGCGCGAGGCGCGCGAGGCCTTCGAGCGTGACTATATCGCCGCGCAACTCTCGCGCTTCGGCGGCAATATCTCGCGGACCTCCACCTTCATCGGCATGGAACGGTCGGCCCTGCATCGCAAGATCAAGATGCTGGGCCTCGTCAGCCGCGAGGACGACATGGGCGGCTGAGGCATGGCCCGCTGCGCCACGGCAGGCAGGCCTTGTTTTTGCCAAAGGGCCAAACCATGTTAAGTCTGTCACTGCGCCGGTTGAAGGCGCCTGCCTGAATCCAACAAAGAGAACAACAATGGCACAAGAAAAAAACCAGAACCTTCAGGACACCTTCCTCAACCATGTGCGCAAGCAGAAGATTCCGGTGACCGTGTTTCTGGTCAACGGCGTGAAGCTTCAGGGCATCATCACCTGGTTCGACAACTTCTGCCTGCTCTTGCGGCGCGACGGCCTGTCGCAACTGGTCTACAAACACGCCATTTCCACCATCATGCCGGGCGGTCCCATCAGCCTGTTTGACGAGGAACAGGGCAACTCTTGACGCAGAAGGGCAAAGGCAAGGCTGGCGGCGGTCTCGATCTCACCCGCGACCGGCGCGAGCTGGTGCGCGCGCTGGTCATCCATGTGGAACCGCGCCAGCGCAGCGAGGGCGTGGGCGAACGCGACGCCGAAAGCCGCCTGGCCGAGGCTGTGGGGCTTGCCCAGGCCATAGATCTTCGCATTGCCGAGGCGCTGGTCGTGCCCTTGGGCCAGCCCAAGCCCGCCACATTGCTGGGCAGCGGCAAGGTCACGGAGATTGCCGACCGGGTCAAGGCCACCGAAGCCGAACTGGTGGTGGTGAATGCCCAGCTCAGCCCCATCCAGCAGCGCAATCTGGAGAAGGAGTGGGACGCCAAGGTGCTGGACCGCACCGGCCTCATCCTGGAAATCTTTGGCCGCCGCGCTTCCACCCGCGAGGGCACCCTGCAGGTGGAACTGGCCCACCTGCAATACCAGAAGAGCCGCCTGGTCCGGTCCTGGACCCACCTGGAGCGCCAGCGCGGCGGCTTCGGCTTTCTCGGCGGCCCCGGCGAAAGCCAGCTCGAGGCCGACCGCCGCCTCATTCAGGAAGGCATCAGCAAGATCGAGAAGCAGCTCGCCAGCGTGGTCAAGACCCGCAGCCTGCACCGTCAGGGCAGGGCGCGCGTGCCCTATCCCGTGGTGGCGCTGGTGGGCTACACCAACGCCGGCAAGTCCACCCTGTTCAACCGCCTGACCCAGGCCCAGGTTCTGGCCAAGGACCTGCTCTTTGCCACGCTCGATCCCACCATGCGGGTCATCACGCTGCCCAGGGGCCGCAAGGTCATCCTGTCGGATACGGTGGGCTTCATCGATGACCTGCCGACCACGCTGGTCGCCGCCTTCCGCGCCACCCTGGAAGAGGTGCTGGCCGCCGATGTCATCCTCCATGTCCGCGACATCGCCCATGCCGAAAGCGATGCCCAGGCGGAGGATGTGAAGCAGGTGCTGGGGGAACTGGGGCTGGACGAGGCGGCGGTGCAGTCCGTCATCGAGGTGTGGAACAAGGCCGACCTGCTGGACCCGCTGGACCGCGCCACCCGCGAGACCCAGGCGCAGCGCCGCGACGATTGTGTGCTGGTTTCCGCCGTTGACGGCAGCGGCATGGATGAACTGTTGCAATCGGTGGAAAACCGACTCGCGCGTCACGCCCAGACCTATGAGGTGACGGTGAAGGCCGAGGACGGCAAGGGACTTGCCTGGCTGCACGAGCGCGGCGAGGTTCTGGCCCGCAGCGAAGATCACGATGGCAGCAGCCATGTGCTGGTGCGCCTGGACGGCGACCGCGCGGGGCAGGCGGAAGCCCACTTCGGAACCGCACTGAAAAAGAGCCGGAAGGAGGACTGAAGCCTTACAGCCCCTTGGCCTTGGACTCGTCCCACAAGCCGTCCATCTCCTCAAGATCTGAGTCCGATGGTTTCTTGCCCCGTTTCTCAAGTTCCGCCTCGATGTAGGCGAAGCGGCGCACGAATTTATCGTTGGCCATACGCACCGCCGCCTCCGGGTCGATGCCCATGTGACGCGCCACATTGGACAGGGCAAAGAGGATGTCGCCGAACTCCGCCGCCTTGTCCTTGTGCTCGGCCTCGTGGAACTCGGCGATCTCCTCGGCCACCTTCTCGTGGACATAGCTGATGGCGGGCCAGTCGAAGCCCACCTTGGCCGCCTTGTCCTGCAATTTGACGGCCCGCGTCAGGGCAGGGAGCGCCAGCGGCACATCGGCCAGAACCCCCTTGCCCGCATCCTTTTCCTTCGCCTTGGCGTCCTCCCAGAAGGTCTTGGCGGGTTTGACGCCGCGCGCCGTGTCGTCGCCGAAGACATGGGGGTGGCGGCGGATCATCTTGCGGCACACGGCCTCCACCACGTCAGCAAAGGTGAAGGAGCCTTCCTCGGCCGCCATCTGGGCGTGATAGACCGGCTGAAGCAGCAGGTCGCCCAACTCGTCGCGCAGGGCCTTGCGGTCGCCGGAGGCGATGGCGTCGGCCACCTCATAGGCTTCCTCGATGGTGTAGGGGGCGATGGTGGCGAAACTCTGCTCCAGGTCCCAGGGGCAACCGGTGCGGGGGGCTCGAAGGGCTGCCATGATGGCCAGCAGCGTCTCCATGCGCCGGGGGTCCATGTGGGCCGGATTGGCGGGGGCGTGACGCGCCGGGTGGCGGGTCGGCGCATGAAGACGGGACACATCGGGGTGGTGATGGATAGACTTCCTCTTGGCCACCGCGCGCGCCCGGGTCTTGGCCGCCTTGGCCTTGGGCGTCACCTTGGCTGTGGCCTTTACTGCCGCCGTGCTCCCCCTGGGGGAGGCCGTTTCCCGAACCGCCGTCCGAACCTTCTTCGCCATTTTCACCACCCGTAGTCAATTCGCATAATATATATTATGGAATATTTTTCTCTTGGCTGTTTTGCGGAATATCTGGCTCTGGCAATAGCTTGCCCTCATTCCTTCCACCTGCCTGTCAATGCAGCGGCGCCTGCCTGGGCCAGTCCTTGGGTTGGCATTCCGCCACCCTGTTATAGTCCTTGTCCCACACCTGATACTGGCAGTCGAACCAATATGGCGTCGCCTTGGCCCAAGCCGTGTCCTTGAAGCGCTTGTGCAGCATCTCCTGCGCCGCCCGCGAATAGCTGCCGTGCCGCCCGTGCCAGGTGCAGCCATAGCGCGTAACCTTCACCGCCAGCGCCAGCGCCTCAGCCGCTCCGGAAGTCGCGCCAGCCCCCTTGGCCCAGTCCAGTGCCGCCAGGGAGAGCGCCTTGGGCGCGCTGGCCATGGCCGACAGCCGCCCGACCTCGGCCCAGTCCATGGCCTTGACCATGGGATGGGCCTTCAGCAGCGCCTCGCGCGCCTGATCCATGCCGCGGGCCAGCGCCGGATCATAGAACGGCTTCAGGCTGTCGTCCTTGGCGTAGGCCAGCCGGTCGCGCCCGGCGTCGCTGTCATAGGCGGCGCGCAGGTCGGCCAATTGCCGGTCCGGCTCCAGCGGGCACCACCAGTTCTTGTCATTGTGGTCATAGAGGTCGATCTCATCGAATTTTTCGCGCCTGGCATTGATCGGGTCGCCCCAACCGGACACGTTCAGAAGAATGCCGAAACGCGGGTTGCGCAGGATGGTTAACAGCAGGCGCTGGTCCGCCGTGATGCCGGGATAATCCGTGGCCACCTTATCGTGGGCCGCCTTGATCTCCGGATTGAGCGCCAGCATGGCGTCAAGCTTTGCCGTCGCCTTTCTGTCCAAGGCATAGTCCCGCGTCCACGCCGCCCGCGCCAGAAGCGCCCGATCAGCCTCGGCCAGGGTCTTGTCCCCGGCCAATTGCCACAGGGTCTGGCCCGGCAGCAGGTTCAGGAGCGGTGCCGCCATGGGCGTGGGATCAAGCGCCATGGCCGCCCGCCAATGGGCCTCATCCTCGGCCACCCACATCATGAAAGCGGCATAACGCCGCCGCATCATCTCGCGGTCAGTTTCGGGGATGGCGGCAAAAAACTCAGGCGTGAGCAGCCGGTCGCGGAAGCGCCGCCCCTCCTCCGCCTTGCCGCTGGCGAGAATGTGCCCCGCCAGCTTGCCCAAAACCAGATCGTAATAGGCTCTGGCTCCCTTGAAGGGCACCTCTGCCAGGGTGGCGTAGGCTTCATCATAATGGCCGGAAAAGACAGCCAAGCGCGTGGCATGCCACAACAAATTGCCCGCCGCCGCCGTCTCCTGGGCAGCGCCGCAGGTGTTGGCGGCGGCCTCCATGGCCGCCCGGGCCTTGGCCCACAGGGCGGCGCGGGCCGCGTCGTCAGTTGCCGCCGTCAGAGCATCGATTCCGTCACGCGCCAACCCGGTGATGCCATCGCCGGCTGGTTTCAGCGCCATGGCTCCTGCCACCAGTTTCTTCATGGCGTCCTGCCACTGCGGGCCAATCATGGCCCATGGGGCAAGATCATAACGAGCCTGTGCCGTCTGGCCGGTCATCAGCCACAGGGCCATGGGGTCGGCTCGTGCGGCGTCCATAAGCGCCTTGGACAGGGTCGGGTTTTCCGGCAAGCGGCCTTCCACCCACCAATCATCGCGCTTTTCCCCAACGCCGGCGAAGCCGATGTCATAGAGCGCCCGGGAATAGGCTTTCGCCTTGTCCGGGTCGGCGGTGATTTCTGCTGCGGGCAGCTTCAGCGCGGCCAGCGTGGTGCCGATGAGACCGCTCCAGCCCGCCGCCGTATCCTCGAGATTGGCGAGATAGCCCAGAAGTTCGCGCGTGATGCCATGCACCGGGGCCAGCGCCGGATCGGCCAGAATGGCCTCGGTCTCGCGCCGGGCGCCCGCCAGGTCCTTGCCATTGGCGAGAAGGTTGGCGACGTTGTAGCGCGCCGCCGCTCGGTGCGGCGAGGCGCTGGCGGCAATGGCGCGAAACAGCTCCACCGCCCGGGTCTTGTCGGCATAGAAGGCCACCGTCGCCTCCTGATAGGCGCGGTCAGCCGCCTGCAGCTCTGCAGTGGCGCTGTCCAGACCCGCCAGCGGCGGCGGCAGGCTCATCGTAGCAGCGTCATTGCTGCAGGCCTTGAAGGTCTGCGCCTGCACCATCAGCCATTGCTTCACATAGGGGCTTTGCTCGCCCAGGGTAGCGATGCGCTGTCTCAGCGTGGCCAGCGGATAGGCCAGGCGGCAGTCATAACCCACGGTCTTCGCATCGGGCTGGTCTGGCAGAATCCGGGCGGCATGGTCGCTCCAGGCCTTTTCCCCGTCCCAATGTTCTTCCCCGGCATAGGCCGGTTCCAGCCCGGGATCGCCCAGGCCGTTCAAGACACGCCAGGCGCGCGGGCCATAGGGGTCGGCGGCATAGGTATCCACCGCCTTGGCCAGGGTTTCCGGCGCGCAGGCCGGTGGCGCGGCGAGCGCAGGGCTACAGCAACACAGCACCGCAAGTGCGGTGAGCAAACGGCGGGACATGGCGGCCCTCCCCGGGGTCAGAACGGAATCACCATGCCATCGTAGGCCGGACGGATGTGCGGCGGCAATTCGCGTGACAGGGTGGCGTAGTCCATGTCGATGTGCATGTTGGTGAGGATGGCCCGCCGGGGCCGCAGGCGCTCGATCCAGCGCAGGCTTTCCTCGAGGCTGAAATGACTGGGGTGCCGCCCGCGCTTCAGGGCGTCGATGATCCACAGGTCAAGCCCTTCGAGGTGTTCGAGGCTCGCCTCCGGCACATCGTTCACATCGGGCGTATAGGCCATGGTGCCGAAGCGGAAACCAAGGGCGTCGATGTCGCCGTGGCTCAAAACAAACGGCAAGCCGTGGATGTCGCCGCCCGCCCCGGCCAGCGCCAGCCTTTCGCCGGGATGCAGCAGGTGATGGTCGAGGATGGGCGGATAGGAACTGCCCGCGGGTGTCGCGAAGCAATAGCCGAAACGCTCCTTCAGGATGCGCGAGGTATGGGCGTCGGCCCAGACCGGGATGCGCCGCCGCCCGTTGAGATAGAAGCCGCGCAGATCGTCGATGCCGTGGCAATGGTCGGCATGGGAATGACTGTACCAGACGCCGTCGACATGGGCGACATTGGCCGCCAGCATCTGGGCGCGCAGGTCCGGCGTGGTGTCGATGAGAAGGCGGGTGACACCCCCCTCGCCCCGCCGCTCCACCAGCAGCGAACAGCGCATGCGGCGGTTTTTGGGTTCCGCCGGGGCGCAGCGCCCCCACTCCGTGCCCATGCGCCGGCCCCCCCCCGGTGA
>OEIV010000285.1_pt1 | contig 30417 bp, 29 predicted proteins | sample 1539231 | NCBI WGS metagenome assembly OEIV01 (sample SAMN03794762, study PRJEB22550) | activated sludge metagenome | feature: wastewater treatment plant; material: activated sludge; isolation source: Wastewater treatment plant of a petroleum refinery complex | place: Argentina: Buenos Aires ... | reverse complement strand
GAGCGCAACCTTGCCAAGGTTGAGGTCGCGAGTTCGAGCCTCGTTTCCCGCTCCAGTTTATGATCTACAGACTTCCACTGACGTCTGTAAGTCATTGAAAAGAGGAGCTTCGGCTCCTTTTTTCGTTCCAGCGAAAGCCATGGAAATCCACTGACAGCCAGCGTTTTTGAGGCCAAGAACAAGGCCAAAGAATGCGGGTGGTGCCGGTTCCGGGTTGTTGCTGGGATTGGATCGGGGTGAGCAGCAGCACCGGGCCTAAGTCCAAGACTTAGGAGCTTGATGATGACACTCTCTGATCTGACCGTGCGGCAAGCCAAGGCCGCCGAGAAAACCTACAGCATCCCCGACACCGATGGCCTCGGCCTGGTGGTCGCCTCCACCGGCGGCAAGTCGTGGCATCTGCGCTACTACTGGCTCGGTAAACAAAAGCGCATCTCCCTCGGGAACTACCCCGAGATCGGACTGCGCGAAGCGCGCACCTTGCGCGACGAAGCCCGCGCGCTCCTGGCCAAGGGCATCAACCCCCATACCGATCGCAATCAGAAGCGACACGCGGTCAAGCTGGCGGCCGACTACACCTTCAAGGCCGTCTTCGATGCATGGGTCGAGCATCGCCGCAAGGAAATCAAGGAAGGCAGGAACAGCACGCTGTCGCAGATCCTGCGGATCTTCAACAAGGACGTGCTGCCCAGTCTCAAACAGATGTCGATTTACGACATTCGCCGGCCCCAACTCCTGGGCGTCCTGGCGAGGATCGAGGACCGCAAGGCATTCACCACTGCCGAGAAGGTCCGCACCTGGCTGGGGCAGTTGTTCCGCTATGCCCTTGTCATCGTGGAGGGGCTGGAAGCCAATCCGGCCTCTGACCTGGACGTGGTGGCCGAGCCCAAGCCCCCGGTGAACCACAATCCCTACCTGCATCTTCCGGAGCTTCCCGAGTTCCTGCAGAAGCTCAGGCTCTACAACCCTCGTGGTTGGCAGACCCAGCTCGGCATCCGGCTGCTCTTCCTGACCGGTGTGCGTACCGGCGAACTGCGGCTGGCGACCCCGGACCAGTTCGACCTCGACCGTGGCCTGTGGATCATCCCGCCGCAGATCGTCAAGCAACTCCAGGACGAAATGCGCAAGGCGGGCAAGCGCCCGCAGGACGTGCCGCCCTACATCGTGCCGCTCTCCGTCCAGGCCATCGAGATCGTGCGCTACCTGTGGGGTGTGATGAGGCCGGCCCAGGTCCATCTGCTCACGCACCGCAGTGAACTCAAGAAGCGCATCAGCGAGAACACACTCAACGCCGCCTTGAAGCGGATGGGCTACGAGGATCAACTGACCGGGCACGGCATCCGCGGAACCATCTCCACGGCGCTGAACGAGATCGGCTACCCCAAAATTTGGGTGGACGCGCAGCTTTCGCACTCGGACCCGCCTCGATCTTGGGCAGCGCCGTGATGACGATGGAAATGTCCAGAACGATCGTCAGGTAGCTGATCAGCACGATCGCAAGAATGGTCGTGCGCTGCGAGAGGCGATTGGCGTTCATCGTCAGTGTGGTGCTGTCGCGCGCCCGGGTCGATCAGCAGTACCGAGGGGACCTCAAAAGCGCATGGTTTTCTTCATGGTGCAGGGGCAAGCGAACCCGTCATGGAGCACGTTCTCTTCATGCTTCGATTCGCTGGATGTGGCTCACGGCCTGCCGCTTGCGTGGCATCGCCACCCCAAGCTGCGCTGGCGTACATGAGGGTGCGGACATGCCGCTGCACGGCCTAGGAATCCCCCCGCGTCAGAATAGTTGTCGCCTCCATTGATGAACCCAGGGGGCGGCGATGAAGGACGGACTTGGCTCGATACGGACAGGCATTCAAGGACAGAGCGGTAGCAAGGTTGCTGCCGCCGGAGAGCGCAGCACTGGAGGTGGTGTCGCGCGAGGTTGGTGTTGGTACGGGAACGCTGGAGCGTTGGCGCGAGGATGCGCAGTCCAGGCCCGCCCGAGGGCGGGCCTGGACTGCGGGCGCCCGGCTGGAGGCGGTGATCACCACGGCAGCGATGAACGAGGCGGGCAAGAGCGCCTGGTGCCGCGAGCACGGTGTGTACCCAGCTGAACTGGACAAGTGGCGTGCCAGTGCTACCCAGGCGCTGGCCGATCCCGAGGACGCACGCGCCAGCCCGCAGGCCACGCGTGCGGACCGCAAACGCATCAAGGAACTCGAGCGCGATCTGCTGCGCAAGGACCGCGCGCTGGCCGAGACGGCGGCGCTGCTGGTGCTGTCAAAAAAAGTGGCGGCGATCTTCAACAAAGGCGAGGACGAATGATCGGCCTCGAAGATCGCCAAGCGCTGGCCCTGGACATAGCGACTGCACACGCGCACGGCGCGCGGCTGCAGCCGGCCTGCGAGATCGCCGGCATCGATGTGCGCACACTGCAGCGTTGGAAGGCGCGAGCAGGCCTCACAGCAGGCGATGGCAGGCCGCGGGCGAGCCGCCCCGTGCCCCGCCATGCCTTGAGCCTGGACGGGCGCGCTGCGCTGCTGGCCGTGGCCACCGAGCCGCGCTTCGCCTCGGTGCCACCGGCGCGCATCGTGCCCATGCTGGCCGACGAGGGCGTGTACCTCGCCAGCGAGTCCAGTATGGCCCGCGTGCTCAAGGCTCACGGCCAGAGCGCTCGGCGTGGCCGCGCCAAGGCACCTAAAGCAAGCAGGCCGCCTACCACCCACATCGCCACGGCACCCGGCCAGGTCTGGTGCTGGGACATGACCTACCTGCCGGCCAGGGTCATGGGCCGCTGGTTCCACCTGTACCTGATCCTGGACCTGTACAGCCGCAAGATCGTGGGCGCCGAGGTGCACGATCGTGACGACTCCGACCATGCCGTGCACCTGGTGCGCCGCACGGCGCTGGCCGAGAGCATCGCCACGGCAGACACCAGGCCGGTGCTCCATGGTGACAACGGCTCCACGCTGAAGGCCACGACCGTGCTGGCGATGCTGCAGTGGCTGGGCATCGAGCCCTCGTACTCGCGGCCCCGCGTGAGCGATGACAACGCCTATGCCGAGTCGTTGTTCCGCACGGCCAAGTACCGCCCGGAGTTCCCCGCCAACGGCTTTGCCAACTTGACCGAGGCCAGGGCCTGGGCCGCCGAGTTCGTGCGTTGGTACAACGTGGACCATCGCCACAGCGCCATCGGCTACGTCAGCCCGCAGCAGCGCCACGCCGGCGAGGACCGCGCCATCCTGGACGTACGGCACACGCTGTACGAACAGGCCAGGCAGCGCCATCCGGCTCGCTGGTCGGGCCGCACCCGCAACTGGTCGCACATCGGCGTGGTGACCCTCAATCCGGAACGCGATTCGGCGGTCAATCTGGCTGCCAGCGCTTCGCAGAATCAGCAGAAAGCTGCGTGACTGAGGCGACAACTACCTTGACGCGCGCCGCAGGCTGGCCGTGCGGATCGCTAATCACAGAATGCCGACATTTAATTGGGCTTGGCACGCGTTGCTTCCTAAGATCGACTGCATTGCAGCAAGACCAGGAGACAACCCATGCCAGGGAAACGGAGCCCACGATGGGCCATGTGACGCTCTATTCCACGCCGGGCTCGTGTGCCGTCGCTGCGCACCTCGCCCTGGAACTCGTGGGCGCCGATTACGACGCCGTGCAATTGGATTTCTCCAGGAACGAACAGCGCTCCGAGGTCTACCTGCGCACCAACCCGAAAGGCCGTGTTCCGGCGCTCGTCACCGATCAGGGGGTGCTGACGGAGACACCGGCGATCCTGCAATTCATCGCGCAGTCATACCCGACCCCGGAAATGGCTTCGCTGCGGGAACCGTGGCAACTGGCGAAGGCCTGCGAGTTCCACAGTTACCTGGGCTCCACCGTGCACGTCAACTACGCGCACAAGACCCGGCCCTACCGCTGGGCGGACGACGAAGCCGCGCAGGCCGCGATGCGCGCCAAGGCCCCGCAGAACGTCGCGGACTGCTTCGCGTTGATCGAGCGGGAGATGCTGCGCGGGCCCTGGGTCCTGGGTGCGCAATTGAGCGTGTGCGATGTGTACCTGTTCACCATCGCGCAGTGGCTGCCGTCCGCGGGGATATCCATCGCGGCGTATCCGAAGGTGGATCAGCTGGTCCGGGCGCTTGCGGACATGCCCGCGGTGCAGCGCGTGATGGAGGCCTACCGCAGCATGCCCCCACCGGTGATCATTCCCGAGCGCAGGCCGCGCTGAGGCCGTTCCCATGGGCAAGGCGGACACTGCGATGTCGCTTTTCGACCTGGCGGACAAGGTCGTCGTCATCACCGGCGCGAGCAAGGGCATTGGCCGCGCGATCGCCGAGCGCATGGCGCAGCACGGCGCCAGGGTTGTGGTGTCGAGCCGCGACCGCGCCGCCTGCGAGGAAGTGGCCAGGGGGATCGGGGCCCGGGGAGGACAGGCCCTGGTGCAGCCCTGCCACATCGGCCACAAGCAGCAACTGCAGGCGCTGGTGGACGCAGCGCTGGCGACATGGGGCAGGATCGATGGCGTCGTCTGCAATGCGGCCGTCAATCCCTACTACGGGCCGGCGATCGACGTGTCCGACGAGGTCTTCGACCGGATCATGGGCTACAACGTGCGCAGCAATTTCTGGTTGTGCAACATGGTGCTGCCCCACATGGCGGCCGCGGGCGGCGGCAGCATCATCCTAATCTCCTCGATCGGTGGCCTGCAGGGCAACGATCGCATCGGGGTGTATGCCATCTCGAAGGCGGCGGAGATGCAGCTGGCGCGCAACATCGCGCTGGAATGGGGGCATGCAGGCATCCGGGCCAACTGCATCGCGCCCGGCCTCGTGCGGACGGACTTCGCCAGGGCGATCTGGGAGAACCCCGACAGCCGCGCCCGCGCCGAGGCGCAAGCGACGCTCGGGCGCATCGGCGAGCCCGACGACATCGCCGGTGCAGCCGTCTTCCTGGCATCGCCGGCAGGCAGCTTCATGACCGGACAGACCATGGTCATCGATGGCGGCAGGCTGGCGGGCGGACGTGTCGCCGCGGGCGGGCCGGACCATCGGCCTCCGACACGGCAAAGTGAGGGCCGATGAAGATCGAAGGCAAGGTCGCCGTCGTGACCGGCGGGGGCGGGGGGAGCGGCAGGGGGGTGGGGCGGCGGCCGGGGCGTGAGGGGGCGAAAGGCGTGGTGCTGGCCGACAGTGCCCACAGCAACCTGAAGGAAGCGGCCGCGGCGACGGGGGGCTTGGCGATGGCCTGCGACGTCACCCGTGAATCCGATGTCCGCGCACTGATTGCGGCCACCGAGGATGCTTTCGGTGCCATTGACATCTTCATTTCGAACGCTGGCGCGTATGTTACCGGCGATGAGGACGCGCCCGACGAATTGTGGACGGGGCTCTGGAACCTGCACGTCATGGCCCATGTGTACGCCGCGCGCACCCTGATGCCCCAGATGGCCGCGCGTGGCAGCGGCGCGTTCATCGTGACGTCATCGGCCGCCGGCTTGCTGTCCCACCTCAGCTCCGCGCCCTACGCCGTCACGAAGAACGCCGCGATCGCCTTCGCGGAGTACCTCGCCATCGAGCATGGCGAGCGCAATGTGCAGGTCGCGGTGCTGTGTCCGCAGCGCGTTCGTACGCCCATGACGGACAACCTGAGCGGGTCGGCAAGCCTCGCGGACGGAATGATCGAACCGGAAGAACTGGCGACCAGCGTGGTCCAGGCGCTGGAGAGCGGACAGTTCCTGATCCTGCCGCACCCTGCGGTGCTGGGATACCTCCAGCGCAAGACGGCGGACTACGACCGGTGGCTGCGCGGAATGCGCAGGTTGCGGGCGGACTTTCGCAAGGGCTGAACGCGCCGGCTGCGCGGTTGCGCAAGCAACGGTCGCCACTGAATCTCTAATCACAGAATACCGACAATTAATTTGGCTGGCGATCCATTGAATCCTAAGATCAGCCGCACCAATAACCTCAGGAGACAGTCCATGCCAGTGACAACGGCGTCCGCCCCCCATGGCTTCGGCCCCATCGGCTTCATCGGCTTGGGCGACATGGGTGGACCCATGGCCCACAACCTCATAGCCGGCGGCTTCGACGTGACGGTATTCGACCTGCGCCGCGAGGCGCTGCTGGCGGCCAAGGAGAAGGGCGCGCGCATCGCCGACAGCCTGGCCGGCCTGCCGCAGTCCTGCCGTACCGTCGGTATCTGCGTGTGGAGCGACGATCAGGTCAACGACGCCGTGCTGGGCCCGCAGGGCCTCATCACCGGCGACGCCAAGGCTTTCACGCTCGTCGTGCACAGCACCGTGCGGCCGCAGACCATCGACCGCATCGCCGCCGCCTTCGCACCCAAGGGCTGGGAGGTGGTGGACGCACCGGTGAGCGGCGGCCGCGCGGCCTCGCTCACGGGCACGCTGTCGCTGATGGTGGGCGCACCGAAGGCGAGCTACGAGCGTCTGCTGCCCTACCTGAACACGGTGGGGGCGCACCTCTTCCACGTGGGCGAGAAGCCCGGCTTGGGCGAGGTCGCCAAGCTCTGCAACAACCTCATGGGCCTGTGCAACACCTACGCCGTGGTGGAGGCCATGAAGCTGGGCGCGAGCTACGGCATCGACGAGGAGATGGTGCGCAAGGTGGCCTCGGTCAGCACCGGCATGTCCTGGTACACCGAGCACTGGGAGTTCGTCGACAACCTGATCAAGACACACCCGCAACGCGATGTGCTCTACAAGGACCTGTGGGAGGCCGTGTACGCGGCCAAGCAGAAAGACCTGCAGCTGGTGCTGACGGGCGTGGCTGCGCTCAGTGCCCCGGGTCTGATCGACGAGCGCCGCGCGTTGCTCAATGATCGGCAGCAGAAGGGCAGTGCGAAATGAGTTCTTCCGATGACTCCCGCGCCATATTGACCGCCATGGCCGAGGCCTGGAGCGCGGCCGGCCGCACCTGGGATGCCGCCGGCATCGCCGCGAACTACACCGATGACGCCGTGTTCTTCGGCGGCCGCCCCGGCATGCAGCAGGGCAGTGCGGGTGTCCGCGGGTACTTCGATTCCTATGCCGGCATCATCAACCGGGCGACGCTGACGCTGCAGGACCAGCAGGTCTTCCGCCTTGCGCCCGACGTGATTCTGGCGCAGGGCTTCGGCCATTTTGCGCTCGGATTCGCCGATGGGCGCAGCTCCGAATTCGTGCAGCGCACGACTCTCGTGCTGGTTCGCCGCGATGGCCAGTGGAAGATCCTGCAGCATCACTTCTCGGAAAAGCCCGCTGCGCCCCAGCTCGGCATCGAGTGAAAACCCTCCCACCGTCCCTCTGCACTGCAACGCCCATGCCCAGCTACCAGGATCTGCTCTACACCACCGACAACGGTGTGGCCACCATCACCATCAACCGCCCCTCGCGCATGAACGCCTTCACGGGCCACACGCTGGAGGAACTGAAGGATGCCTTCGAGCGCGCCGGTGCCGACCATTCGGTGGGCGTGGTGGTGCTCACCGGCGCGGGCGACCGGGCCTTCTGCGCGGGCGGCGATGTGGAATGGGAAGTCGGCGGCGGCCTCAAGGGCCACGACTTCCACCTGGGCCGCCAGATCGTCGAGCACCCCAAGCCCGTGATCGCCCGCGTCAGCGGCTACTCCATCGGTGGTGGCAACCACGTGGCCTACTGCTGCGACCTCACCATCGCGGCCGACCATTCCATCTTCGGCCAGAACGGCCCGCGCGTGGGCTCACCGGCCGGGGGCTACCCGGTGGCGCATGCCATCAGCGTGCTGGGCCACAAGCGCGCCCGCGAGATGTGGATGTTGTGCCGCCGTTATTCCGCGCAGCAGGCGCTGGAATGGGGCATGGTCAATGCTGTGGTGCCGAAGGAGCAGCTCGACGCCGAGGTGCGCAAGTGGGCCGACGAGATGCTGGCCCTCAGCCCCACCTGCCTGCGCACCGTCAAGACCTCGTTCCGTTACCACATGCAGCACTACCTGGACCTGAACGTCTCGGACGTGGTCGAGATGGTGGCGCCCGATTATTTCGAGACGGGTGAGCAGCTGGAAGGCGGCAATGCCTTCCTCGAAAAGCGAAAGCCCGATTTTTCCAAGTGGCGCTGAGATTCCTCGTCGGAGACACCCCCATGGTCAAGAGCATCTTCATCACCCAGCCCGACAAGGCCGTTGAATACCGTGCCCTGGGCTTCTGGAAGGACCAGACGGTCTACGAGCGTGTGCGGCAGGCCGCGCTGGTCGACCCCGACAAGCTGGCCATCATCGATTCGGAGCGCCGCTTCACGTATGCCGACGTGCTGCGCACCATCGACACCATCGCCGGCAACCTGCTGGCCCTGGGTCTGCCCAAGGGCAGCGTGGTGGCCGTGCAGTGCAAGAACGCGGCCGAACTGCCGCTGATGCACATGGCGGCGCAGCGCATCGGCCTGTTGTACATCCCGCTGCACGACAGCTGGCGCGCCACCGAGGTGGAACACACGCTGTCCCGCTCCGAAGCCAAAGCGCTCATCATCCCCGGCGTCTACCGCGACTTCGACCATGGCGCGATGATCCAGGAGATGATCGGCCGCCTGCCGCTCCAACACGTGTTCGTGCTCGATGGCAAGCCCGGGCCCTTCCGCGATTTCGCCGAGCTGCTGAAGCCGCACAGCTACAGCGGCGCAGACCTCGATGCGCAGCGCCCCGACCCGGACCACCCGGCCACCGTGATGCTGTCGGGCGGCACCACCTCGCTGTCGAAGATCTCGCTGTGGAGCAGCAACAACCTGCTCGATGCGCTGGACGGGTATGCCAAGGCCGTGGGCTACGGCCCCAGCGACGTGACGGCGGCCATCGCGCCGGCGGGCACGGGCGCCACGGGGTATGTCTACGGCCTGCTGTCGCCGCTGCTCTTTGGCGGCACCTCGGTGATCCTGCCGCGCTGGAAGGAGCCCGAGGAAGCGATCCAGATGATCCTGGCCTACCGCTGCACGCACGGCATCGGCATCCCCACGCAGCTCACGATGATGGTGCCGGGCCTGCAGCAGAGGAAGCCGGCGGACTTCTCCTTCTTCAAGGTGTTCACCAACGCCGGCGCGCCGCTGACCACCGAGACGGCCAGGCAGGTGGAGCATCTCATGGGATGCAAGATCCAGACGCTGTACGGCGCCACCGACGCCGGCACGGCCATCATGACCACCATCGAGGACCCCGAGGAGAAGCGCCTGACCACCGCGGGCCGCGTGGTTCCGGGCTTCGAGTGCATGCTGTGGAATGCCGAGGGCCTGGAGGTGCCGGCGGGGGCCGCCGGCGAGGTGGTGTGGCGCGGGCCTTCCAAATCCTGGACCTACCTCAACGACCTCGTGAACTCGCGTGCCGTGTTCACGGCCGACGGCTTCTACCGAAGCGGCGACCTGGGCCAGTTCGACGAGCAGGGTTACCTGCGCATCGTGGGCCGCATCAAGGACATGGTGCTGCGCGGTGGCCGCAACATCTCGCCGCGCACCATCGAGGAACCCATGATGGCGCATCCTTCGGTGCTGGAGTTCGCGGTCGCTGCGATGCCCGACCCCGTGCTAGGTGAACGCGCCTGCGCCTTCGCGATGCTCAAGCCCGGCAAGAGCCTCACCTTCGAGGAGATGATCACCTTCCTGACCGAAGCCAAGCTTGCCATCTGGCAGATGCCCGAGCGGCTGGAGATCGTCGAGGACATGCCGCGCTCCACGGGCGCAAAGATCGCCAAGGGCCAGCTCACGGCCATGGTCACGGCCAAGCTCAAGGCTGAAGGCAAGCTCCCCGCCTAGACGCCATGACCGCAACAAACGATGCGCCCGCCGTCCTCCTGGACGTGCGGGACGGGATAGCCACGCTCACGCTGAACCGCCCCGAGGCGATCAACGCCATCAGCGATGCCGTGCGCACGCAGCTGCCGGCCGCGCTGCGGCAGGCGGATGCGGACCCGGCGGTGCGCGTGGTCGTGCTGCAGGGCGCCGGACCCCGCGGCTTCTGCGTGGGGGCGGACCTGCGCGAGCAGCGTGCGCCGCAGACACCCGTGCAGGCCCGAGCGCAGCCCCCGCGCGCGGCCTGGTTCGATGTTTTCGACACCCTGGGCAAGCCCACCATCGCTGCGGTGCACGGCTTCTGCCTGGGGGGCGGTTTCGAGATCGCGCTGGCCTGCGACCTGCGCGTGGCCGCGGCCGATGCCGTGTTCAGCCTGCCCGAGATCGGCCTGGGCCTGCTGCCCGGTGGGGGCGGCACGCAGCGCCTGCCGCGCCTGGTCGGGCTCGGCCCCGCGCTGCACCTGCTGCTGACGGGCGAGCGTGTCGACGCGCAGGAGGCCTGGCGGCTGGGCATCGTCGCGCGCCTGGCCGCGGATGCCGCGGCGCTGCCGGCCGAGGTGCAGAAGCTCGCCGCGTCCATCGCCGCCAAGCCGCCGCTGGCCGCGCGCTTCACCAAGGAGGCGGCGCGGGCCGCCACCACGCTGGACCTGCAGGCCGGCCTGCGCCTGGAGCGCGACCTCTTCGGCCTGCTCGCCAGCACCGACGACCACCAGGAAGCGCTGGCCGCCTTCCGCGAGAAGCGGCCGCCGCAGTTCCGCAACCAGTAACCGAAACGAACACAAGGAGACCTGCCCATGCCACGCGAAGTCGTGATCGTGGATGCCGTGCGCACCCCCATCGGCCGCCGCCACGGCAGCCTGGCCGGCGTGCGCGCCGACCACCTGGCCGCCCACCTGCTGAACGCGCTCGTCGAGCGCAACGGGCTCGATCCTGACGCCGTGGAGGACGTGGTGCTGGGCTGCGTCACGCAGGTCGGCGAGCAGAGCGGCAACATCGCGCGCACGGCCGCGCTGAGTGCCGGCTGGCCCGAGAGCATCCCGGGCGTGACGGTGGACCGCAAGTGCGGCTCCGGCGAAGCGGCCGTGCACCTGGCTGCCTCGATGATCGCGGCCGGCATGCGTGACATCGCCATTGCCGGCGGCGCCGAGACCATGTCGCGGGTGCCCATGGGCGGCAACCGCGATGTGCACGGCGCGGTTTTCGGCTGGGCGCTGACGGAGCGTTTCCCGCAGGTCTCGCAGGGCGAGGGTGCGGAGCGCATCGCCGAGCGCTGGGACATCCCGCGCGCCGAGATGGAGGCCTTTGCCGTGCGCAGCCACGACCGCGCGGCCGAGGCGCAGGAGGCGGGGTACTTCCAGCGCGAGATCGTGCCCGTGCCCGTGGCGCGCTGGTCCGAGACACGCGACGCGGCCGCGGCGGAGTTCACGCGCGACGAGACCATCCGCCCCGGCACGCTGGCAGCTAAGCTCGCCGCGCTGCAACCCAGCTTCCGCCCCGAAGGCGGGCGGCTCACGGCGGGCGCTTCCTCGCAGATCTCCGACGGCGCCGCGGCCCTGCTGCTGATGGACGCCGACACGGCCGCGCGGCGCGGCCTGCGCGGGCGGGCGCGCATCGTGGCCATGGCCACGGTGGGCTCGGACGCCACGCTGATGCTGACCGGCCCCATGGCCGCGACGCACCGCGTGCTGGAGAAGGCCGGCCTCACGCCGGGCGACATCGACCTCTTCGAAGTCAACGAGGCCTTCGCGTGTGTACCGCTGGCGTGGCAACGCGAGCTGGAGGTGCCGTCCGAGCAGCTCAACGTCAACGGTGGCGCCATCGCGCTGGGCCACCCGCTGGGCGCCACCGGCGCGCGCATCATGACCTCGCTGCTACACGAGCTGGAGCGCCGGGGCGCTCGCCGCGGGCTGCAGGCCATCTGCTGCGGTGGCGGCATGGCGACGGCCACCATCATCGAGAGGCTGGCGTGATGGCAGACGCGGTTGCAGAGGACGAGGCCGCGCAGACGCGCGAGATGCTGCGCGACAGCGCGCAGCGCCTGCTGGCGGGTGAGCAGGGCCTGCCGCATGCGCGCCGCTGGCGCTTCGAGGCACCTGGCTTCGACCGGGCGCGCTGGGGCCGCTTGTGCGAGATGGGCTGGCCGGCCCTGGCCCTGCCGGAGGAGGCGGGGGGCGCCGGCCTGGGCCAGCGCGAGGCCTGCGTGCTGATGGAGGTGCTGGGCCGCGCGCTCGCACCCGAGCCCTCGGTGGGCACCGCGATGGCCGTGCGGCTGCTCGCGGGGGATGCACTGCAGGATGTCTTGGCCGGTGAACGCATCGTGCTGCCGGCGTGGCAGGAGGCACCGCAGGGCCTGGACTGGGCGGGCGGCACGCAGCTGCGTGGCGGCCGCATCACGGGCCGCAAGGCCTTCATCGCCCAGGCCGGTGGTGCCGATGCATTCATCGTCACGACGCCGCAGGGCGCGGTGCTGGTCGAGGCACGTGCACCGGGCGTGTCGCTGGAACTGCAGGTCACCCACGACGGCGGCCAGTACGGCACGCTGCGGCTGGAGGATGCGCCGGCGACCCCGCTTGCGGGCGACGTGGCACAGGCCTTCGACGCCGCTGCGCTGGCGCAGGCCGCCTACCTGCAGGGCTTGGCCGCCGCCAGCCTGGAGGCCACGCTGGACTACCTGCGCATGCGCCGCCAGTTCGGCCGCGCCATCGGCAGCTTCCAGGCGCTGCAGCATCGGGCGGTGGACCTGCACATCCAGCTCGCGCTGACGCGCGCCAGCGTGGCGGCAGCCGCCAGCACACTCGATGCGGGTGCCGATGCCGCTGCCTGCGCACTGGCCGTGTCCCGTGCCAAGGCGCGCGCCTCCGAGGCGGCGCTGCGCATCACGCGCGAGGCGATCCAGATGCATGGCGCCATCGGCTACACCGACGAATTCGACATCGGCCTGTACCTGCGCAAGGCCATGACCGTGGCGCCGCAGTTTGGCAGCGCGGACGCGCACCGCGCGCGTTTCACCACCCTATCTCGCCTGCAGGCGGAGGAGAGCTCGTCCCATGACTGACATGCAGAACCTGGATGCTCTGGACGACACCACCTTCCGCGCCACCGTGCGTGCCTGGATCCGCGCGCACTACCCGGAGGACAAGCGTTTCCCGCCCAAGCGCCCACGCCGCGCGGAGAACAAATTCTGGTACGACATGCTCGCGGCCCAGGGCTGGATCGCGCCGGGCTGGCCGCGCGAATGGGGTGGCATGGGCCTGTCGGGCGCCAAGCAGATCATCCTGCACGAGGAGATGGAGCACCACGGCTGCATGCGCCTCAACGACATGGGGCTGATCATGGTCGGCCCGCTGCTGCTGCGCCATGGCACGGAGGCGCAGAAGCAACGTTTCCTGCCGCGCATCCTGAGCGGTGAACACATCTGGTGCCAGGGCTACAGCGAGCCGGATGCGGGATCGGACCTGGCGAGCCTGCGCACCGAGGCCGTCCGCGACGGGGACGGCTGGCGCATCAACGGCCAGAAGACCTGGATGACGCTGGCCCAGGACGCGAACTGGATCTTCGTGCTGGCCCGCACCGACCGCGATGCCAAAAAGCAGGAGGGCATCAGCTTTTTGCTTGCGCCACTGGACACGCCGGGCATCACCGTGCGGCCCATCCGCACGCTGGACCAGCACGAGGAATTCGCCGAGGTCTTCTTCGACGATGTGCGTGTGCCGGCCGACAGCCTGCTGGGCGAGGTGAACCAGGGTTGGTCCATGGCCAAGGCGCTGCTGGGCTTCGAGCGCATCTTCGTGGGCTCGCCACGCCAGTCCGCGATGGCGCTGGACCGGCTGGGCACACTCGCGCGCCGGCTGGGTGTGGCGCAGGATCCCGTGTTCGCGGATACCCACGCACGGCTGCAGATGGACCTGGCGGACCTGAGCGCGCTGTACGAGGTGTACGTGGACCAGGTGCGCCGTGGCCAGCCGCTGGGGCCCGACGTGTCCATGCTCAAGATCTTCGCCAGCGAGCTGTACCAGCGCATCACCGACACGGCCCTGGCGCTGGCCGATGCGCACGGTGCGCTGCTGGACCCCGTGGATGGTGACCGGCAACTGAACGTCGGCAGCGCCTTCCTGCAGGCGCGGCCGGCGACGATCTACTCGGGCAGCAACGAGATCCAGCGTGGCATCGTGGCCAAACACGTGCTGGCACTGCCTGATAAATAGTCCGGCAGCGGCCCATCGGGAACCTTCGGCGGGTTCTCGATGGAGGCGCCCCCACGCGCCCCGGCGTCCTCAGCGCACGCGCAATCCGGAGCCCTCGACGCGCGTTCCGTTGTCGTATCGGTACACGCCCCGGCCCGCTTTGCGTCCCGTGTGCCCGGCTGCGACCATCTTCAGGATCAGGGGGCAGGGCCGGAATTTTTCACCCAGCGTCCGGTGCAGGTGCTGGATCACGGCCAGCCGTGTGTCCCAGCCCGTCAGGTCTCCGAGTTCCAGCGGTCCCATCGGATGGTTCAGTCCGCCGCGCAAGGCGGCGTCGATGTCCTCGGCACTGGCCACCCCTTCCTGAAGCATGAACATGGCCTCGTTGCCAAGCATCGCCGACATGCGGCTCACGGCCATGCCCGGCGAATCGTTCACGACCGCGATGGTCTTCCCGAGCCGTTGCACCAGCTGCCGTGCGGCGGCCAGGGTCTCCTCACCCGTGGCCAGGCCGACGACCACCTCGACCAGCCGCATCTTGTGCACCGGGTTGAAGAAATGCAGTCCGATGCAGCGCTCGGCGCGTTGCGTGCAGGCGGCCAGCTCGGTGATGCTGAGCGCGGACGTGTTGCTCCCGATCAGCGTGCCTGGCTGCACCGCGCGGTCGATCATGGGCAGCAGTCTCGACTTCTCGGCGAACGACTCCACGACGCTCTCGATCACCCACTCGAACGGTGCGGACCGCAGGCCGTCCTCCAGCGCATCCGAGGTATGCAGCCGACCCATTGCCGCACTGGCGTCGTCTTCCGTCGTCTTGCCCAGCTGCACCGCACCCTGGAAGATCTGGCCGATCCCGCCTGTCGCCTTGTCCAGCTGAGGGCGCGCGATGTCCATCAGCGTTACGGAATACCCGGCCTGGAGCAGGGCGTAGGCGATGCCCGTGCCCATCTGTCCGGCGCCGAGCACCGCAACGTGGCTGGAAACTGGATTCATGGTCGAGATGTCCTTGGGTGATGGTCTGGTTAGCGAAGGTGATTGGTGCGGTGCGCATGGTGCTTCCTTCCGCTTGGTTTGGGAAATGAATCCTTTGCACGCTGTGATTAGGCGCGGTCCATTGCGCGATGCATGCGACGTGAAGCCTGGCTGGAGAAACGCAGTCATATCGCACGGTTTCGATCCGGCGATGGCGCCGTTCTAATTACAGCGACCGGCGAATTAATTGGACCTGCAGGCCTCGTGGAACCAACAATGCCACCACAACGAGGAGACGACCGTGGCTACAGCTTTCGGAGATTCAAAGCGCAGGAACTCAAAGCGCACAAATGCGGCAGAGGCCGAAACCGCACGAAGGCAGGTTCTGGAGCCTCATGCCCGCGATGCCCATGCGCGGCCATGGACGAGGATGAACACGCCCTGATGGCGACAACGCCGTCGGCACCAGCGATTCCTGCGCCATAGACGCTGCCCCCACCCACGACAGTGGACCATCATCTGAAAAAGTATCTGGAAACATCATGGACTTGCACCTCCGCGGAAAACGCGCACTCATCACCGGCGGTTCCAAAGGCATAGGCGCGGGTGTCGCGCGCATACTGGCCGAGGAAGGTTGCCACCTGCACCTGGCCGCGCGCGACATGCAGGCGCTGGAAGAAACGGCGGCGCGCCTGCGAGCCGACCACGGTGTGCAGGTTGCCATCCATGCCGTGGACCTTCGCAAAAGTGCCGATGTCGACCGCCTTGCCGAGGCGGCGAAAGACGCCGATATCCTCATCAACAACGCCGGCGATATCCCGGGCGGCTCGATCGACAAGATCGACGAGGCCACGTGGCGCCATGCCTGGGACCTGAAGGCCTTCGGCTACATCAACCTCACGCGGCGCGTCTACGCCAACATGAAAGCGCGGGGCGGCGGCGTGATCGTCAACGACATCGGCGCGGGCGGGGAGCGTTTCGACGCGCAGTACATCGCTGGCAGCACGGGCAACGCCGCGCTGATGGGCTTCACGCGCGCGCTGGGTAATGCCAGCATGGCGGACAACATCCGCGTCGTCGGTATCAACCCTGGCCCGGTGGAGACTGACCGCGTGGTCTCGTTGATGAAGACCCATGCGAAGAACCGCTTCGGCGACGAGGGCCGCTACCGCGAACTCACGGCCAAGCTGCCACAGGGCCGGGCCGCCACGGTCGATGAGATCGCGAACACCATGGCCTTCGTGGCCTCGGACCGCGCGAGTTACACCAGTGGCGTCATCTACACCATCGACGGCGGCATCTGCGCCGGCGGCTCAGTGTTCTGAAGCGGCCAGCACCTAATCACACGGCGCAAATTATTAATTGGACCGTTGGAAGCCGGTTTTCAACAATGCTCCGTAGAGGCCCTCGAACGGCCCCGGTTCCATACCACTGCGCGCCAGGAGACATCCCATGACCCCTTCTTCCTCCCGTATCACCGCCCGCCTGCGTGTCGCCGCGCTGGCCTGCCTCGCTGCCGCTGCCTGGCTGCCCGCCCAGGCCCAGCAGACCTGGCCTGCCAGGCCCATCCGCGCCATCGTGGGTTTCGCCCCCGGCGGCGGCGTCGACAACATGGCGCGTGCGATCTCGCAGCCCATGGGCGAGCTGCTGGGGCAGTCCATCGTCGTCGACAACAAGCCCGGCGGCAGCGGCAACACCTCGGCTTCGGAGGCCTCGCGTGCGCCGGCAGACGGCTACACGATCCTCTTCGCGCCGTTGACGCAGCAGACCGTCAATCCCTTCGTCATCAAGGGCAGCCCGGACATGGCGAAGGACATGGTGCCGGTGGCCATCGTGGGGCGCAACAAGCTGCACCTCGTCGTCAAGAAGGACCTTCCGGTCAACAACCTGCAGGAGCTGATCGCCTATGCCAAGGCGCAGCCACGCAAGCTGAACTACTCGTCCTCCGGCGTGGCCACCTCGCCGCACCTGCTGGGCGAGCTGTTCCTCAAGCAGACCGGCTTGGAGATGGTGCACGTGCCCTACAAGGGCTCGGCCCCCGCCATGCAGAGCGTGCTGGCCGGTGAGACGGACCTGGTCTTCGACCCCGGCCTGGCCTTCCAGCACATCAAGGCGGGCAACGCCAAGATCCTGGCCGTGGCCAGCGACAAGCGGCCCGCCCAGTTCCCCGACACGCCGACCATGGCCGAAGCGGGGTACCCCTCCATCACTTTCGACGCCTGGACCGGCATCTGGGTGCCGCACGGCACGCCGGCGCCGGTGATCGACCGCATCTCCAAGGCCCTGTCCACCGTGCTGGCGCGGCCCGACGTGATGGCGCGTTTCGAAGGGCTGAACGCCGAGGCGCGGTACCGCGACACGGGCGAGTTCAAGACCCTGCTCGACCAGGAGACCCGCATGCTCTCGACGATCATCAAGGAACGCAACATCACCCTGGATTGATCTCCCATGCACACTGCTTCCTCCCCTGACACCACTCTCTTCTTCTGCCTGCGCGGCAAATCCGTGCTTGTGGTGGGCGCCAGCCGCGGCATCGGAGAGGGCGTGGCCCAGGCCTTCGCGGCCCAGGGCGCCCGCGTGATGCTGGCGGCGCGCGACACGGAGGCGCTGGCCACCCTGGCGCGCCGGCTGGATCCGTCGGGCGAGCAGGTGCGCCACGTCGCCATGGACGTCGCGGACTCCGCGTCGGTGGAGGCGGCCGTGCTGGCCACCGAGGCCGCCTTCGGCCGGCTGGACATCGCCATCAACAACGCCGGTATCCAGAACATCCGCGTGGACGAGAACGGCGTGCGCAACTCGCGCCAGGCCTTCGTCGACACGCCCGACGACGCCTTCGACCGCCTGGTGCAGGTGAACCTGCGTGGCACCTTCGTGGCGATGAAACACGAACTGCGCGCGATGCTGCGCGCCGGTGGCGGCTCCATTGTCAACATGGCCTCCACGGGCGGCGTGGTGGGCTTCGCGCGCATCGCCCCCTACGTGGCGACCAAGCACGGCGTGATCGGCCTCACGCGCACTGCGGCGCTGGAATATGCCGAGAAGAACATCCGCGTGAACGCCCTGGTGGCGGGCACCGTGCTGACCGAGATGCTCAAGGCAGGCCCGCTGGCCACGCCCGAGATGGCGGCCGCCATCATGGCCGCGATCCCCATGAAGCGCGTGGCCTCCATCGAGGAGGCGGCCCGCACCATGTTGTGGCTGGCTTCGGACGCGGCCTCTTACGTGACAGGTGCCGCGATCCCCATGGATGGTGGCTATACAGCAGGTTAATCCTCACCCAGCAACTACCGGAGACAAACATGCAGATTCCATCGATCCCGCTCCAGCGTCGCAGCCTCCTGCAGGCAGCGCTTGCCCTGTCTGTCGCGGCCCCTGTGGGCCGGTCCTTCGCACAGGGCGCCTGGCCCACCAAGCCAGTGCGTGGCGTCGTCGGCTTCGCGCCAGGCGGCGGCGTGGACGTCATGGCACGCGCAGTAGGCATACCCTTGGGTGACCTGTTGGGCCAGTCGTTCGTCATCGACAACAAGCCTGGCGCCGCGGGGAACGTGGCTTCATCGGATGTGATTCGCTCCGCGCCCGACGGTTACACCATCTTGTTTGGCACCAGCTTCGGCCAGGCGGTCAATCCATTTCTCATCAAGGGATCTCCCAACATGGCCCGCGACCTCATCCCGGTCGCGATCATCGGGCGTTACAAGTTCCACCTGGTGGTGCGCAGCGAGCTGCCGGTGAACTCGCTCGCTGAACTGATCGCCTATGCCAAGGCGAACCCTGGAAAGCTCAGCTTCGCCAATTCGGGTGCGGGCACGCAGCCGCATCTGCTGGGCGAGCTCTTCGAGAAGCTGGCCGGCGTCAAGGTCCTGCAGGTGCCCTACAAGGGCTCGGGCCCGGCGCTGCAAGCCATGCTGTCGAAGGATACCGACGCGGTCTTCGATCCGGGGATCGCCTTCCCGCATGTGGACGCGGGCAAGCTCAAGATCCTGGCCATCGCCAGCGACAAGCGTCCGCCGAAGTATCCCCAGGTGCCCACATTCACCGAAGCCGGGGTCCCCGGCATGGATGCCGACGCGTGGATCGGCGTGTGGGTGCCCACCGGCACGCCGCCTGCCGTGGTGGCGAAGCTGGACCAGTCGCTCGCGACAGTCATCGCCCGGCCCGACATCCAGAAGCGATTCAATGACATGAGCGCCGAGGCCATCCACATGGACACGGCGAAATTCCGCAGCGTGCTGGCGAATGAGGAAGCGGTGTATGGCGGCCTGATTCGCGAGCGCAACATCACCATTCAATAAGGACGATAGAAAACCAATGAACTTCGAACCCTCCGCGAAGAGCCGTGCCTGGCTGCAGAAGCTGCAGCAGTTCATGGACGAACACATCTACCCCAACGACGCCGCGTACTGGGAGCAGCTGGGCAACGCCGAGAACCGCTGGGCGCCGCAGCCCATCGTGCAGGCGCTGAAGAAGAAGGCACGCGACGCCGGCCTGTGGAACCTGTTCCACCACAAATCTGAGCCGCACCTGACGAACCTGGAGTACGCGCCGCTGTGCGAGCAGATGGGCCGCGTGCACTGGGCCTCGGAGGTGTTCAACTGCTCGGCACCCGACACGGGCAACATGGAGACTTTGGACCTCTACGGCACGCCGGAGCAGAAGAAGCAGTGGCTGGAGCCGCTGATGGCGGGCGAGATCCGCTCGACCTTCTCGATGACCGAGCCCGACGTGGCCTCGTCGGACGCGACCAACATCCGCCTGCACATCCGCCGCGAGGGCGACGAGTACGTCATCAACGGCCGCAAGTGGTTCTCCTCGGGCGCGGGCTCCGAGGCCTGCAAGCTGCTGATCGTGATGGGCAAGACCGATCCGGACAACCCCGACGTGCGGCGCCAGCAGTCCATGATCCTGGTGCCGCGCGACACGCCCGGCGTCCGCTTCGTGCGCAATCTCCATGTCTTCGGCTACGACGATGCACCCTATGGCCACGCCGAGCTGGTGTACGAGAACGTGCGGGTGCCGGCCTCGAACATCCTGCTGGGCGAGGGCCGCGGCTTCGAGATCGCGCAGGGCCGCCTCGGCCCGGGGCGCATCCACCACTGCATGCGCCTGATCGGTTTTGCCGAGGTGGCGCTGGAGGAGATGTGCAAGCGCTCGATGTCGCGCTTCCCCTTCGGGAAGGCGCTGTCGGAGCAGACCGTGACGCAGGAGCGCGTGGCCAATGCGCGCATCCTCATCGACCAGGCGCGGCTGCTGACGCTGCACGCGGCCTGGAAGATGGACACCGTGGGCAACAAGGCCGCGCGGCGCGAGATCGCGATGATCAAGGTGGCGGCCCCGAACATGGCCTGCCAGGTCATCGACTGGGCCATCCAGGCCCATGGCGGCGGCGGGCTCACGCAGGCCTTCGGCCTGGCCTACCTCTATGCGCGGGCGCGCACCACGCGTTTCGCCGACGGGCCCGACGAGGTGCACCGCAACCAGATCGCGCGTCTGGAATACCGCAAGTACAAGCAGCGCGAAAATGTCGCAGGGGCCGAAAAGGCCGAAGTCGCCTGACGGACAGCGCCCCTGCACACAGACGGCTACGCTCCTTGCCCATGACCATTTCTCCCGGCGCCGTGCAGCTCGTCGAGGTGCTGCCCAACCACCGCATCGACGAGGCCGCGCTCGCACGTTACCTGCACGCGCAGCTGCCCGGTTTCGCCGGGCCGCTGACGGTGCGGCAGTTCGTGGGCGGCCAGTCCAACCCCACCTACCACCTGCAGACGCCCGGCCAGGCGTATGTGCTGCGCAAGAAGCCGGCCGGCAAGCTGCTGCGCTCCGCCCATGCGGTGGACCGCGAGTTCGCCGTGATGCGTGCGCTGCACTGCAGCGGCGTGCCGGTGCCCACCGTGCGGCTGCTGTGCGAGGACGAGGCCGTGCTGGGCCAGATGTTCTACGTCATGGACCATGTGGAGGGCCGCGTGTTCACGGACCGCCTCGTGCCCGGCGTGGACCGCGACCACCGCGCCGCGATGTACGACGACATGAACCGCGTGATGGCGCGGCTGCACCAGGTGGACTGGCGCGGCGTGGGGCTGCAGGATTTCGGCCGGCCCGACAACTACTGTGCGCGCCAGGTGGAGCGCTGGTCCAAACAGTACGCAGCCTCGCGTGTCATCGACCTGCCGGCCATGGACCGGCTGCTGGAATGGCTGCCCGCGCACCTGCCGGCCAGCGACGAGGCGGCCATCTCGCATGGCGACTTCCGTGTCGGTAACCTGATCTACCACCCCACCGAGCCGCGCGTGGTGGCCGTGCTGGACTGGGAGCTCACGACCATCGGCCATCCCTTTGCGGACCTGGCCTACAACTGCCTGGGCTACCACCTGCCGTACCTGAACGGGCGTGGCTTCGGGGACTCGGACCTGGCCGCGCTCGGCATCCCGAGTGAGCCGGACTACCTCGTCCGGTATGCCGAGCGCACAGGCCGGGCGGGCATTCCCGACTGGGAGTTCTACGTCGTGCTCTCGCTGTTCCGCACGGCGGCGATCATGGTGGGCGTGCACCGCCGCGCCCTCGACGGCAACGCGGCCGATGCACGCGCCGTGGGCGCCGAGATCTATACGGTGGTGGCCGAACGCGCCTGGGCCATCGCCCAGCGGATCGGGGCCTGAGGCCATGGCCATCCCCTCAAGCGCGCTCGACGGCATCCGCATCATCGACCTCACGTCGGTGATCATGGGCCCCTTCGGCACACGCATCCTGGCCGACATGGGCGCCGACGTGATCAAGGTGGAGCCGCCCGAGGGCGACTCCTTCCGGCGCTACGGCCCGCAGCGCAGCCAGGGCATGGGGGGCTCGGTGCTGAACCTGCACCGCAACAAGCGCAGTATCGCGCTGGACCTCAAGGATGCCGGTGGGCGCGCGGCGCTGCATGCGCTGATCGACAGCGCCGATGTGCTCGTCCACAACCTGCGGCCCCGCTCGGCGCGCGGCCTGGGCGTGGACTGGCCCAGCCTGCAGGCCCGCCGGCCGCAGCTCGTGGTGTGTGCCGCGCGTGGTTTCGGGCAGGAAGGGCCGTATGGCGAGAAGGCGGCCTACGACGACCTGATCCAGGCCGGCTCCGGCTTCGCGGTGCTGAACCAGCAGCTCTACGGCGAGCCGCGGTACGCGCCCACGGCCTGGTGCGACAAGATCGCGGGCCAGGCCATCGCGTATGCGGTGCTGGGCGCGCTGATGCACCGGCTACGCGGCGGTGGTGGGCAGGAGGTCGAGGTGCCGATGTTCGAGACGGCCGTGGACTTCATGCTGGTGGAGCATTTCGGCGCCGGCGCCTTCGAGCCGCCGCTGGGCCGCATCGGTTTCCCGCGCCAGCTCTCACCGCAGCGCAAGCCCTACCGCACGCGCGACGGCTGGGCCTGCATCCTGCCGTACTCGGACCGCAACTGGCACGACTTCTTCGGCTTCATCGGGCGCGAGGAGCTGCGCGACGAACCCGACTTCGGTGACATGGCGCTGCGCGCCGCGCGCATCGGCGAACTCTACGAGCTTCTGGAGGCCGAGGCCGCCTTGCGGGCCACGGCCGAGTGGGTGGCGTTCTGTGACGGCGTGGGCATTCCCTGCATGCCGCTGCTGGGCATGGAGGATTTGCGCGACGACCCACACCTGCGCGCGGTGGACCTGTTGTCCACGCAGGAACATCCCACCGAAGGCGCCTACCAGGGCGTGCGTTCACCGCTGCGGTTTTCGGCCACGCCCTACCAGCTGCGCCGGCACGCGCCGCGGCACGGCGAACACACGGCCGAGGTGCTGCGCGAGCTGGGCCTGCCCGAGGACGAGGTGGCCCGCCTCGCCGGCACACCACCCCAGGCTGCCGCATGACGGAACATTTCCTGCAGGTCAGGGCAGAGGGCAGCCGGCTGCGCTGCATCCTCGACCGGCGCGCTGCGCGCAATGCATTGAACACGGCGATGCTGGAGCAGCTGTTGGCTGCCCTCGCGCAGGCAGGCAACAACGATGCGTTGCGCTGCATCACGCTGGAGAGCGCGGACCCCGCAGCCTTCTGCGCCGGCATCGACCTGCGCGAACGCCGTACCTTGTCGACGGATGCCATGGCGTACCAGAGTGGCCTGGTGCTCGCGCTGGTGAAGGCGCTGGGCCAGGCTCCGGTGCCCGTGGTGGCGGTGCTCGATGGCTGGTGCCTGGGCGCGGGGCTGGAGATCGCATTGGCCTGCGACCTGCGCATTTCGGCCGACAGCGCGCGCCTGGGTTTCCCCGAGATGGACCTGGGCACTTACCCGGGCGGTGGGGGCGCCGTGGCATTGGGTCGCCTGCTGGGACCAGGCCGTGCGATGGAAGTGCTGCTGGGACCGGCGCGGATGGACGCGCGGCGTGCGTTTGAACTGGGCCTGGTCTCCGCCGTGGTGCCGGCTGCGGAGCTGCAGGCGTTGGTGCAGCAGCAGGTCACGCGCCTCGAAGCGGTGGCGCCCGCCGCGGTACGCGCCGTGCGCCGGTCGTTGTACGAGTGCGCGACGCTGCCTCTGAGCGAGGCCTTCCTGCATGACCAGTCGCTGCGCCGGCCGCTGGATGCGAGCGGGGACTACCGCGCGCGCATGGCGGCCTTCGGCCAGGCCTAGCTGTCGGTGGTCCTGGCCTTGCCCTTGGCAGGCTCGGGCAGCGGCAACATGTCGATGAAGCGCTGCGCCGCCGGCCCCAGCGATCCTGCGGAGCGCCACACCAGGTAGATGGGCCGCGTGAAGTTCGCATCGACCACGGGCCGGGTCACCACCAGCTTGGGGTCGAAATACGGGATGCCCATGCTCGGCACCAGGCTGATGCCCAGGTTGTTGCCGATCAGGCCCGCCAGCGTGGCGACCTGTTCCACTTCCAGCCCCGTGTCGTTGATGGCGTTGTCGCGGAAGAAGCTGTCCAGGTGCTGCGCGATGCTGCCGGCGCGGATCAGGCGGATGTAGTCGTGGCCCGCGAGGTCGGCGAGCTGCAGCTTCTTGCGCTTGGCCAGCGGGTGGTCGCGGTGACAGGCCAGTACGAAGTGTTCCTCGAACAACAGGCGGTGCTGGATCCCCACCATGCCGGGGCCGCGGGCCGTGAGCGCGAAGTCGGCCTGGCGGTGGCGAACCTGTTCCAGCGAACGGTCGGGCGGCGCATCGGCCACGCTGACATGGATGCCGGGGTATTTCTCGCGGAAGCGCGCAATCGCCGGTGGCAGCCAGTGCGCCGCGAGCGAGGGCAGGGCCGTGACCAGCACGCGCCCCTTGCGCATGGAGGCATGGTCGCGCAGGTCCTCGCTGATCTCCTCCAGCTCCATCAGCACGCGGCGCGCCGTCTCGACGAAGCGCTCGCCCTCGGGCGTGAGGCTTACGCGGCGGCGGTCACGGTCCACCAGGCGCAGGTCGATCTGGTATTCCAGCTTTGAGATCATCTGGCTCAGGGCCGACTGTGTGACGTTGCAGCGCTCGGCGGCCAGCGAGAAGTGGCGCAGTTCGTCGAGCGCGATCATGGCGCGCAGCACGCGGGTGGAGATTTCTAGCATGCTAATGACAGAGAGTTAAGAATTAATTTTACTGTTGAAGCTGCTGCTTCTACGATGCTTTCACCTCGGCACCGTGTGCCGCTGCTTCACAACAACAGAGACAACTCCGCCACCGACCGGCACGCCTCGCCAGATGACCGTGAACCCTTCCGACGCCCTGCGCGCCATCGCCATCGAACCCTGCACGCTGGACGCCGCCTGCGAGTCGCTGCGGCAGGAGGTGCGTGACTTCCTGGCCACCGAACTGGCCGACCTGCCACCCCTGGAGCGCGCCAAGAACTGGAGCGCGGCCGACCCGGCCTTCAGTCGCAAGCTGGGCGCGCGCGGCTGGATCGGAATGACCTGGCCCCGCGCGTACGGCGGTGCGGAGCGCACGTCGCTGGAGCGGTATGTGGTGCTCGAAGAGCTGCTGGCCGCCGGGGCGCCCGTGGCCGCGCACTGGATCGCCGACCGCCAGAGCGGGCCGCTGCTGATCCGCTTCGCGCCGCAGCTGGCCGCACGCATAGCGCCCTCCGTCGCGGCCGGCGAGACCTTCTTCTGCATCGGCATGAGCGAGCCCGACAGCGGTTCCGACCTGGCCTCCGTGCGCACGCGCGCTGAGCCCGTGGACGGTGGCTACATCGTGCGCGGCACCAAGCTGTGGACGACTTTCGCGCACCTCGCGCACTACATGATCGCGCTGGTGCGCACCAGCGGCACGCCGGCCGACCGGCACAAGGGGCTGTCGCAGCTGCTGATCGACATGCGCGCGCCGGGCGTGCGAGTCAGCCCCATCCACAACATGACGGGCGACCACGACTTCAACACCGTGGTGCTGGACGATGTCTTCGTGCCCCACGACCACGTGATCGGCCAGCCCGGCGACGGCTGGAAGCAGGTCACGTCGGAACTGGCCTTCGAGCGCAGCGGGCCGGAGCGTTACCTGTCCAACACACAGCTGCTGCGCGAGATTGTGGGCATTGCCGATGCCGACGACAGCGCGCAGGCGGAGGGCATCGGCCGGCTCGTCGCGGACTATGCCGTGTTGCGCCAGATGTCGCTGGGCGTGGCCAGCATGCTGATGCGTGGCGAGGATGCGGGCCTGGCGGCCGCACTCGTCAAGGACCAGGGCGCGCTGCTGGAGCAGCGCCTGCCCGAGGTGGCGCATGTGCTGTTCGCTGACGCCGCATTGCCGCCGCAGAGCAGCTTCGCGCAGGTGCAGCGCCATGCGCAGCAGGCCAGCATGGGTTATTCGTTGCGCGGTGGCACGCGCGAGATCCTGCGCGGCATCATCGCGCGCGGGCTGGGGTTGCGATGAACCACGAGATGCAGCAGATGGTGGCGGAGACGGTGCAGCGCCTTTTCGGCGACCTGGTCACCCCCGCGGCGCTGGAGGCCTTTGTGGCCCATGGAAGCCACGAGGCGCTGTGGCAAGCCTGCACCGAAGCGGGCCTGGACCGCGCCACGGCGCACGAGAACCATGGTGGCATTGGCGCGGCCTTCACCGAGACGGCCGCGGTGTTGCATGCGGTGGGGTATCACGCAGCACCTGTGCCGCTGGCCGACAACCTGGTCGCGCACGCGTTGCTGGCCGACACGGATATCGCTCCCCCAGAGTCGGGCATCCTGGTGCCGCTGGACCTCTCCGGTTCATCCAACGTGCGCTGGCACCAGACACGCGAAGGGCAGGGCACGTTGACCGCTACGGTGTCCAACGTCCCCTGGGGCCAGGTGGCGCACTGGGGCGTGGCACGTGTCGCCAGCCCCGAAGGCTGCCACACTGTGTTGGTGAACCTCCGCAGCGCCCAGCGCACGGCGCGGCCCCAGATGGCACACGAGCCCCATGCCGACCTGCAACTGGAAGGCGCCCAGGTCGTTGCCGCCGCGCCCTGTGCGGACGTGGATGGCATGGCGCAGCCCCGTCTGCTGGGCGCACTGGCACGCAGCGCACAGATCGTGGGCGCAATGGAACGGGTTTTGTCTTTGGGCGTGGCCTACGCGAACGAACGCGTGCAGTTCGGCAAACCCATCGGCCAGAACCAGGCCATCCAGCACTCGCTCGCGACCGTGGGCGGGCAGGTCGCCGCCGCCCGCACGGCCGTGCGTGTCGCCTGTGGCGTGCCCCGTGCCAATGCCTTCGACATCGCCGTGGCCAAGGTCCGCGCCGGCGAGGCGGCTGGTATCGCCGCCGCCACGGTGCACCAGGTGCATGGTGCGATCGGTGTCACGGCCGAACACATGCTGCACCACTTCACCCAACGCCTCTGGTCCTGGCGCGCGGAGTACGGCAGCGACGCCCATTGGGCGCGTGAGCTGGGGCGCTGGGCCATTGCCGCCGGCCCCGAGGCGTTGTGGCCCGCGCTGGTGGCGCGGCGGGCGGGGGCGGCGAAGCGCTGACAGGTCTCTTCCAGCCCTGGCGAAGCAGGGCCGGAGGGGGGCGGTATCAGCCCTTGAACACCGGCGGCCGCTTCTCCAGGAACGCCGCCACCGCCTCCCGGTGGTCCGCCGTGCCGTGCGACAGCGACTGGAAGGCGGCCGACATCTCCAGCAGCGTGTCCAGCCGCGTGTGCATGGACTCGCGCAGCAGCCGCTTCGTCAGGCGCACGGCATGCGGCGGATTCGCGGCGATGCGTTGTGCGAGACCCCGGGCCGTCTCCATCAGCTGATCCGGCGACACCACGCGCGACACCAGGCCCCATTCGGCTGCCAGCTTCGCGTCGATGGTGTCGCCCGTGAAGGACAACTCGCTGGCGCGCGACAGGCCGATGAGCCGCGGCAGCAGCCAGGCGCCGCCGTCGCCCGGGATGATGCCCAGCTTGACAAAACTCTCGGCGAACTTCGCCGTGTCGGCCGCGATGCGCACATCACACATGCAGGCCAGGTCCAGGCCGGCGCCGATGGCGGCGCCGTTGATGGCGGCGATCACCGGCACTTCCAGGTTGAACAGCGCCAGCGGCAGACGCTGGATGCCCGTGCGGTAGTCGTGGCGGATCTGCATGCCGTCCACTTCGCCGGCGGACTGCTGCTGCATGGTGCGGATGTCGCCGCCGGCCGAGAACACCGTGCCCGCCCCCGTGAGCACCACGGCGCGCACGCTGCGGTCTTCGTGGATACGGTCGATGGCGGCCAGGAACTCGGGCACGGCGGTGTTGCCGGTGAGTGGGTTGCGGCGTTCGGGCTGGTCCATGGTCAGCGTGACCACGGAGCCGTCCTGTTCGTAGCGCAGAAATTCGGCCATTAAATAGCTCCGTACATCATTTTTAATGTAACTTGGCCGCGCCTACCCTCTCCAGATTGGACGTTATCCAGGCAAGTGCCCGATGTCATGGAGCAATTCAATGCCATGGTCAAAAGATTTCCTATTCCATCGATCTCTACCACCAGTTTCAGACTGTTGGATTTCGAATCAGCGGGGGTTGAAACCCCGTGTGTCTGCGCACGCTGTTAAACCACTGCAGGTGGGCTCTGAGATTGACATTACCAAAAGAGCAACGAGACAAGCCAACTCTCCAATGAGCTGCAAGTTATGTGTATCGTTACATGACTAGTCGTTCAAGGCTAGTTAATTTGACTAAGTCTGTCATAAGGCGGGAATCGCCAAGATCCAATATCCCCGACTAGGGAAGGTCTGCGCAATGCGCTTTGAGATGTGCTGATGTCGAACTGCCAAGCCGATTCGCAGCGGCAGCTTCGTCAGGGCTCAGCATCAGACCGTTTTCGGTCGATTTCCTGGCCGTCTGGCCGTTTGCAGGCGCACTCATGCCAGCGCCCCCACCAAAGTTCGCCGCACCATCCACAAGTTCGACAATGCGAACAGCGTGTGCAGCTGCGCAGTGTTCTTGGCCAGGCCGCGGTAGCGCACCTTGACATGGCCGAACTGGCGCTTGATCACACGGAACGGATGCTCCACCTTGGCCCGGATGCTGGCCTTCAGGCGTTCGAGTTGGTCGGTCAGCTCGTCGAGCAGCCGGGCCTTGTCCAGCAGCTTGCGTTTGCCCGGGCGCATCGCGATGTTCCATCGCACGCCGTCTCGGGCGTCGGGGCGCTTGCCGGCGCCCTGGTAGCCGGCGTCACCCCAGGCCTCGGTTTCCTCACCATGCAGTAGTGTGTTGGCCTCCACCACGTCGTTGACACTGCCGGCCGTGCCACGCACCGTGTGCACCAAGCCCGAGTCCGCATCCACGCCGATGTGGGCCTTCATGCCGAAGAACCACTGGTTGCCCTTCTTGCTTTGCTTCATCTGCGGGTCGCGCTCGCCCGAGGCGTTCTTGGTCGAACTGGGCGCAGCAATCAGCGTGGCATCCACCACCGTGCCGGCACGCAGCATCAAGCCTTTGGCGCCGAGCAGTTCGTTGACCAGCGCCAGGATCTGCGGGGCCAGCTTGTGTTCTTCCAGCAGCCGGCGGAATCGCAGGATCGTGGTCTCGTCAGGCACTGCGGTGTCCCAGTTCAAGCCCGCGAACTCGCGGAACAACGGCACGTCGTGCAGCGACTCCTCCATCGCCGGATCGCTCAGCGTGAACCACTGCTGCATGAAGTGGATACGCAGCATCGTCTCCACGGCAAAGGGCGGGCGACCCCGTTTTCCCTCTGGGGCGTACGGCGTGATCAAGGCCACCAAGGCCGTCCACGGCACCACGCGTTCCATCTCTGCCAGGAACTCACGTTTGCGCGTGCGCTTGGTCGTCAAGTTCAGGCCCAAGTCGGCTTGCTTCATGGCATCGATTTTCTTCGCGTACCCGCCTCGATCAGCACATGGAGGCGCAATTTACGCAGACCTTCCCTAGTGGACACGAACGGCTCCCGTCGCGGTGGCAAGACACGTTGGCATCACGCCGCTTCTCATATTGGTAGGCCATTGCAGGCCGCACGACGCTGTCCGGTTGAGTTTTGGTCAACCGGTTCTCGAAGGCGAAGAGGTTTGAACATATGAGATGCGCTGGGTTTTTCATCGACGATGCGTGGCTTGTGTACTCGCGCATTCACAGCCTCAGAAGCGGCGCTGCTTCCTATAGCACGTTGATCGCGGCCACGATGGCCAGCATCCGTTACGCTCCACATTCACGACTTTAAGAGCGCAGGCGACGCCTACTGCGGTCTTCTGCGCGCCAAAAGATAGGTGTCTTGAAAGACTAGACGAATCGTCAAGTTGCGATCGGCTCGACGCCCATTTTGCTTACGCCCGGCGCAAATATGTTGATCGGTCACAAGGGCACACACTGGATGCGGGCTTAAGACGAAGAAACTTCATGGTGTCTTGGATTGTAGGAAGGCTCCATGGAATTACGCCACCTGCGTTACTTTGTCGCCGTCGCGGAAGAACTTCACTTTGGCCGTGCCGCTGCGCGTCTCAATATTGATCAGTCGCCGTTGTCGCGCGCGATTCGTGATCTGGAATCTCATCTGGGTGTGGAGCTCTTCATTCGAGGAAAAACGGGTACAAGGCTGACGAGGGCTGGCGAGGTATTCCAGTCGGACGTGTACAAGATGTTCACGAGACCATCTGAAGACTACAACGGCCCCGAGGGCACGCTACCGGTGAAGGGGCCTAGCCAATGGGACCGGGACTATCTCGTGCTGCTTGGAGGGTGGGAATGATGAACAACATCGAATTTGTGAGCGCGGGCGCCGGTAGCGGCAAGACCTACAAACTGACCGAAACCCTTGCGCAAGCCCTCGAGTCGGGTGCTGCAAGGCCCCATGCCATTTTGGCAACGACGTTTACGGTGAAGGCCGCCACGGAGCTGCGCGAACGCGCTCGGTCATGGTTGCTGGAGAAAGGCCGTGTTGACCTTGCCACGGCTATCGGACAAGCCAGGTTGCTCTACCTGCTGAGCAGGGACGCGCGGCTGCTCAAGAAAATCCGCGAAAAGGTGGCACCCAAGAACCGGGGCTACACCCAGCTCTCGCGGTACCAGGGAGGCAGCGCGGTGCCTTCGCGCTTTGACGACGAG
>OEIV010000284.1_pt1 | contig 30607 bp, 28 predicted proteins | sample 1539231 | NCBI WGS metagenome assembly OEIV01 (sample SAMN03794762, study PRJEB22550) | activated sludge metagenome | feature: wastewater treatment plant; material: activated sludge; isolation source: Wastewater treatment plant of a petroleum refinery complex | place: Argentina: Buenos Aires ... | reverse complement strand
ATACCCTTACCCCGACGTCCCGCCGTCGGCGGGCTGGCGCGAAGCGCTTTCGTGCTGTGGAATGCTGCCGATATCAAACTCGTCCATTACTCTGTCGAGCAAAGCGGCCGGGAGGCTGCCCGACATATCGACTGAATGCTGTGCTGAATGTACTCGCCGAACTGTAGCCGATGCGCTCTGCAACCTCGGCGAGGCTGACGTCTTGTTGACGAAGGAGATCCTTGGCAATGGCCATGCGCCACCCAAGGAGATACTCCATCGGAGGCACGCCGACGGCACCTGTAAAACGATCGAAGAATACTGAGCGCGAGAGCGCCGCCTTCTTGGCAAGCTCCTCTACGGTCCAGGTTCGCGCGAGATCGGCATGCATCTCCCGTATCGCTATCGCGATACGCGCGTCGCCGAGACCACGCAACAGTCCGGCCGGTGCCGCTTCACCCTGGATCGTCCGAAGCGCCTCGATCAACATGACCTCGACAAGCCGCCCCAGGACAAGATCGCGACCGGGTCTCTCTGCAATTGCTTCATCGCGCACAAGGTGCACGAGGGTGGAGAGTCGTTCCGCGCCGCGCACGTGCACGAGCACCGGCAGCAGCGATACCAAGAGATCGGCCTCCATCGAATCGAAGACGAATGCTCCACCGAGCAAACGCACGTCAGGATCGCCGTCGGGCGTGCCGTGGCGCACCTCTTCCGTCGGTGCCGATGACACCTTGGGATCGATGCACTTCGCCGACGACGGCTCGAAGCCCGATAGGGTGAAGCCGGGTGTCTTTGGCAGGAGCAGAAAATCTCCTGCTTCGAGTGTCAGCGGCCCCTGTCCGTCGACGGTCAGACGACAGCTCCCATCGATGACGGTGCAGAAGCTCGGCTGGCCGAAGTCGGAATAGCGCACTGCCCAACGGCCGGCGCCGCTGATGATCTTGGAGAAGACGGTGCGCGGCCGCAGCAGCGCGATAACTTCCGAAAGCGGGTCGACCATTTCAGGACGCTAACAAACAAAAACAGGACGATCAATTGCGGATCGTCTGGAAATCTCAGTCTAACGTCCGTGTCGTTCAAACATGGAGGAACGACGATGAAGACCGTGCTGATTACCGGATGCTCCTCGGGCTATGGCCTCGAGACGGCGCGCTACTTTCACGCTCAGGGCTGGAATGTGGTCGCGACAATGCGCACCCCGCGCGAAGGCATCCTTCCGCCTGCCGATCGGATGCGCATGTTGGCGCTCGACGTCACGAAACCGCATAGCATCGCCGCCGCCCTCGAAGACAGTGGTCCGATCGATGTGCTCGTCAACAATGCCGGTATCGGCATGTTCGGCGCCTACGAAGCTACTCCCATGTCGGTCGTACGCAGCCTGTTCGAGACCAACACGTTCGGCGTGATGGCGATGACGCAAGCCGTGCTCCCGCAATTGCGTGCGCGCCGCTCGGGCGTGATCGTGAATGTGACGTCGAGCGCCACGCTCGCCCCGATGCCGCTGGTCGCCGCCTATACGGCCAGCAAGGCTGCCATCGAAGGCTTCACCGGATCGCTCGCGCATGAGCTTGGCGGCTTCGGAATCCGCGTCAAGCTGGTCGAGCCGGGCTATGGTCCATCCACGCGCTTCGCCCAGAACGTGCAGACACCGATCGAGGCGACGATCCCGGAGCCATACGAGCGTTACGCTCGTACGATCCTTTCGGCGTACGGGAATCCAAGCGCGGTGACGACCGGGCGCGATGTGGCGGAGGTCGTCTTTCGCGCAGCGAACGACGTGTCCGCGCGGCTGAGATATCCCGCTGGGCCCGACGCCGTGGCGCTGGCGCAAGCAAGCTGAGCCCTCGACCTCTATCGCAACCACGCGCAATGTCAGCTTTCAGCTCGGTCGCGGACGGGGCCAAACGGCCCCTCCGCACCGAACGCCGGAGTCAGAGAATTCCGCTTGTGCGACGGACGACATCTGTACGGGTCAATGCCGCCGAACCGTCGACTGCGGCCCTTGGTCGACCAGACCTCGCGGCTACCGATGTTTGCGCGGCATACATGCGCCCGCTCTGAGCTGTCGCGTCAAAAAAATGCACTCGAATTTGCACCTGCTGCTAACGCACCAAGAGCCGGATCGGACGACAGAGAGCAGCGGCAATGGCCGCCGCTGCTCTCTGAGAGTGTCTTACGCACTCTTGGCAGCACGCAAAGTCGTATCCGGCTTGTGTAGACCGCAGACCGCCAACACCGCCGCACCGTTGACCCAGTAGAACAGCGCATCCAGCCCTGCAAATCCCAGCGCGAACGGCGCAACGACGAAGACAGCGCCGACAAGGACGTCGACCGCCAGGTGGAACCCGTAGGATAGAACCGGGAACACGCCGAGTTCGTGGTCGGTGAATGCCGTGAGGATCAGCGCAGCCACGCCCGTTCCGACTGCAAGCCATTTTGCGGCGGGATTTGAAGTGCCCAGTCCGAGAATGAACGGCAACGCAATGAGGCTGAGCGCGACCGGATAGTCGAGGTATGCATGCATCGTTCTGGTAACAAAGCGCATCGGAGTTCTCCTTCGGCATCCCCGATGGCCGCGCCGGAGATCCGGCTCGGCCACAGTGGGTTGTTTCAGTTGATCGGCGAGGGCAGCTTGTCCTTGAGGCCAGGCCAGTTCGCCTCGGCCTTCTTGATCGCGCCGGGAACGTCCTTCAGCCAAGTCTGCTGAATACCGCTGTCCAGATTCAGGTAGAGCTTGCCGTCGACGACCTTCCAGAAATTCGGATCGCCGTCGAATTTGGCGCCGACCGACACGCCATAAGCGCAGTATCCGCCATAGGCCGGTTCATACTTGGCCGGATCGGACTTGAACGCATCGAGATTGGCCTTGCTGGCGAAGCGGTAGGTTGCCTCCCTATGGACCGTCGCGAACTGCGCGTTACCGCGAACAGGCTTGCCTTCGGTCTGATACGCGACGACGTCAAAGCCGTGCACGGCAAGGCCGGGAGCAGGCTTGCCATCGGCCAGAACGAGTCCGGCGGTCGTGTTGACGTCGGGGCCGGCAAGGGCGGGGGATCCCGTTCCGCCGAAGAGCACACTCGAGAGAGCGAGAGCAGCGAGAAGTGCTTTGGTTCTGGTCATAACCCATCTCCTGACGTGTTCAGAATGGAGTTGTTGAAAGGTCCGCCGCCGATCCTGTTGGCAGCGGCGTTCGATCGTTCCTGCGGCAACATCCGAATGTTCAGGACGGATGCACCGCCGACCCGCGGATCACGCGGTCTTGCGTGGCGACACCTCGGGGAAGTCGATTTCTGTACGGGCAACCTCGTTGACGTAGTTCGTCAGTGTGTTGAGGGCGACATGCGCGACGATCTCGACAAGCTCGGCGTCGTCGAAGCCAGCTTGCCTGACGGCCACCACGTCTGCGTCGCTGACGTGGCCGCGATTGCGCACGATGGTCGCGGCGAAGCGAACCGCAGCATCGGCCTTGGGATCGTTGGAGGCGCCGTTCCGGTTGGCGGTCAATTCCTCGTCGTCGAGCTTGGCAACGTGCCGCGCGAGATAGGAATGTGCCGAGAGGCAGTAGCTGCAGCCGTTGATTTCTGCGACGGCAAGGGCGATGCGCTCGTGTGTCTTGGCATCGAGACGGCCTTTCGACAGCGCGGCCGACAGATCGAAGTAACCTGCCAACGCGGCAGGGCTGTTGGCGATGACTCTGAAGAGGTTGGGAACTGAGCCGAGCTTCTTGCGAGCGTCTTCGAGCAACGGCTTGGCCGCTGGCGGGGCTTCGGCGATCGAAGGGATGGTCGCGATGCGGGTCATGGGTGATTGTCTTTCCGATTGTGCTGACCTTGGGCCGGACTGGCCGTCCGCATCCTCATTGCGCCATTCCATCCGCGCGCACTATTCTGTAAATTCAAGAACCATTGATCCAAGATTTGGAATAGTAGGATGGACCGTCTCGAATCCATGTCCGCGTTCGTTGCCGTCGTCGAAGCCGGAGGGTTCACCGCGGCCGCGCGCAAACTGCACATCCCACTCGCCACCGTGAGCCGAAGGGTGTCAGAACTCGAAGCGCATATCGGCGTTCAACTGCTGATCCGAACGACCCGCTCCGTTGCCCTCACGGAAACGGGACAGCGATACTTCGACACGGCGCGCCGGCTGCTGGACGAGATAAGTGAGGCGGAGCGGATGGCATCGGGCGAGTACATCGCCCCGCGCGGCGAACTGCGCATCGCAGCGCCGGTTGGTCTGGGCCGGACATACCTCGCACCCATCATCAACGAATTCCTGCGGGCCTTTCCCGAGGTCGATGTCGCGCTGCAATTGGGTGACGATGTCATCAACTTGGCCGACGACGGGATCGATATCGCCTTGCGTGTCGGTAGATTGCCCGACAGCAGCCTCAAGGCGATCCGCGTGGGAGAAATTCGTCGCGTCGTTTGCGCAAGCCCGGCCTACCTCAAAGGCGTGCGCCGCCTCTCGTCCCCCGATGACTTGCGCCACCACGCGTGCGTGACCTTCACTGCACTCGAGGCCGCGCATGAATGGACGTTCCATATCGGCAAGACAGCGAAGCGCGTTCCTGTGCGATCTCGGCTATCGGTAAGCGCTGCCGACGCGGCGGCAGATGCCGCCGCTACAGGGCTCGGCATCACGCGGCTGCTTTGCTATCAGGCGCACCCCGCAATCACAGCAAAGAAACTGAAGCTCATTCTGAGAGACTACGAACCGCCGCCCTTGCCGGTCAATTTCGTCTATAGAGCCGGCCGATCGACACCACAGAAGCTCAAGGCCTTCATTGATTTCGCATCGCCGCGCATGAAGTCACGCCTCGTCTTCGAACCCTAGAGCATCATCCGACCGCACGGAATCGCGGCAGCGAATAGCGCTCTAGCCGTTTTGGAGAACGACGAAGTGACCAAACACAGAGCCGGCATTACGTTTGCCCAGCTTCGCGACATTCCACGCGAGGACATCCAAGCGCACATGTCCGACCCGCGTGTCAGCAAACACATGCCCCTCAGCACGTTCGAATGGAACAGCGAAGCGGTTGCGAGCTTCCTTGCGATGAAGGGCGCTTACTGGCGCCGCGACGGACTGGGGCACTGGGCCTTCCTTTCTGACGGCGTCTATGTGGGCTGGGGCGGGTTCCAGAAGGAGGGCGATGAATGGGACTTTGGACTTGTGTTGAGGCCAGAGTGCTTTGGGCTGGGCATGCGGATTACCCAGACGGCGCTAATATTTGCGCGAGCCGACGCGCGTATTCCGTTCGTGACATTCCTTCTGCCGCCATCACGAAAGAAGCTCGGCGCTCTGGTCCGTCTCGGAGCCAAGCTCATCGGCGACGTCGAACACGCGAACACGCGATTTCTAAAGTTTCGCCTTGAGACGCAGTGAGCATGGGCCATCGGGAGTGGCTCTGAGGTCCAGACGCGGATGGCTTACGGAAGCTTCTCACATGTCGCGCTGGTGAATTTCAAACGTGCACGAGGCAACCGTTCGTCGGCGAAGCCAACTCGAACCAGACAGGCCGTTAGCTTCTCGTAGCCGGTATGCCGTTGTCTCCACCTGGCCCTGGGCCGAAATCGGTGTGACGGTCGGTGCGTGGCCAGTGCGTCGTGGCTCCGCGTTTGCACCCCGAATGAAAGCTGTTGAAGGCTCGGCGTGAGTGTCGGTGTTGCCGACGAAGCGGGCAGCCGCCAACCTAGCCGACTTGTGCAACAGCGGCAGATGAAGCGCAGAGAGCACGTCGATCAGACGAGCGGACCGTGTCCGGACGAGAGCCAGTTCGGCATTGCTACAGAATAGTGGTCGGACGCGGTAAGATGCGTTTTCGCGTCAAACCAGTGGTCCTTACTGGCTCGCGCCACCTGTCATCACTGAAAAGATGTTGGGAAGGGACGCCGGCAAGATGCCGGTGTTGGATCTCGCCGCTTCCGGACCCGATGCCTTTGCGCCATTGCCGCACCGGGAAGCACCATCGACGCCCAGGCTCGCAATCGCGGTGATGACGCCGCCGCAGTTCTGATACTGTGCGTCGCCCTTCATTCCCATCGCGGCATCGCCACAGTCCTGCTTCAAGTCGGCATCTCCCGTTGCCTCGCAGCGGGCCCGGAGATCGTTGTAGGCGCTCTGCAGTTGTTGTGGCACCGGGTTGCGGAACTCGGGCCCGCGTGCGTTGTCGATCGTCATCCGGGCGATATCGATCTTCAGCGGTAGCATGCTGCGGCCATAGAAGCGTTCGCCGATGCTCGCGACCTTGTTGGCCTGATCGTACTGTCGACGAACCGCGTAACCGAGTGCGAGCCGCTGGTAGAACGTGCGCGTCGCCGGTTGCTTGAGGTCCGACGACGCGAGCATCCTGAAGGCGGTCTCGCTGTCGATCGTATTGCCGAATAGTAGTGCGTCTGCCATCAGCATGCGCGATTCAGGGTGGTTCGCGCCCGCCATCGCCTCGGCGCGCTTGGTCAACTGGATCGCGTCAGGTGCGCGGCCATCGCGGACGGCATCGGCAACCTGGCGCAGAATAGTCCATATCGCTCGTTTGCGCTTGATGGGGCCGCTGTCGAGAGCCGCACGGTATGGCGCGACCACGGGGGGCTTGGGTTCCGAGTTGGGGAAGGCGACGGCGATGTCCTTGACGACGTTGTCACGCCGCGACTCCGCGCTCGGGTGCTCCGCGATGATGCTGAGCGCAGCCTGCCCGACCGATGTGACGATCCCTGGCACCAGACCGGCGTTCTGGACGAGCTTCTCCTGCCTCTTGCGCTCGGTCTCCTCAGCATCGTGCCACCGCTGAATGAGGACCAGAATGGCGCGGGGATCGTAGCCTGCATTTCCAGCAAGGCGGGTTCCGAACAGATCGGCCGCATGTTCCTGCTCGCGCGAGTACGCTGTGAGGAGGATATCCTGGGTCAGCGTGACGAGCGCCTGATGGATGCCGTAGGCCTTGAGGGTGTCGTTCTGAACGGCCTTGGGGTCCTTGATGTAGAATTCGCGGGTGTCGCCATATCGGCGCATGCCGCCATTGCGAACGCTGCTGGCGGCGAAGGCGACGCCGACTGCGGCAGTGGCGATCTTGGCGAGCATCTGCGCCTGTTTCTCATCCTCGTGATGGCGCAAGACGATATGGCCGAGTTCGTGTGCGATGAGCACAGCGAGCTGGTCCTCATTCTCGATTTCGTCGAACGCGCCAATGGGAATGAGGATGTCTCCCGATGGCGTGGCCTTCGCACGCACGGAATTACCGGAGACGACGAAGATGCCGACGCGCTCCGGCTTGGGCCCGTGCCAATGATCCATGAGCTTATGGACAATGCCGCCGAGGTAAGCCTCGACCTTGGGGTCACGTATGATGCCGAAGCCGTCGGAGGCGTGCGCGTCGGTTGCACTGGAGGGCTCGGGCGCGGCGGCGAAGACGCGCCCCGAACTTTCGCTGCGGATGCTTGTGAAGCTCGACTGATCGACGCTTACCAAGGAGAGTGAGGAAACCGACATCCCTTCGCCGCCGGCGCAGCCGGCGAGTGCTAGGGCGCAACTGGCGATCACTGCGACCGCACTATTCCATGAACCCATCGAACCCATCGGCGTTTTTCCCCCGCCTCGATCGGCGCCCGCACTGCTGCCGTGGCCGCAGCGTCGACTGAAGTCCTGCCCCGCTAGCGAATGCAAGCCGCTGAAGACGAGCCCGCGCCGACAGGGCCCGACGCGCCCGGCGATGACCGCGGATCGACCTTGCAAGGCCTGGCCGACATCGCAACGTCTTCGATCTTGACCCAGCCGGTGCTGTCGCTTGCGACCGCAAGCTCGATAAAGGCCGTGCCGTCCTTGTAGACCGGCACACCTTCGCCGCCCGATGCCATGCGCTCCTTCGGAAACTGCGCGGCCTGCATCTGTGTAACGAGAGTGCCGTAAGGCTTGTCGTAGACCTTCACGATGGGGGTGTAGAATTTCAGGACATGCCGCTCTGCCGGGCGTTCGGGGCGCGGATTGCGGGGAATAGCCCGCTGCGCGCTCACTATTTGCGCCGGCGCAGGCGGCGGGGACACCGCGTGGCTCGACCGAGTGGTTGGTGGGCGCGTTCCGGCCTGCGGCTGAACGACTTTGGCGGACGTGACACCGGACGGTGGCGCTGGCATCGCCGTTTGCTTCGCGGGAGGCGACTGTACCAATGTCGGCTGCGCCGTGCTTGGCGGGGCTTCCGCGGTGTTGCTGGTTTGGTGAACCTGCGGAGCTGGCTGGCCCAAGGCCACGACCTCGGGACCGTTGTTGCCCAAGCATGCCGTCAGCGCCGGCGTCGCCATCAAGACGACCGTAACGCAGGTCACTTTGCCGCGAAACCGCGCAGCCCCGGCTACAAAAACGCCGAACAGCATGAGAACCCCCGTCCCAATATAGACAACATTAGTGCATGTGCAATTTGGGGGGAAGTCTGATTTTCCAATTTGGTGACGTCCGAGACTGGCGGTGGTCAGTTTCCGACTTCATCGGTTGCAATCGTCGCGAGAAGGAGGAGCGCAGCAACGTTTGGAGGGGGTGTCGACAACAGCAGGGCCAATGCGCTTACGATTGGCGGGACGATGAGCAGGGCGATGGCGAAGCGTATCAGCCCGCCGCCAGCACGCGCTAGTGCTCCCCAACGATCGCTGTCGTCGGCAGCCAGGTAGATGCCCATCAATGCAAAAGCACCGGAAATCAGGAGCGTGGCGATCGCTAACTTCGCGAATGGCAACCCATTAATGTACGCGGCAGTGAAGCTGGTTATGAGCAGCAGAAGCACGAGGGCAAGAGAAGAATAGATGAGAAATTTGCGGTACCCTGAGCACCATAATGTTTGCATTGAAAGAAGCAGGACCAGTGCGAGCATGAAGTCGACGAGGATGCTGCATCGGAATTCGATTCCGGCGATTGTCGTGATGGGCATCGCGTAGGCATAGCCCGACCCTTTGGCCAGCAGTGTTTCGGCCGCTGCGGCGTGAAAGGCGGCACCTGGAACCCAGCCAAGCACCGGCGATTCAACTTTGTCGTTTATTCCGACGATGTCGACACCGTAAACGACTGCGCGCCCGGCGAAGAACTTGTCCAGTCGCTTGCTGCACAGCGTGCCGTCTTGGCCGCACTGACTGGACATGTTGCGTACATCGAGCGCTGTGAATGTGTCGGTCGCCACGCATGCGCCCTGGCCGAAGTCGCGTCCGTCGGCGACACCGCTCTCCCGACCACCTTGGATCACGGCATGCCACAGCTCTGCCGCCGCCGTTGCGAGATGTGAGAGTGGTCCGGCCGCGCCATCGTCTTGCGGACGGGGGCAGCTCACTCCTCGACGACCGTCACGCGACACGTTCTCGATGCTGGTCGCGCGGTCGGCCATCAGCGCCGACGAAAAGAAGTATGTCCAGGACGGGTACATCTGCACGCGCGTTCGCGAGGCGTTGGGAGCGACGAGGTTGAGCAGCTCTTGCCGGTCCCGGCAGCCGGCAAGCCCCGATCTTTGCTCGGGCGTTGCGCGCTCGCAGTAAGCAAACAGCATCGATAGAGCAGCGCTGGCCTGCGGCTCTGCCGTTCCTGCGTCTTCACCGAAGGTAACAATCGGGTATGTGCCGTCGCGCGCAACCGGCGACAGCGAGATCGGCTCGGCTACGCGCGCCAGATGATCGAGGGCCCTTCCGACGACGCAGTCCTCGCTTAGCTGCCGGCCATAGAGAGGATCACACGGGCTCGGTGGTATGGAGCGTACTCGAGCGATCATCACCTTGGTCGGGGCAACAGGTGCCGCAGGTGCAAGGCCCATGAGTAGGCAGCGTTCTCGCTCGGCAGGATCCGTACCCGACAACACGCGCATCAGTTCATCAAGTTCGGGATCGATGGCGCCGCTCGCATCCGGAGGCGTGTCCGAACGCACGCCGCGGAAGGTGATGTCGATGAACAGCGCGGCGGGCGCTGTGCACATGATCGGGCGTAATATGGACGCATGCTGCGAGAACGTCAGCGGATAGCCGCGCTCACGGTTGAACTCGGGTGCGGAGCGGTCGTCGATAAGCACCAGCGAGACCGGTCTGGGTCCGGTGTCGCCGCGAAACAGGGAAATGACGCGATAGACCAGTTCCTGAGAGGTGCGCGAGGTATCCGAAGCAAGTCCCAGCGGGTCGACGACAAGGAACAGCGCAAACCCCAAGAGCTTGACCGCCAAGCTGCACCAGCGTGAACGGCACCATCCGCCGGCTCGTTTGAGAAGTCCACTTCCCTCGGCCATAGACCGCAAGCCTCCCATCACGCCCCCACCAACTCATTGCGTAGCCTCCGACGTAGGCATTGGCAACGGCTGTCGGTCACCAGATCAGCACGGCTTGCCTCTGTGCATTCGACGGCGTGGTTCGGAGCAGTCGTTGCTTATGGAAGCACGGGTCTACCGCCTCATTTGCGGGCGGAAGCATGCGGTGGCGTATCCCCGATTGGCCGACGCAGAATTAAAAGCGAGGAACATCACTGCCGGTGCTCTCATCGATGTCGGTTCTCGGGGGTATCGCAATCTTGGGCGGTGGACCGGTCGGGAGGATGTGAGCGGCATGGCCCAGGCTGAGGGGGGCGGACACAATTGGTTCGGCGTTCTTGGCGGGGCAGTTGCGAACTGCTGCGCAAAGCTGGATGAGCGGACAGCCCTCCGTCATTCACTCCGGATCGCCCTGTTACCATCCCCTTCCGCGGGATTGTCTGGCGGTCCTGCAGCGCGCAATTGGACAGCAGCGCGCACGGCGTGCCGCACTCGGGATTGTCTGGCGGTGGTCCCTTCACATCGAGCGGAGGGAAGCGGCCAATTCGAAACCGTGCCCCTTGCAGTTCACGACGGCGTGGATGAACCGCCGGTCGAAGCGCGGGGATCTTCGCCAAGGGCATCCTGCGGCCGGGTTTGGCCATCGCCATTCTGAGGTTCGACGCTGGCCTGTGCGCTCGCAGCCGCGCCTGCCGCATTCTCGGGGGGCGAGGCGCTTGCCTCTTCCGTGGTCGACGTGGAAACGGTGCCAGGTTCTGGCCCAGACGGTTCGCCAGCGACCTCCGCCGCGCCCTCGTTATGCGCCGTTGCGACGTCGTCGTTCGGACGGCCGCGCCGCTCCCATGCGGCGATTTCCTCGTCCGTCAGCATCCCCTTGCCGACGCGGTACGCCGTGGCGATGGCGCCGGTAGCCCATTGCGCATCCGTGTAGTCACCGCAGCAATCATCGAGGCCATCGTGCAGCGAGAACACCGGGTCGGAGGTCCAGAGCTTGCGCAGTGCCCCCGAGCGCACGTCAGCCGGCACTGATTTTCCCATGAAGCGCGTGTAGTCCGACGAGGCGTCGAGAGCGTCGATGTCGAGCGTCTCCATATCCGGTTCGGCAGGATCGTGTGTGGCAGTGTGTGTGTTCGAAGGCCCGGCAGGCGCATTCCGTGACGCCAACTGCTGTTCGCCGCTCGCGGGGGCGAGGTGCGCCGGCTCGTCGCGTCCGGGCTCATCTGGCGCATTGCGTGCCTCGGCCTTGCGGCGCGACCAGCGGGCGAGGACGCCTTCATTCTCTTTGCTCATGGCTCGACCTAGGCTCCGTCGCGATCACCGGGATCGCGGCCTGCGGCGATCATCCGGCGGCGCAAGGCATCGATGGGTTCCTGTCCGAACTGATGCTGCTCGGCGCGATGGTGCGCCGTCCGCTGCCGCTTGGCGAACGGCTCGGCGACGTGATGCTCTGCGACGAAACTCTCGATGCGCGCGAGTATGGCCGGCGGGATGGGAACGCGGCCGACGATCTCTGTCCCGCTTTCGGCGTTGGCCTGTGCCTCGAAGGCCGACGCTGCGACCAGAAGCAACTCGATCGGAGGCGCTTCGCCCGCGTCCGGGTTCTCCCGCAGCACGACGTACAACACGGGCTTTTCACCCGCGAGGTTCTCCGCGTAGGCGCTGGTGTCCTTGCGATGCAGGACGAGCGTCGTCGCGCCCGCATGAAAGATGTCGGCGTCCGGCGACTGGCGCAACCGTGTCCATGCCGGGAGCGCCAGCGGTTCATCCAAGACTTCCGCGACGCGCCAGACGTGATCGCTCCACGGGCTGTCGATGCGCTCGCGAGCGACAATAACGCTGACGCCAATCAGCTCTGAATTCGACACGACTTGCGAGGACCTCGTTATGTGTTTTGGAGAATAACGCTTCCGCGTGCGCCATGTTCATCGACGTATAACTTGGACTTTACCGGCGGGTCCATTGCCTTCTAAGACTTGTGTATCGTGCGCGGCCGATCGACGTGGGTGCTTACTCGCGTCGTGGGGGGATCGGCGTGGAAAGTCTGGGGAGCACACGAATGAAATCTTCCGACGAGACATTGCTCGTCTGTTCGTGTCAGCGGTCCATGGACGTCGATGCCAAGCGTCTCGGCGATATGTTGGGGCAAGGCGCGCTGCCGTTGCACCACGAGCTTTGCAGGGCCGAGATCGGTGCCTTCAAGTCGGCGTGCCGAGGTGAGCGCGCGGTGCGCGTCGCCTGCACACAGGAGGCGCCGCTGTTCCGCGAGGTCGCCGACGAACTCGGTGTCGACGAAGAGCGGTTGAGGTTCACCAACATCCGTGAGCGCGCCGGCTGGTGCGAAGACAGGAGCGCGGCATTGCCGAAGATGGCCGCGCTGCTGGCCGAGGCACGTGTCGATGTCAAGCCTGCCGGCGTGCGCTCGCTGTCATCGCAGGGCGTCTGCCTGGTCTACGGCTCGGGCCAGGAGACGCTCGACGCAGCCGAGGCCCTCTCCTCGCGCCCCGACGTCTCTGTTCTGTTGAGGGATGCCGAAGGAGCCACCCCCCCCGCCACGGCAAACGTGCCGGTGCACAAGGGCCGCATCAAGCGTGCCTCGGGGCGTCTCGGCGCCTTCGAGGTCGAGGTGGATGGCTACGCCTCTCCGCTTCCGTCCTCGCGTGAGAAATTCGAGTTCACGATGGCGCGCGACGGCGCGAAATCGAACTGCGACCTGATCCTCGACATGTCGGGGGCGACGCGCCTCTTCTCGGCATCGCAGCGCAGGGATGGGTATGTCGCGGTCGATCCCGCGCATCCGGCGGCCGTCAACCGCGCTCTCTTCGAGATCGCCGATCTGGTCGGCGAGTTCGAGAAACCGATCTACGTGCAATTCACCGAGGGCCTCTGCGCCCATTCGCGCAACCGCAAGACGGGATGCCACCGTTGCCTCGACGTCTGTCCGACCGGTGCCATCACGCCGAACGGCGACCACGTGTCGATCGATCCGTTCATTTGCGGCGGCTGCGGAAACTGCGGCGCAGTCTGCCCGACGGGTGCGGCGAGCTATGACTACCCTTCGAGCGAGGACATGGCGCGGCGCGCGCAAGCGTTGCTCCAGACCTACCTTGCCTGCGGTGGCGCGCGCCCGGTGCTGTTGCTTCACGACGAGCGCCACGGCGCGCCGCTGATCTCGGCGATGGCGCGGGCGGGGCGTGGCCTGCCGGCAAATGTGCTGCCGCTGTCGCTGCATTCCGTTCATCAGATCGGCCATGACCTGCTGGCCGAGCTGTTGGCCGCGGGAAGCGAACACATCGTCATCCTCGCTTCGCCGGAGCAGCCCGCCGAGGTCGAGGCGCTCGCCGCAGAGATAGGACTGATGTCGTCCATCCTTGCAGGCATCGGCCTTGATGCACCGCGGCTGCATCTGCTGACGGAGCGCGATCCCGATGACGTGGAAAGCGCGCTGTATGGTCTGCCGCCGATCAAGGCGATCAGCCGGCGGAGTGGTGCGACGAGGCGGTCCCACGCCGACAAGCGGAGCATAGCGCGTTCGGCGCTCGCCGCCGTCCATGCTGTTGCGCCAGCCCCCGAGAAGCGGATCGCGCTGCCCGCCGGCGCTCCTTATGGCCGGGTGGTGGTCGATACGTCGGCCTGCACGGTTTGTCTCGCTTGCGTCAGCGCCTGTCCGACGGAAGCGCTTCGCGACAGCGGCGAGCGACCCGAGCTGTTGTTCGTCGAAGCATCCTGCGTGCAATGCGGGATCTGTCAGGCGACCTGCCCGGAGAAGGCGATCGGGCTGGAGCCGTCGTATGATTTCACGGCGGCGGCGGAGACACTGGTCTCGCTGAAGCGCGAAGAGCCGTTCGAATGCGTCCGGTGCGGCAAGCCGTTCGGCTCGCGTTCGAGCGTCGAGCGCATCGTCGACAAGCTCAAGGGCAAGCACGCCATGTTCAAGAACGAGGCGCAGGTCCGGCTGATCCAGATGTGCGACGATTGCCGTGTGATTTCGCTGAGCGAGGCGGGCGGAGATCCCTACGCCTACGGCGAGCGGCCGCGCGTGCGAACGACGGACGACTATCTGACGGCCGACAAGCCGGCGTCGACCAACAAGCGCGGAGCCTGACGGCGATGCAGTGCAGCATGGCGATTCGTGGCATACCGTGCACCCAGAGAATGCTGGGAAACGCTGTCGATTCCCGCCCGTTTTGGCTGATCGCACGTGTTGGCTGCGGGGCGTTCCGGGCCACTGCGCTGCTGCAATGCAGTCGATCAAATATTCGAAATTTCAGGAAGAAATTGCATCAACCGGTTGCGCGATATGGGGAACCTGTGCACACTCATGCTACAAAAAGGGCAAAGGGTGGCCTTCCGTGGTCGTCCGAGAATCCTGGGAGGGTGAACTAGGGCATGCCTCCGCTGCCGTCGTCCGCCGTATCCGAGCATGAACAGGCTTTCGCTGCGGTTGCCGCCGAGGATCGGCTGCGGGCAGACGTCTACCGTTTCCTGGCGCGCCTGCTGTCGAGCCCAGTCGGGGCGGAGGAACTCGCGGTCGGCGCGAGCCTCGAGGGCGACGCGACGAGCTTCGGTCAAGCCATCGACGCCCTCGCCGCGGCCTGCCGCGACACGAGCCCTGCCGAGGCTGCTGTCGAGTATCAGGACCTCTTCATCGGGCTCGCGCGCGGCGAGATCCTGCCCTACGGCTCGTACTATCTCACCGGCTTCCTGCACGAGAAGCCACTCGCCCGACTGCGCCGGGACATGGAGCAATTGGGCATCGAGCGCGATCCGGAGGCGACAGAGCCCGAGGACCACATCGCATCGCTGCTCGAGATGATGGCGGGGCTGATCGACGGTGGTTTCGGCGAGCCGCTTACCCTCGCCGAGCAGAAGCAGTTCTACGAAGCCCACATCGGTAGCTGGGCGCGTGTCATGTTTCGTGACCTGGAGAAGGCGGAGGCGGCACGGCTCTATGCAAGGGTCGGGGCGGTCGGACGCACCTTCATCGAGATCGAGAACGGCGCGTTCCGGATGGTGTGACGGGGCAGGGTCAGAAAGATTGTCCGCGGCGGCGGAATGCACGACCGAAGGCGAAACGAGAGAACCGCGATCGGACCCGCTCCGATGGCGAGCAGGGGAGCAGACAAATGCAAGACAACGCAAAGAAGTTGCCCGCCGACACGATTGAAACGGATCGACGCGGCCTCCTGAAGCTGATCGGCATCGGGTCGGTCGGAACCGCTGCCGTCGCGATGGGCGCCGAGAGCGCGACCGCGGAAGTGGCGAAGCCCGCGGACGCGAACGGCTATCGCGAGAGCGACCACGTCAAGACCTACTACGACCGCGCCAGGTTCTGATCGAAGAGAATTCGGGAGGGGCCGCGCGGCCGAATGGTCCGCGAGCGGCGCCCGAGGAGCGAGGAGACTGCCATGCTCAAGAAGAAGACAAAGGGAACGGCACGCGGCGGTCGGCTCTCGTCGGCACTAGACGATCAGGCTGGTAGCTCGGTCGACCGTCGCGCTTTCCTGCGCAATTCCGGTCTCACGATTGGTGGCCTCGCCGCGGCGGGAACGCTGGCGAGTGGCCGTGTGCGCCCGGCGGCGGCCAATCCCGCTGCTTCGGCCGCCAAGGTCGAGATCAAGAAGACGGTATGCACCCACTGCTCGGTCGGCTGCACCGTTCTCGCCGAGGTTCAGAATGGCATCTGGGTCGGCCAGGAGCCGGCATTCGACAGCCCGCTCAATCTCGGCTCGCATTGCGCCAAGGGCGCAGCGGTGCGCGAGCACGCCCACGGTGAGCGCCGGCTCAAGTATCCGATGAAGCTCGTCGGCGGCAAATGGGTCCGCATCTCGTGGAACGACGCCATCAACGAGGTCGGCGACAAGCTGATGTCGATCCGCGAGAAGTCTGGCCCTGACAGCGTCTACTGGCTCGGCTCCGCCAAGTACTCCAACGAGCAGTCCTACCTCTATCGCAAGTTGGCCGCGTTCTGGGGCACCAACAACGTCGACCACCAGGCACGCATCTGCCACTCCACGACCGTCGCGGGCGTCGCGAATACGTGGGGCTACGGCGCGATGACCAACTCCTACAACGACATCCAGAAGTCGAAGGCGATCTTCCTCATCGGCGGCAACCCGGCCGAGGCGCATCCCGTCTCGCTGCAGTTCCTGCTGAAGGCGAAGGAGCAGAACAACGCCCCGCTGATCGTGCTCGACCCGCGCTTCACGCGTACAGCGGCACACGCCAGCGAGTATGTGCGGTTCCGTCCCGGTACCGACGTCGCGCTGATTTGGGGCATCCTCTGGCACATCTTCGAGAACGGCTGGGAAGACAAGGACTACATCTCCAAGCGCGTCTGGGGCATGGAGTACGTCCGCGACGAAGTGAAGAAGTGGACGCCCGAGGAAGTCGAGAAGGTGACCGGCGTGCCGGGCGCTCAGCTCCTCCGCGTCGCCCGCACGATGGTTCAGAACAAGCCCGGCACGGTGATCTGGTGCATGGGCGGCACGCAGCACACCACCGGTAACGCCAACGTCCGCGCCTACTGCATCCTGCAGCTCGCGCTCGGCAACATGGGCGTCGAGGGCGGCGGCACCAACATCTTCCGCGGCCACGACAACGTGCAGGGCGCCACCGATTTCGGCCTCAGCATCGACAGTCTGCCCGGCTACTACGGTCTGGCCACCGGCTCGTGGAAGCACTGGTCGCGGGTCTGGAACGTCAGCTACGACAGCATGCTCGCCCGCTTCGTCGATCAGAAGGCGATGGAGCTGGCCGGCATTCCGGTGAGCCGCTGGGCGGACGGCGTGCTCGAGGACCCGAAGAACATCACCCAGAAGGACAAGCTGCGGGCGATGATCTACTGGGGCCACGCTCCCAACTCGCAGACGCGCGGTCCGGACCTCAAGAAGGCGATGGAAGCGCTCGACCTGCTGGTCGTCGTCGATCCCTATCCGACCGTGACGGCCGTCATGCACGACCGCACCGATGGCGTCTATCTGCTGCCGGCGGCAACGCAGTTCGAGACGGCGGGCTCTGTCACCGCGTCGAACCGCTCGCTTCAATGGCGTGAGAAGGTGTTCGGACCGTTCTTCGAGGCGCTGCCCGACCACACGATCATGTACAAGCTCGCCAAGAAGTTCGGCTTCGAGAAGGAGATGTTCAATCAGATCAAGGTCGAGGCAGACGAGCCGAACATCGAGGACATCACCCGCGAGTTCAACCGCGGCATGTGGACCATCGGCTATACCGGCCAGTCGCCCGAGCGCCTCAAGCTGCACATGGCCAACCAGCACACCTTCGACAAGGTGACGCTGAAGGCCAACGGCGGCCCGTGCGACGGTGAGACCTACGGCCTGCCGTGGCCGTGCTGGGGCACCGCCGAGATGAAGCATCCCGGCACCGCAAATCTCTACGATCCGTCGAAGCCTGTGGCGGAAGGCGGCCTGTGCTTCCGCGCCAACTTCGGCCTGACGGCGCCGAAGGAGTACGCGACGGGTGACGCGGTGCGCGACAACATGCTCGCGGTCAACAGCTATCCGGTCGGTTCCGAGATCCAGGATGGCCACCCCGAAGTGACCATGGCGATGCTGCAGAAGCTCGGCTGGGACAAGGACCTCACCGAGCCCGAGCTGGCGGCGATCACCAAGGTGGCCGGCAGCAGCGAGGCGGAGAAGCTCGCAACCGTCAACTGGAAGACGGACCTTTCGGGTGGCATCCAGCGCGTTGCGATCAAGCATGGCATCGCCCCCTTCGGCAATGCCAAGGCGCGTTGCGTGGTTTGGAACTTCCCCGACCCCGTTCCGAAGCACCGCGAGCCGCTCTATACGCCGCGCCGCGATCTGGTGGCGACGTATCCGACCCATCCCGACCGGCGGCATTCGCGTCTGCCGACTCTCTATGAATCGATCCAGAAACAGGACTTCTCGAAGGACTACCCGATCGTCCTCACGTCCGGCCGTCTGGTCGAGTACGAAGGCGGTGGCGACGAGACGCGATCCAACCCGTGGCTCGCCGAGCTCCAGCAGAACATGTTCGTCGAGATCAATCCGACCGATGCCAACAACCTCGGCATCCGGGATGGCGAGACGGTGTGGGTCGAAGGGCCGGAGAAGGGCAAGGTCAAGGTCATGGCCATGGTGACGGAGCGCGTCGGCAAGGGCGTCGCGTTCATGCCGTTCCATTTCGGCGGCATGTTCCAGGGCAAGGATCTGCGTTCGAAGTATCCGCACGGTGCCGATCCGATCGTGCTCGGCGAAGCGACCAATACGGCGCAGACCTACGGATACGACGTCGTAACGCAGATGCAGGAGACGAAGACCACGCTCTGCAAGATCAGCCGCGCTTGAGAGAGAAGGGGCCAGACGAATGGCACGGATGAAATTCCTCTGCGACGCCGAGCGCTGCATCGAGTGCAACGCGTGCGTCACCGCTTGTAAGAACGAGAACGAGGTTCCGTGGGGTGTGAACCGCCGGCGTGTCGTCACCATCAATGACGGCAAGCCGGGTGAGCGCTCCATCTCGGTCGCGTGCATGCATTGTTCGGACGCGCCGTGCATGGCGGTGTGTCCGGTCGATTGCTTCTACCAGACCGCCGATGGCGTCGTGCTGCACAACAAGGATCTGTGCATCGGCTGCGGCTACTGCTTCTATGCGTGCCCATTCGGCGCGCCGCAGTATCCGCAGACGACCAGCTTCGGCAGCCGTGGCAAGATGGACAAGTGCACGTTCTGCGCGGGCGGGCCCGAGGCCAACAACTCGGATGCCGAGTTCAAGAAGTACGGCCGCAACCGTCTCGCCGAAGGCAAGCTGCCGCTCTGCGCCGAGATGTGCTCGACCAAGGCGCTGCTCGCCGGTGACGGTGACATCGTCTCGAAGATCTACCGCGAGCGCGTCGTGTCCCGCGGCTTCGGCACCGGTGCGTGGGGCTGGGGCAAGGCTTATCCCGGCCAGTCCGGCTAAGGCTTGACGAGCGTGTTCGGGGGCCCCCTCGCCGGGGCCTCCGCCTGTAGCGCGATCCGCACCCATGCGGATCGCGCCGACGCCCGCGGGCCACCATGGGCGATGGCTCAAGCAAGTGACCTCGGTCCCTCCTCGAACCAACGTTCAACCAACGTTGCGAGCGCGCCGAGCGTCGATCGACCATCTGCAATTCGGACCCGTGTCCGACTCGAGGATCACACATGACGAGACGCGGCGGGCTGCTGCTGGCCGTCGGGGCGACGAGCCTCCTCTTCGCGGGTTGCAGGGCCGAAGAACAGAACAGACCGGTGCACCTGGACAAGGGGACCTACGCCGGCCAGCAGGATGAAGCCTTGACGGACCAGCAGCGCAAGCTGCTGCGGGAGCGCGCGGACCGGGGGCACTGATGCCACCGGTCGAGCCACCGGTCGAGGAGACATCGTTGCTGCTGGCCGGGCAGTACGATCCTGCCCTTCGGGGCGACGGGCGGCGCCATACGAAGACGTGCGGGATCGCGCATACGCAATGGGGAGCATGACATGATCGTCTCTACGGCTCTTGATCGCCGTATCGGTGCGGTTGCACGGCGCAGGTCCGATCTCGGCCGGTTGGCGGCGACGCTCGCAGGCGTGTTGCTCCTCGCATTGGTCATGTTCGTTGCCGTCTCGGCTCCCGGCATGGCGCAGAGCGTTCGCCCGCCAGCGGGTGCGGTCGAGAATGTCGCTCCGCCCGGCGACCCGGCCAATTCCCCCGTCGGCGGCCGGCCTGGTGCGGTCGCGCCTGAAGTCGTCGATCCGACTGCTGGGAAGGGTGCCATCTTCGATACGGAGATGTGGCAACGCGTGAGAAAGGGTGAGGCCGGCAAGGTCACAATCCCTGATCCGCTGGCGGGTCAACTCGTTCAGTCCGAGGGCGAGGCGTGGCGCAACCTGCGCAACGGCAAGGTCTCGACGTGGGGCGCTTGGGTGCTGCTCGGTGTCGCCGGTGCCATCGCCCTCTACTATCTCGTGCGCGGGCGCATGCCGATCAGCGGTGGGCGCACCGGGCGGGTCATTCCACGGTTCTCGCTCACCGAGCGGATCGTGCATTGGTTCGCCGCCGGCCTGTGGTTGATCCTCGCCTTCACCGGTCTCGTCATTCTGTTCGGCCGCTACGTGCTGCTGCCGGTCGTCGGTCCCACCGCGTTTTCGATGATCGCCAGCGCTTCGCTTCAGGCCCACAACCTGATGGGGCCGATCTTCGTCGTCTCGATCCTGCTGCTGTTCGTGACCTTCATTCGCGGCAACTTCTTCCAGGTCGCGGATCTCTGGTGGCTGCTCAAGGGTGGCGGCTTCTTCGGCGGTCACGCGAGTTCGCATCGCTACAACTTCGGTGAGAAGACCTGGTACTGGTGGTCGGTCGTGCTCGGGCTCGTGCTCAGCGCCTCGGGCTTCGCCATGCTGTTTCCGGAGTTCCTCGGCAGCCGCAGCTATCTGCAACTCGCCAACCTCGCGCACGCCGTCGCCGCGCTCGGCTTCATCGCCTTCGGTCTCGGTCACATCTACCTCGCAACCATCGGCATGGATGGTGCGCTCGAGGGCATGACGCGTGGCACCGTCGACGAGAACTGGGCCAAGGAGCACCACGACCTCTGGTACGAGGCACACAAGCGGGAGGCGACAACCAACCGCTCGGCGGCCGAAGCCAAGGCCGCGCTCGGCCAAGTCTAGTGCAGCGCCGTGAACGCATCGCGTTCGAGCCAAAGCGACCGCGCAAAGTGGCTCGACGTTGATGCAGAGCATGGCGGTCCAAGGCCTGATCGCGCAACCTGGCGACGATCCCCTGTCTCGTGGTCGTTCACCGATCATGACGACGTGAGTGACATGCGAAGCTGGCCGGCTCCCGCCGCCACGAGAACCAGACGGAGGCGCTGTTGACTCTGCTTCAATTCGTCGAAGGCCCGATGTGGTACTTCGCTGCCACCGTCTTCGTGGTCGGCGCTGCATGGCGCGTGATCGGGTTGCTGGCCATAGGCCGCAAGGCCGATCTCAGCCCCGCGAAGCATTCGGCGGCGGTGGGCTTCATCAAAGGCAACCTGCGCCACTTCGTGCCGCGCACCACCTTCGCCGAGCGCACGTGGTTTCACTGGCTGGCCGGATATGCCTTCCATCTGGGGCTTTTCGCCCTGCTGTTCTTCGCCGCTCCACACGTCAAATTCATCGAGCAGCGCATCCTCGGCTTCGGCTGGCCGGCGATGTCGCGCACGTGGTTCATCATCGCCGCGGAGATCGCCTTCGCCGGTCTCATCGTACTTTGGGTCCGCCGTATCGCTGATCCGGTGATGCGTCAGATCAGCGATCGCGACGATCACATGGGCTCGTGGTTGACGTTCCTGGTGATGCTGACGGGGTGCTTCGCGCTCGGTGAGAGCGATCCGGGGCTCCGAACGCTGCACATGGGGCTGGTCAATCTGTGGCTGATCTACTTCCCGTTCAGCCGCCTCATGCATGCGTTCACCTTCGCCTTGAGCCGAGGCTACACGGGTGCCATCTACGGGCGCCGGGGAGTTACGCCATGACCGCTGCCGCTGCAACCGCTACTCCGGCCGCCGCCGCGGCAGATCGTTCCGCACCCGCGGGGGAAGGCACGCGCGCTGCCGCTGCCGTCGACATGTTTCTCAAGGTGACGGATGCGGCCATCGCCTCCTACCTCGATGCCTGCGTGCATTGCGGCGAATGCGCCGAGGCGTGCCACTTCTATCTCTCGAGCAACGATCCCCGCTTTACGCCGACCTACAAGCTGAAGCCGCTGGTAAAGGCCTACAAGCGTCACAAGGCTCCGTTCTCGACGCTGATGCGCGGCATCGGGCTGGCGCCGGCCGAACTTACGTTCGAGGAGCTGCAGGAGTGGTCGGAGCTCGTCTACGACTCGTGCAACATGTGCGGCCGCTGCACGCTCGTCTGCCCGATGGGCATCGACATTGCCGGTAGCGTTCGCAAGATGCGCGAAGGCTTCGTTGCCGCAGATCTCGCGCCGGAGGGCCTGCGCTCCGCGGAAGCCAATGCGCTACGCACTGGCAGCCCCATGAACGTGACACCGAAGGCGCTGAAGGCCACCATCGCCAGCCAGGAAAAGGAAACGGGCATACCCGTCGCCCTCGACAAGAAGGGTGCCGACTACATGGTCATCCTGTCGGCCATGGAGGTGATGGGCTATCCCGAGGTCATCGGCTCGCTTGCGCGCATCTTCGCCAAGGCCGGAGTCGATTGGACCATCTCGACCAAGGCGTTCGAGGCGACCAACGTCGGCGTTCAGATCGGCTCGCGCGAGACGGCGCGCACGCTCGTCTCGCGTGTCGTCGATGCCGCCGAGGAACTGGGCGTCAAGTACGTGATTAGCCCCGAATGCGGTCACGCCTACGGCGCGTTGCGCTGGGAGGGCCCGAACCTGATGGGCCGCCAGTACAAGTTCGAGGTGGTGCACATTCTCGAGGTGCTCGACAAGCTGCGGCGCGAAGGCCGGCTCGAGATGCGCGACAAGGACAAGCGGCGCATCACGCTGCACGATCCCTGCCAGATCGTCCGCCGCGGTGGCCTTCTCGACGAGCCGCGCGCGCTCATCGATCACGTCAGCGACAATTTCGTCGAGATGCCGATGAGCGGCGTGACGAACCTGTGTTGCGGCGGCGGTGGCGGTGTCTCCGCGAACCCGCGCGCTCATGAAAACATGAACGCCGCCTTCTCCTGCAAGCTTGAGCAGTTCAAGGCTGTCGATGGCCTCGAGCTCGTCGTTTCGCCTTGCGCGAATTGCCGGACCACGCTCGAAGAAGGGCTCGAGAACTACGAGTATACGATGCCGGTCATCGGGCTTGGCGAATTCATCGCCGAGCATCTCAAGGACTGACAGGCTGCGTCCTCGCGTTGGTTCGAACAGGCGTCGCACGATGCCACTTGGTCTAAGAGCGAAGCCGAGCGCAATTTGGCGTCCAGCGGCGGAGCGGGCGGCACACGCCGCCCGTATGGCCACCTCGCTCGCACTTGTCCTGCTGGTCATCCTTGCCATCACGCGGTTCGGCCATGGCGGAGAAGCACGCGCGGGAGCGCTGCCAAGCGCGCCGGAGGCAGAGCGCGCGGGCGCGGGTTCTCGGAGATCGCCGGAGGCCTCGGCGAGCAAAGCGGCGGGCCGCGCTGCGGAGGGCAACCTTGTCGGCCATGGCGGTCCCGTCAAAGCGCTCGCTGTCGATCTCGGCGCGGGCCTCGTGCTGAGCGGCAGTTTCGATTACGCGATGGTGTCGTGGGATGTGGCCGGCGCCACGCCACGCCTCGTGCATCGCTTCGACCGGCACGAAGGCGCGGTGAATGCCGTCGCGTTCGTGCCATCGCCGAAACAGAAGCCGAGACGCGCGGTATCTGCGGGTGACGATGGTGTCGTGTGGCTCTGGGATCTCGAGTCCGGTGAGCTGGTGCATCGATTCACGGGCCATTCCGCCAAAATCGTCGCGATCTCGGTTTCGGACGATGGACGCTATGCGGCGACGGCGAGCTGGGATCGCACGGCTAGGCTGTGGGACCTCGAGAAGCTCGAGGCGGGGCCAGTCCTCAGCGGCCACAAGGGTCCCGTCAACGCTGTCGTCTTTTCGGGATCGGGTGCGACGGTCTACACGGGCAGCTACGACGGCACCATCGCCGCCTGGGATCGCGCGGAAGGGCGGTACTTACGACCGGTGTACAAGCACGGGTGGGGTATCAACGTTCTCGCACGAGTGCCGGGCACCGAGCAGATGGCCTGGGGCGCGCTCAACGGCGCTGGCGGTATCGTCGATGGCGAGAGCGGACAGGCTGTCGCCGAGTTGCCGTCGCACGAGCGCCCGGTGCTCTCCCTCGATGTGATCGAGAAGCCGGGCCTCCTCGCGACAGGCGGCGGCGACGGTGTGGTGCGCGTGCTCCGGCTCGGCGACTGGAAGCTGATCGAGGAGCACGTCAATCCGCGCGGCCCGGTCTGGGCGTTACGGTTCGCGAACGACGGTCGCGCGATCTACTACGGCGGACTGGACGACTTCGTGTCGCTATGGCAGGTCACACCGCGCAAGCCGTTCGAGCCCGTTTCAGGCGACTTTCCGCGCCGCTTCCAGGTCGGCGGTGAGGAAGCCTCGGGCGCGGGCGACATGAACAGCGGCGAGCGCGAATTCGCCCGCAAGTGCAGTGTTTGCCATACGGTCGAGAGAGATGGTGGCAATCGCGCGGGCCCGACACTCTACGCCCTCTTCGGTCGGCGCTCCGGCGAGGTTCCAGGCTATCCCTACTCTCCGGCCCTGCGATCTCTCGGCATCGTATGGAATGACGAGACCATCTCGAAGCTGTTCGAGCTTGGGCCGGACCACTACACTCCGGGCTCGAAGATGCCCCTGCAACGCATCACCGATCCAGCCCGGCGCGATGCCTTGATCGCGTACCTCAAGGACGTGACGAAACCACACTGACGGAGAGCCGATATGGCGAGCGAGACAGCCGAAGACCGTTTCAACATGTCGATGAGAAAGTTCCTGAAGCAGGTCGGTGTCACCTCGCAGCAGCAGATCGAACGCATCGTGCGCGAGGGCGGGCTGGCCGGAACAGGAACGCTCAAGGTGCGCATGGTGCTGACGGCGGAAGGAACATCGCTGCAGCACGTCGTCGAGGAGGAGATCTCGCTCGCCTAGGGTGCGATCGGTTGAGAAGGAAGTGCCTAGCACTTCCTTCGAAAGCGTGAATCGCACCCTGAGATCGTGACTGCGAGTGCGATCGGCTGAGAAGTGAAGCGCTGCGCTCTTTCGTCTGATCTGATCGCGACCTGAAGCTAGAACGCGCTGGGCCTGATGCTGTTCGAAGATCCCAAGTTTCCGCCGCTCCTGACGCCTCTGGCGGTATCGCCACCCGTGGCGGCGTTCGAGCACGCGTGCCGCCTCGCCGCGTCACAGGAAATCGGCGCCGGCGACATCGTATGGAGCCGCGCCAACGATCGCGCCGAGATCGCGCTGGTGCTCGAGCCGGAGATCGCGCTCGGGCCCTCGCTTCAGATGGCACCGCTGGCGATGGTGGCGCTCGCCGATTGTCTCGGTGCGATGATGCCGCCGAAGACGGCGATCACGTTGCGCTGGCCCGATACCATCGCCATCAATGGCGGTGCCGCCGGAAGACTGCGGCTGGCCTCGTCTACGGCCGCACTCGACGAGATGCCGGACTGGCTGGCGATCGGCATTCTGCTGCGCCTCGAATTGCCGGTCGGTGGTGGCGAGCCGGGCGAGCGACCCGAGCAGACCACGGTTCACGCCGAAGGTGTTGGGGAGCTGACGCGCAGCCTCGTTCTGCAGTCTTACGCCGCGCATGTCCTGGCTTGGCTCGACGTCTGGAGCCACGAGGGTTTCGAGCCTGTTCGCAGCCGCTGGACAGCGCTTGCGGAAAATGGTGCAACGATTGACGACAGCGCGGGGCTTGTCGCGCAATCGTCTTCGATGGCGGCTACCACGGCCCTGAATGACGCGATCGATCTGCTGGCGTGGCGCCGGGAGCAGGTCGCGTGAAGCTGCTGCGCGTCATCGTTTTCGACGGCTCCGACGCGCGCATTTTCGAGCGCGCGGCGCTGCCCGACGAGTGGGCCGTATCAGGTGCATTCGCCTTCGCGCATCTTTCTCCCGAGCACCTGACGGGCAAGACGCGGCAGGCGTTCGCCAATGGCTTTCTCGGGCTGCCGAGCCTCGGCCGCGCGACGTTCGTCAGCGTCGGCGAAGCAACGGCGAAGGATCGCGCGTCTTTGCTTGAAGCGCTCGCCAGCCATTTCGTCGATGAGTGGGGCGCGCCGGATCGTGAAACGGCGCTCGAAGCGGCGCGCGAGGAAGTGCAATTTGCCGCCGATCTCGCGCAAGGTCTCGCCAACAACACGCTGCTGACGGTGAGCCGGACGTTTGAAGACGATGGGCAGATCCGCGAGGCATTCCGCGCGATCGACGCTCGGCCGGATGGGGAAGGCCAGGGGGAACCGGTATGAGCGGGCGGGATTTCTGGACCTCGGCGGGCATGCATCTGCTGCGTGTCGGCAGCGGCGGGTTGCTCGAGGTGACGCCCGACTACTTGCGTGCCTATTTCGCACGCCCCGAGCTGCAGCCGATCGAGACATCGTGCCCGGCCGAGCTCAAACTCTACGACGATCTGATCCTCGATCCGCTCATGACCGTCGGCGTGGATCGTCTCGCATCTCTCGCCGATGCCGACGCCGCCGACAACTATCGGCTCGTGCTCGCCTTCCGCGACGCGCTCGTTGCGAACGGAACCATCGAGGCCACCTATCTCGACATCGCGCGGCGGGGGCAGGTGGAGTTTCCAGCGCTGTTTCTCGATCAGCTCGTCCACGTCATCCTGCGCAACGTGCTGTCGCGCGTGGACGACCCGATGCGGTTGCGCGCCGCCGAGCTGCTGTTTCGCGTGCAGAACGTTTCGACGGACGAAGGGCGCGTCCTGCTCGCGGACGAGGAGACGGTCGAGCTCAAGGCGCGTCCTCAATCCGGCATCGGCGCGCTGCTGGCCGCGACCGGAACGCCACAGCGCCGCATCGATCTCGATGTGCTCGACGACGACAACAAGGCGCTCTACTGGGACCGATCCGATCGTTTCGATACGGTCGTCGATCTGCGGTTCGGACGGCCGGCACTGGATGCGCTGGCACGCGTGCTCGAAGCCTGGCTGGCGCATCTCCTCGGCCTCGAGGCACGGATCGAGCCGTTGCAGCGCATCGACGACGCCGATTGGCGCTGGCATGTCGGCCTCGACGCGGAAGCGACCGGCATTCTCAACGCGCTCTACGAGGGGCGCGCGACGTCGTTGGAGGACAACGCCCGCATTCTCGCTCTCTTTCGCATGCGTCTGGCCGCGGGTACGCCCGTGATCGAGCGCGTCGCCGGAAAGCCGATCTATCTCGGCCTCGCCATGAGTCCCGCGAAGCGCCTGCGGATGAAGCCGCAGAACCTGCTCGTGAACCTTCCGTTGCGGTCTGTTTAGGATCCGATCGCCCGTGATCGAACGGCGGGCGCGATCCATCGAGGTCGTGATTCTGCTCTCGACAGATCGCGCCTTGGCGCTCCGCCGCAGCCCAGCAGGCCCAAAGCGCGCGTTGGTGACGGCGGCGGCTGCGTCAATAGATGAGATAGGGTTCGCGCCGGCGCCTGAACCGCTCGGCCTCGTCGGCCCATGAAGCGATGATCGCGCTGCCGCTGGCGCCACGCTCGACCATCGCGTGAAGCCGCTTCGTTCCAGATGTCGCGTGGAACATCGTGAGCTTGCCAAATAGCGGCACGCTTGCCGCACGGCTCGCCTTGCGCAGATGCGCGAGTACGTGCATGCCGACATCGAGGGGCCGATAGGCCGAGGCATCGGCGATCTCGATTTGCACCCCTGGGATTTCCTCGCCGAGGAAGCGCGGGTCTGCCGCGACGTGGGGAATGGAGCGCGGTTTGTAGCGGAGCGGGGCGAAGCGGGCACCGGGGAGAGCCGCGGCGTTGAGCGCATCGGCGGCGATCCGTGCATCGAGCCATGGGGCGCCAAAGCGCAGGAACGGATGCGGCGTGCCGCGGCCTTCGTTGACCAGCGTCTCGCCGACGAGGCCGATGCCGGGGTAGGCGAGGGCGGTCTCGAACGTCGGCACGTTGGGGCTCGTCGGTATCCAGTCGAGCTGCGTTTCGTGCCAGCGCATTCCGCGCCGCCAGCCTTTCAACTCGACGACGGACAGGTCCAGCCCGTCGAGGCCATCGAGCCATCGCTCACCCTTGATCATGCGGGCGATCTCACCCACCGTCATGCCGTGCACGATCGGCATCGGGTACTGACCGACGAACGACTTGAGTGCGGTGTCGAGCATGAAGCCGGAAACGTCTGCTCCACCGAGCGGGTTGGCGCGGTCGAGAACGACGAATGGGATGCGGCGGGCGGCAGCGGCCTGCATCGCCAGACCCATCGTCGAAATGTAGGTGTAGAAGCGTACGCCCACGTCCTGGATGTCGAAGACCAGGAGGTCGATGTCGCGCAGCATTGCAGGCGTCGGCTTGCGCGTCGCGCCATAGAGGCTTCGCACAGGAACGCCGGTTTTGCGGTCTACGCCGTGTGCGACGCTTGCGCCGGCTTCCGCCGTTCCACGAAAGCCGTGCTCGGGAGCGAATATCGCGGTCAGTCGAAGGCCGGGCGTTGCGCGGAGAAGGTCGGCCAGATGCTCGTCTCCGACGCGGCCCGTCTGGTTGGTGATGAGGCCGATGCGGTGGCCGGCGAGCGGGGCGAACGCGGCAGCGGAGAGCGCCGCGGCGCCTGTGACGATCGCCGCCTCCGAGCGCGCGGGCGAACGTGCGGAAGGAGATGCCACGGGGAGGCCTCCGAGTAGTGCCGATGCTCCGAGCATGCGGACAAACGTGCGCCGGCAAACCTGCCGCGTCGAATCCGCCGGACCAGCAGTGCGGCGACAGTAATCCATGTCGGAAGGAAGATTCATGGGCGAGAGGTGCCCGCGAGATGCGGCGATGTGATGGCTGGAGCGATCCAAGCGGCGGCGAAATGAACTTCAGCTTGGTATGGCGGGTGCCTTTGCGGCGTCACCGGTAAGCGCATCGCTCTCGTCCTTCAAATCAATACCGGTGATCCCGCGTGCCAGTGCGGCCTCGACGAGCCAGGCGAGACGGGCGGCAGCTTCGGCCGGCGCGAGACCGTGCGGGCGGACGTTGGAAATGCAGTTTCGCTGTGCGTCCGTCATGCCCGGACGCGCGCCATAGGTGAGATAAATTCCGAGGCTGTCGGCCGCGGATAGGCCCGGCCGCTCTCCGATCAGAACGGCGACCGCGCGGGCCTTCAGCGTCGACGCGACATCGTCGCCGAGGGCGACGCGCGCGCCGCGCGCGAGCGTGACCGGCGTCAGTTTCAATCCGAGCTCCGCGGCAAGCGGGAGAAAAGCGGCAATCAGCGCTGGAGAATGCTCGGCAACCGCCGTCGCCGAGAGGCCATCGCCAACCATCAGGCAGAGATCGCAAGGAGCGAGTGGGAGGCTTTCGAGACGCGCCCGCGATGGGGCGGCGAGACGGCGGCCGAGGTCCGGTCGCGCGAGATAGCGGTCGCGCCCGTCAGCTTCACTTTCGATCTCGACCGTGGCGAGGCCGAGTGCCTCGAGTTTGCGGGCCAGCGCGCCTCGGTCGAGGTCCGCGTGCACGGCGTCGCGCGCCTGCGCATGCGCGAGTGCGAACGACAGAACTTCGCGCGTCGGCAGCGATGCGCCCGCGCGGCCGAGCGCGATGCGCGCCGGTGTGAGGGCGGCGAGCGAGAGCCAGGGGTCGCGCGGTCTTTCACTCATTCCGTCAGCGCCTGTCGTGGTGCGAAGTTGGCGATGAGCCGGTGGTCGGGACGCGGCGGCAGCAGACGCCCGGCCGCATCCGCGATTTCCATCTCCTGCAGCCACGCCTCGAACTCGGGCGCGCGCGTGAGCGAAAAAGCTTCCCGAACGAACAAGGCATCATGAAACGACGTCGATTGATAGCCGAGCATGACGTCGTCGGCGCCGGGAACGCCCATGATGTAGGTGACGCCGGCGGCGGCGAGCACGGCGAGGATCGCGTCCATATCGTCCTGATCCGCCTCGGCGTGATTGGTGTAGCAGACATCGACGCCCATCGGCAGGCCCATGAGCTTTCCGCAGAAATGGTCCTCGAGCGCGGCCCGCAGTATTTCCTTTCCGTCGTAGAGATACTCAGGACCGATGAAGCCGACGACGGTGTTGACGAGCAGTGGCGAGAACGCCCGTGCGACCGCGTAGGCGCGCGCCTCGCAGGTCTGCTGATCGATGCCGTGATGGGCATTGGCGGACAATGCCGAGCCTTGTCCGGTTTCGAAATACATGACGTTGTCGCCGAGCGTGCCGCGCTTCAACGCACGCGCCGCCTCTTGCGCTTCCGCGAGCATCGCCAGCGATACGCCGAACGAGCGGTTGACGCCTTCCGTGCCGCCGATCGACTGGAAGACGAGATCGACGGGCGCGCCTTTCTCCATCAGCGCGAGCGTCGTCGTGACGTGCGACAACACGCACGACTGCGTCGGCATGGCGAAACGGACGATGAGATCGTCGAGAAGGCGGAGCAGGGACTCCGTGCGCGCGATCGAGTCGGAAGCTGGATTGATGCCGATGACGGCATCGCCCGCGCCATACATGAGGCCATCGGCGATAGCGGCAAGGATGCCAGCGGGATCGTCGGTCGGATGGTTGGGTTGGAGGCGAACGGCCATCGTTCCGGCGAGACCGATGGTGTTACGGAACCGCGTGACGACACGGCATTTGCGCGCCGCCAGTATCAAATCCTGGTTGCGCATCAGCTTCGATACGGCCGCCGCGATCTCGGGTGTCATGGCGGGGGCCGGCCGCCTCGGGCATGCCGCCCTCCAGCGCCCCCAGAAC
>OEIV010000283.1_pt1 | contig 30648 bp, 30 predicted proteins | sample 1539231 | NCBI WGS metagenome assembly OEIV01 (sample SAMN03794762, study PRJEB22550) | activated sludge metagenome | feature: wastewater treatment plant; material: activated sludge; isolation source: Wastewater treatment plant of a petroleum refinery complex | place: Argentina: Buenos Aires ... | reverse complement strand
AAGTTAATACTTAAATCTCTTAACTTTTTAGTCCACTCAAAGGTAGTAACTCCATGAACGCTGCAACGAAAGCTGTGAGAATCGCAGAGGAGAAACTAGCTTCTAAAACTTTGCTCACGAGTAGGTAGCTGTTGATGAACCAAAGAATAACCGGCACCATTAAGCAGTTGGCATATAAGGCAACTTTTCTTTTGCTTGCTGGTTGGAATGTGGCGGTGTATTTTGGATTTTCTCCGATGATGATACTATATATTTTAAACATAATTTTAGGTTTTAAGGGTTAAATATATTTTATTGAGTTAAGAAGATTTTCTCCTAATATGAAGTCATTCATACCTTGAACAAATCCTTGGTGATAGCTGTGAATGGCATTCATAACCCATCCTTCATTTTCAGCAGATAGTTCTTTCTGTTTTTGTAATTTATCCATTGAGGAATTTAGCTCGTCGACTGTGTTTTCAAGTTTTTGTCGAGTATCCTCTGAAACTTTTGAAACATCTACGATTAAGTTTTTCATTTGTAATCGACTTGTAGATTTTTCCTGAAGGATTTGATCGACAATAAGTTGAAACGATGCCCTGATTTTTTTCTTTCCAGTTTCCAATGTTTCATTCGAATGATATTCGAAGCCGTCATTAATTCCCATTGAATGGTAATTACGGTTTAGAAACATAGTAAGCCCATTTTGTGTATCTGCTGCTATTTTCTGCTCTGGTTGTGGTACTTCATTATCAACAAATAACTCAACAGGCGGAACACTTTCCGAAGTTGGTTCTAAAATTGTTGGTTCATGCAATGCATAAGGTGTAGGTTCTGATTGTTCGGTTTTCCTTGAGCCACCGAAAAGGTTTTTTAGAATGTTCATTGTTTATGATTTTAAATTGTAAATGATGGAATTTTAAATTTTGAATGGCCTGCGGAATGACACTTATTGCAAAGTGTTATCAAGTACTTATTGTTATACTCCCAGGGCAATTGTTTTTGCCCTGTCCGTCTGACTACATGATATTGCCGATGATGCACTTGAAGTTCAGTGGTTGTACCACAACTACGGCATTTGTTGTTGTCTCTTGCCAAAATGGTATTTCGTTTCGCAATCCATTGAGGTGCTTTTAATAATGTGTTGTACTCTGTTGTCATTTGTATATTGATTTAATTTTTACTTAGGAAATTCACCTGTTAATTGTGCTTCTGATGGGTTAGGAATGAAGCATACCTCAATGCGTTTGATTTTTTGTTGTTGTATTTTTATCAGCACCGAAACTTGTTTGATACCCTCTGATGTGATTTGTGTAAGCACAATACAAGGTCTATTCTGCATAGAAGGGAGCAATGCCATTTCAGCGGTTATGGTCATTGTCTGCGACTTCATCGTTGTTTTAATGGCGGTAAACTTTGAGTGGAGATAGGATAAGAACGCTATCTTTCCTTCAATAGGTATCAGCACCCACTGTGATTCATAAATTAAGTCGTTAGCCAATTTGTATTCGATAAAACTGGTGTCAAGGTTGTTCCAACTTTTGGCTAACTGTCTTAAAGCTTCTGTTTCGTGGTAAAGCATTTTTCTCATTCTTTTTTTGTTCAGTCAATCCGTTTATCGGTTTGATGAAGCAAAAGTAGAACGACGGTAAATCGCCACAAAGGTTTTTAAGGTTGCAAAGTCGATTTGCAAGGTTGCAAAAGAGATATTAATAACGAATGTCATCGGTGACAAAATTAGGGGTTATACCTATTTTGAAGGCCTCACCTCTGATGCCATCAATGTAGTAAAAATTTGCTAATGGTTCACCTAATGCAGATTTGAGCTTCTTATTTAATCTGCTCTTATTTACTGAGAATGAGCCATCTTTATGGTATGGTTTTATGAGGTCATCAATCTTGGATTCTTCAGCACTTGGTTTTATCATTCTGTAAATTTTCAAAAGCTCATGCCTGTAGTCCTTTAAATCATTAAGGGAAATACCCTCGATATGTTTCAAAAACAAAATGAATAGAGTGGATTCAAGTGGATTTAACCCAATCTTTTTTTCACCAATGTATATTTCACCCGACACTCTTATATTAATTGGTTTGGGATTGACATTCCGTCTAAACCCTTGCCTAAATAGAAGCTGATTTCTTATTACCTCAAAGACTCCAATTGCCTGATTAATCATTTCTTCATCAACATTTTCTTGCTGCATTTTCAAAATGCATTCATTGCAAATATCTCCAGTCCTTAGTTTTAAAATTATCTGCTGCTTGTTCTGACAAAAATCATTCATGCATCCAAGTGGTTCTAAATGTACATAAGGATTTGGAGTTTGTTCCATATCTATGTTCATCATATGCTGCATCACGTTTTCGATTACTTGATACGCAACTGGAAATTTTTGAGGTGCTTTGGTGTAGTGTTCCCAGTCCCCTGTATGTATAAAAATATTTTTATTTTCATCTACATGACTAAACCAGTTCAAAGCGTTTTTTCTCCTAGTAAGTAATACAACGAAATCATTTTTTGAAATCTGGAAAGTCGTACGATAAAATTCACATAAGGAAAATAATTCTTTCCAACTTAACGGAATTTGTCTTTCTTTATCAAAGTTAATTTTCCTTACATCTGATTCATATGCAGGAAAGCGAAAATCCTCCCAAAATTTTTTTAGAAAAGGGAACTGTTCTGGATTAAATTCGTATTTATCTGCTATAAACTCCATAGGCCCTTCAAATGAACTAAGCAACTCTTGAACCTCTTCCAAGTTTTCGATGTCATATTCTGGTGTCTTTATCAAATATACTTTCATTTTAGAGGATTATCTTGTTTGAACAGCAACCATATTACCTAACAAACTTTTATTAATACCTAATCAACTATCTTTATTGATGAAGTATGAAAAGAATCTAATTGTCAAGAGGTAATAATTTTATATACAAAGTTATAAAAATATTACACTTTTTGTCAATATCTTATTTTGTGGTGATTAGTGTAATAACATAAAGATTGAAACGTTTTGATAAATGAACACAAATCAGTTTTTTTAAGTTAAGGGATAGTTTTCATTTCTTTCATAATACGAAATTCGATATGGAAATTTTACAAAACGAGTATACTGTGCTTAGGTTTATTTTTTTATCAATTTATTGCAGTAATGCGATTATTACTTTGCGACTTTATTTTGTTTCCTCTTCAAATTTCATTATTTTAATTTCTATTACGGGAAAATAGTACACGTAATAGCTCTTTTTAATTCTGCAATTTACTGAAATAAGGTTACCTCTGATTGCAATTATTGTCTAATAATTGTATACGAATTGTTTGCTAATAAAAAAAGGGTTCCATTTTCATGAAACCCTCTGATTTTTTGCTCTCCCTTCAGGACTTGAACCTGAGACCCCCTGATTAACAGTCAGGTGCTCTAACCAACTGAGCTAAGGAAGAGTGTAATTGGGGTGCAAAAATAGGAAAAAATATATATTTACCAATTTTATTCTAAGAAAAATAATTTTATCCTATCGCTGAAATGCACTTCTCGGTATGGCAAAGCAAGATAATAGTCTGTTTATAGGGGCATTATGCCTTTAAACGTACAAGCTTAGCTACTTTAATGAGTTCATTTTTGAATATATGCAGAGTGTTTTTTTACTTAAAATCAAATTTTTGTCGAAATTTGTAATCATTGCTGTTAAGGCGTAACTTTATTAAAAAAAGGATATAATGAAAAATAAATACATGAGCTTTTGCCTATTTCTTATGGTCGTAGTGCTTATGGCTTGTAATAGAAAAAAAACACCTGATTCGTGTCAAGGTGCTATCTGCACAGCTGAGTTTAGAATGCATACCGTTTATTTAAAAGATTCTACAGGTGCTGATTTTATTCCCGATAAGGTAGAAACCTATAACACCAATGCCCAGCTGATTCTTTTTCAAACAACTGCAGCCGTTCCCGGTATGAATGTCTATACCGTAGTAGATGATAGTAATCTCGATGATTTGGGCGTGAATATTACAAACGAATTGACTTTTAAAATCATTAAAAACAATGTGGTAGTCAAAGAAGCCATTTATCAGGCCAAAGCCGATTGTTGTCATATCAGTCAAGTAAGTGGTGCCGATACATTGATTGTGAACTAATATAGAATCATTATTAGTCAAAAGTTAGAAAACAATTAAAGGGGACATCACACATTAGGTCTATATATTATCTGCCACCTATGCCAATACACATCGTTGAAACAATGAGCAACCTTCTTCTAAAGCACAGACTTAGAAAAGTGTAGATATCAAAGCATGCTGACACAAATGGTTTGTATGAATAGTAAAACAAGTGCAGGTCGCTTTAGGTGTATGACTATCGATGTATATGATAGTGCATGAAAAACATTTTTTTTTTGAAAGGTATTTTTTATGTTTTCATGACTGAATACCAGTTTCCATTCTTAACCTGGTTTTGATCAACCCTATTTTTGTTCCCTAAAAAAAGTTATCTGATCAGTGCTTGGTATTTGGGTAACACCGAGCAAACGTGCATAATGTATGAGTTGTCCTCTATGAAAAGTGCTATGGTTCATGGTATGGTGTATGGCCTCGTATACCGTACTTTTAACTACCGTTTTATTCATTGCCTTGTAGCTGAATGCATGTTCAAAGGAACGGTCGTCAAATTGTTTTTCTACAAAGTTTGTAAACTGCGATGAAACTGTCAGCCAAGCAGTACAAGCTTCTTCAAAGTTGCCTTCAAAGGTTTGATGGGGGATTAATATATGTTCAGCCATCATCAATCGTTGATACCATATACTTTCGGCACCCCAAATATGATTAACGGTATTGCGTATGGTAGAAAAACTACCCCCCAATGCTTCATCAAGCGCCTGATCGTTCAAGGTCTTAAGTATTTCAATCACACGTGCATTGGCCCAGCTATTGTATCGTGTATAATCAAGTAATATCCTTTTCATGGGGTAAAGATAGGGGTGTAAAAAATAAATAATACCTTTGCGCTCATGAAAAATAATCAACATATTGGTTTTGGCTCAAGTTGTGTTCATGCAGGATTTGAGGTCGAACAACATCACAGTCATATTACCCCTATTTATGCATCCAGTACTTATTTGTTTGATAGTGCAGAGCATGCAGTTAACTTATTTACCGGAAAAGAAAAAGGCTATATCTATGGACGATTTGGCAACCCTACCACCAACCAGACTGAAGATAAAATTGCAGCCCTTGAGGCGTATGGCTTAAAAGATGAAGCAGGAGAACCTTTAGTCCTCAAAGCCATTTTACATGCTTCTGGTATGGCAGCTATCACCACCTTAATACTGGCCAATGTGAATGCTGGTGAAAAAGTACTGACGCATCTGTCATTGTATGGTGGTACCCAGGAGTTGGTCGATAAGGTATTGCCCGGTTTAGGCATTGAAACCATCATTACAGATTTTAAAGATTTAAATAATGTAGCGGAAATTTTAAAAAATGACCCCTGCATAAAATTGGTTTATATTGAAACCCCTGCAAATCCTACTTTACAATGTGTTGATATCGAAGCAATCACATTGCTTGCTCATCAAAATACCTGTAAAGTAGCTGTAGATAATACTTTTGCCACTCCTTATCTTCAACAACCCTTTCGCTTTGGGGTCGACTTTGTGATGCACTCTACTACCAAATTTTTAAATGGGCATGGCACTGCCATTGGAGGGGTTTTGATTGGTCGTGATATACAATTTATGCAAACCAAAGTCACTAAACATCATCGCTTGCTTGGGGGCAATTCAAACGCCTTTGATGCCTTTTTGCTGAACAGTGGATTGAAAACCCTTGAAATAAGAATGGAACGTCATTGCAGCAATGCTGAACAAGTGGCTCAATTTTTAGCATCACATCCAAAAATAGCTTTTGTCAATTATCTCGGTTTAGAAAAACACCCTGATTATGCATTATGTAAAAAACAAATGCGTCATGCAGGTGCTTTGATGAGTTTTGAAATAAGTGGTGGATTTGAAGCCGCTAAAAAGTTTATCAATCAATTGCAACTTTGTTGTAGTGCCGTTTCATTGGGTACCTGCGACACCTTAATATCACATCCTGCGAGCACCACCCATGTGGGTGTTGACCAGGCACTTCGTATAAAAAGTGGTATCACTGATGGCCTCATTCGAATGAGTGTCGGTATTGAAAATGTAGCAGATATTATCAGCGATTTAGAAAATGCGTTAAAGGAATAAGGGGTAAGTCAAAAGGATTAGGAGTAAGGATATTAGTTGTTAGCGTTAATGGCTAAAGACAACTCAGCTTGAGTCATTAATTTGAATTTACTAAATTTGCAATATGAACCTTGAACATGCAAAATTAGAATCACTTAAAAATTATTTCAACACTCAACCAGTTTTGAAGGCATACTTATTTGGGTCTTATGTTCGTGGTCAAGCTGATAGTGATAGCGACATTGATATCCTTGTTGATTTAGATTATTCTCAAAAAATAGGTCTGCGATTTATTCAAATGAAATTAGATTTAGAAAAGCTTTTAAATTCGAAAGTGGATTTGGTTTCCTCAAATGGTTTGTCAAAATACATAAAACCCATTATTGATACTGAAAAGTTGGTTATTTATGCGAGGTAAATTAGGAGACCAAGTTCGATTACGGCATATTCTGGACGCAATTTTAGAAATTGAATCCTATTTAGATAAAGCTGATTTCTCAGTTTTTATGGAGAATTCAATGATGCGTTTTGCTTGTATTAAACAAATGGAAATAATTGGGGAAACTAGTAATCATATTTCATCTGACACAAAACTAAAATTTACTACTGTTGAATGGTCACAAATTATAGGAATGAGGAATGTGTTTGTTCACGAGTATTTTGGAATTGATTCTAATCTAGTTTAGGAAATAATTAAAAATGATATTCCAGATTTGAAGGATAAAATGATGGATATACTATCTAGAATCGAATAAACCACATTCAGCTAACACGGCCCTATGCTTAATGAGGGGCTGAGTTACTATTTGACCGTTTGGAATTCTATTGATCTTTCGTACTTTTACCCATGCTATTATACGCTGAATGCCCGTACTGCACCTAGTCAGAGTATGAACGTTAGGAGTGATTGAATAAGCACAACAAAGAATAGAGAAATATTCATCAAATATTTTCTGGAAAGTAACACTTGATAAAACTAAGTAAATACATACGATTTAAACATCCATCAAATAAACAATTTATAATGTATCGAAGGGTTCAGTACTTTTGCAAACGATTCATAGCTATTTACTAAGTACTATGTACTAAGCCCTATTTACTCAGTACTATTTACTTTGTACTAAATTAAGAATAACAACATATGCATACTATTGAACCTTATTATAACTGGCGCCACCTCTACACAGCAGAAGAAGATGAACAATCCCCTTTTTTTGGTCATGTGTATAGTGAATTTGAGTTTTCAAATACCGTTTACAATTATTACATACACCCACAATGGGATGAAATTGGATCAAGAACTTTGTATCTAAAAATCATATTTGTAGATTATGATGTCAACTATGCCATTATAGAAATGATTGGAGAATGGAATGATGCCATTGAAAATGATATACAAACACTGAAACGAAATGTCATTGATTTATTGATTGCAAAAAAAATTTACAAGTTTATTTTGATAGGCGAAAATGTGCTCACATTTCATAGTGATGGAAACGATTATTATGAAGAATGGTACGAAGATATCAAAGATGCAGGGGGCTGGATTGTCGGTATTAATTTTTTATTTCAGGCTATCGATGATTTTAAAAGTGCCCGTATCACCCATTATGTAACGTTTATGGATGTAGATAATTGGCGAACCTTAAAGCCAGAACATTTTTATCAACAAGTAGATAATGAAATGATGCGCTTGTTGGAATAAGGAATCAGAAAATACAATATTTTGATAATAGACACATCATTCATTTTATGCAATTTTCTTTTCTAGCATAGCAAATATAAATATATATTGTATGCTACTATCAAGATATGAATGCATCTATACATTGAACAAATTAGGAATGTATCGTAATCATAATGTTTATTTTCTGTATGATAATAATCATGTGTACGAATTTAACGCTTATGACCAATGTCATAAATAAACGGAGGCAATACAAAGACCTTTGTACTATAAAATTATATCAAATGAAAAAATTAATAGTAATCGGTTTTGTAGCCAGTCTTCTTTTTATTATGTCGTGCGGTGAATCGCCAAAATCAGACAACAACACAAGTGAGACAAATTCAGAATCTCCAAAAAGTATGCTCAACGAGAAACCAGAAGGTTATGATCCTAAACGTGGAGAGGGAAAGTACACAGCAGAAATGTTGAAATTAGATGGTACAATAGATGACGCGAAAGCCAAAACGGGCGAAGGGATTGTAGGTGTTAAATGTGCATCATGCCATAAGATGACAGATGAAAAACTAGTAGGTCCAGGTTGGAAAGGGGTAACAACGAGACGTACGCCTGAATGGATTATGAATTTTATTTCAAATCCTGATCCAATGATAGAAAAGGATCCTGCTGTACAAGCTCAATTAGAACTTTGCCTGGTAAGAATGCCAAATCAAGGTTTGAATGATGATGAAGCAAGAAACATTTTGGAGTATATGCTAAAAAATGATAAATAATCAGTTAACTTTTTAAATAACAATTCATGAAATCAATAATAACAAAATCAGTGCTTGCAGTGATGCTGCTTACAGCCATGATTATCAGTTGCAAACCTAAAAATGCCGGAAATGCAGCTACAGGAGATGCTAGTAAAGCCTATGTAGCCCCAGGTAAATATGATGAATATTACAATTTTGTCAGTGGAGGATTTAGCGGTCAAATGAGTGTGTACGGATTGCCAAGTGGCCGTTTGTTAAGGGTGATTCCTGTATTTTCAGTAGATCCTGAAAAGGGTTATGGATATAGCGAAGAAACAAAACCCATGTTAAATACCTCACACGGCTTTATTCCATGGGATGATTTGCATCATATAGAATCATCCCAAACAAATGGTGAAATCAATGGTAAATGGATGTTTGCCAATGCAAATAACACACCCCGCTTGGCTCGGGTAGATTTAAAAACATTTAGAACGGCAGAAATCATTGAATTGCCCAATAGTGCAGGAAATCACAGCTCACCTTTTGGAACAGAAAACTCAGAATATATAGTTGCGGGTACTCGTTTCAGTGTGCCCCCCGATAATGTAAATGGCGATATTCCGATCAGTAGTTACAAACAAAATTTTAAAGGACATATTAGTTTTGTTAGCGTAGACCCAGTGTCAGGGGCTATGGATATTGCTTTCCAAATAAAAACGCCTGGTGTGAATTTTGATTTAGCTCGCTGTGGAAAAGCAAAATCACATGGTTGGTTTTTCTTTTCATGTTACAATACAGAGCAAGCTAATACATTGTTAGAAGTGAATGCATCACAAAAAGACAAAGATTTTATTATGGCTGTAAATTGGAAGAAAGCGGAAGAATATCTAAAAGCAGGTAAGGGAATTAAACAAACCGTAAAATATGCGCACAATGTTTATAGTGATATTACACACTCTGCCACATCAGAAATGAGAACAGAAGTGACCATCTTAGATGCATCTATATTAAAAGATATTTGTTATTTTATTCCTTGTCCTAAATCACCACATGGTTGTGATGTAGATCCTACAGGTGAATATATCGTAGGGTCAGGAAAACTTGCAGCGTTGATTCCTGTATTTAGCTTCGACAAATTACAACAGGCTATTGCCTCTAAAGCCTTTGATGGTGAATATGAAGGCATTCCTATCGTGAAGTATGAAGCAGCATTATATGGTGAAGTTAAAAAACCAGGATTAGGACCTTTACATACCGAATTTGATGGGAAAGGCAATGCCTATACTTCTATGTTTGTATCTTCAGAAGTGGTGAAGTGGAATATCAAAGATTTAAAAGTATTAGATAGAGCACCTACTTATTATTCTGTTGGTCACATTTGTATACCAGGTGGAAATACACGTAAACCTTCTCCTAAATACTTGATAGCTTATAATAAAATTACCAAAGATCGTTATTTACCAACAGGTCCTGAATTAGCGCAAAGTGCACAGTTGTATGACATTTCAGGTGACAAAATGCAAATGATACTTGATTTTCCAACTATTGGTGAGCCACATTACGCTCAGGCTGCACCCGCAGATTTGATCAGAAATAATGGACAATTGAAACTCTATAAAATTGATGAAAATAAACATCCATATGTAACAAAGGGAGAAACAGAAGCAAAAGTAGTGCGACAAGGTAATCAATTACATGTGTATATGACCTCAATCCGATCCCATTTTGCACCTGATAATATTGAAGGCGTTAGAGTAGGTGACGAAGTGTTTTTTCATGTAACGAATCTAGAACAAGATTGGGATGTACCTCATGGATTTGCAGTAAAAGGTGCAGACAATGCCGAATTGTTAATTATGCCAGGTGAAACACAAACCTTAAAATGGATTCCGCTCAAACCGGGTATGTATCCTATGTATTGTACTGATTTCTGTAGTGCATTGCATCAGGAAATGCAAGGTTATGTAAGAGTCTCTCCAGCAGGAAGCTCTACGCCATTAACCTTTAGTTTGGGCAAAACAAACAATCCGTCTGATACTTCTGGTAAAAAATAAATGATTATCATACTATACACAGGGAGAGCAGATGGAGCCACATCCATTTGCTCTCTTTTTTTAAATAAAGAAATATATGAAAACAACCCAATTATCAAATTTTTCAAGAGCCTTATTGTTGCTCAGTGCAGCTTGTTTGGTGATATCTATTTTTGTTCCTATTTGGCAAATTTATTTAGATGCACCTCAATATCCGGAAGGATTAAAGTTGCTTATATACTCTAATGCCTTAGGTGGAAATGTTGAAATTATCAATGGCCTGAATCATTATATTGGGATGAAAACATTACATGCAGATGATTTTATTGAATTTACCGTATTGCCTTATATCATAGGGTTTTACGCATTATTTTGTTTACTTGTTGCGTTAATTAATCGAAAAAAGGCACTTTATACATTATTAGCTTTATTTGTTTTTTTTGGTATAGTAGCCATGGCAGATTTTTGGCGTTGGGAATATAATTATGGTCACGACTTAGATCCCAATGCAGCCATCATCGTACCGGGAATGGCTTATCAACCCCCATTAATAGGGTTTAAGCAACTTTTAAACTTTGGGGCTTATTCGGTACCTGCCATAGGCGGTTGGTTATTTATTTTTAGTGGTATCTTTATGTTAACTGCAACATTAAAAGAAATGAATTTTTTTAAGAGATTTTCAAAAACATCCAAGGCGTTACCATTGTTGTTTGTATTGTTTTTTATTTCTGCATGTAGTGGTCCTAAAACAGAACGAATTAAAATTAATCGAGACCATTGCGATTTTTGCAAAATGACCATCAGCAATGGACAGTTTGCTGCAGAAGTAAAAACATCAAAAGGTAGATTTTATAAATTTGACGATATCGTATGTATGACAGGTTATCTAAAAGAAAATACGAACATAAAATTTAATTCCTATTATGTCAATGATTTTATGCAACGAAATGAACTGATCAATGCAGAAAATGCCTTTTATCTAAAATCAGATGATTTTTTAAGCCCAATGGGTGGCAATATAGCTGCATTTATAAATAAAGAAGCAGCGCATTCCATGATTGAAAAGTACCATGCAGTGGCCATTACATGGAAAGAAATAATACAATGATGAAGACCCTTTCAGTATTAATACTATTTATTGTTATTTGCCATCACCTCACTCATGCAAATACGTTGCATGTTGGAAAAGATTTTAATTTTATAAATATTCATCAGGCATTAAAAGCTGCTCAAGCCAATGATACCATTATGGTTCATCGAGGTATTTACAAAGAAGGAAATATCATGATTGATAAATCGGTTTGTTTAATAGGTATTGATAAACCCATATTAGATGGAGATCGGAAGTTTGAAGTAATAACCATTCATGCCGATCATGTAACGATAAAAGGATTCAGTGTTCAACATTCTAGTTATGCAATATTAGATGATCCTGGTGGCATAAAAGTACAAGAAAGCAATCATGTGGTGATTACTGACAATGAGTTGGTTGATAATTTTTTTGGTATTTATATACAGAATAGTAAAAATTGTTTAATCCAGCATAATTCAATCATTGCCTTTGGAAAAGAAGAGCAACAAATTGGGAATGGCATACATTGCTGGAAAAGTGATAGCCTGCTGATCATTCATAATAAAGTAAACGGTCATAGAGATGGTATTTATTTTGAATTTGTAACCAATTCATTGATATGGAGAAATATATCTGATCGAAATATTCGATATGGTTTGCATTTTATGTTCTCAAACAATGATACCTATATTACCAATGTTTTTAGTAGAAATGGAGCAGGTGTGGCTGTCATGTTTTCGAAGGCAGTGCATATGTACAATAATACTTTTAAAGACAATTGGGGGGATGCAGCTTATGGAATCTTACTCAAAGAAATTTCTGATAGTTATATTGAAGGAAATCATTTTAATAATAATACTGCTGCACTTTATTTAGATGGAGCAAACCGTTTACATATCAGTAAAAACATTTTTAGTGAAAATGGGTGGGCACTAAAAATTCAAGCCAACTGTATGGATAATGTGGTCACAAAAAATAATTTTACAAACAATACCTTTGATGTAAGTACGAATGGAAGCTTAGTGCTGAATTATTTTAAACAAAATTTTTGGGATAAGTATGAAGGGTATGATTTGAATCGTGATAAAGTAGGCGATATTCCCTTTCATCCATTGAGTTTGTTTTCTGTTATTGTAGAAAAGAACCCGCCTGTAATGTTATTATTCAGAAGTTTCATGGTAAGTTTACTTGACAAGTCTGAAAAGATGTTGCCAAGCTTAACACCTGAAAATTTTGTAGATACCGAACCTTTAATGAATCCAAATTTATTATGATAGAAGTAAATGCGATTTCAAAACAATTTGGCAAATTAGAAATCTTGAAAAAGGTTACTATGAGTTTACCGGCAGGAGAATGCATTGCCCTTATTGGTCCGAATGGTTGTGGAAAAACGACCTTGATAAAATGTATATTAGGCATGGTATTGCCTACAAGTGGGTCTATTTTGTTTGAAGGAAAACCCATTAATCATGAATACTTGTATAGAAATAAAATAGGGTATATGCCTCAATTGGGTCGTTACCCCGATAATATGACGATTGGGCAAATTATAAAAATGATGAAGGAAATAAGACAAGAGGAAAATACCTTAGATGAAGAGCTCTATGTGCATTATGGCCTTAGTAAACTATTAAATAAAAAAATGAGAACCCTTTCAGGAGGGACCATCCAAAAAGTAAGTGCCACCTTAGCTTTTATGTTTAATCCTGCTGTATACATCTTAGATGAGCCAACAGCAGGATTAGACCCCATTGCCTCTGAAATATTAAAGGATAAAATTATTAAAGAAAAAGAGAAAGGAAAGTTATTTCTGATTACCTCACATTTATTGAGTGAATTAGATGATTTAGTGACCCAATTGATTTTTATGCAGGAGGGTAATATATTGTTTCAAAAACCTATTGCCCAGTTGCTCGACGAAACGGGTGAAATGAAAATATCAAAAGCGGTTGCTCATTTTTTAAAACGTACACAGTATGCTTAGGATCATTCGAATAATCTTAATGGATGTTTTAAAAAGTAAATTTATCATGATTTATACATGCTTGCTTTTTATGATGTCTATGAGTGTTTTTAATTTAGAAGATAATTATACCAAGGGTTTATTATCATTATTAAATCTAATATTGTTAACGATTCCTCTTGTTAGCATTATGTATTCTACTAGTTATATTTATAATAGTAGCGAATTTGTAGAGTTGCTTTTAAGTCAGCCAGTGAAAAGAAGTAAAATTTGGATTAGCTTATTTATTGGACTCGTTCTTGCATTTGTTTTTGCTTTTATAATAGGGGTGGGCTTGCCAATTCTCTTGTATGCTTTTTCATCAGTGGGTATTATGATGCTCGTTATAGGTTTAATGGTTTCTATCATATTTGTTTCATTGGCTTTATTTTGTTCAATACTGATGCGCGATAAGGCAAAAGGCATTGGTGTGTCTATCGTATTGTGGTTATTTTTTGCCTTATTTTTTGATGGTCTGGTATTGTTTTTATTATTTCAATTTTCAGACTACCCTATCGAAAAAATGATGATTGGTATCACTGCCTTGAATCCCATTTCATTGGCCAGAATATTAATATTATTGGATTTAGATGTATCAGCTATGATGGGTTATACTGGGGCTATCTTTAAAAACTTTTTTGGTACAACATATGGAATGATTATTACATTCATTGTACTTATTGCATGGGCATTGATCCCATTTTATATTTCATTATTCAAATTTAAAAGAAAAGACTTATGATTATTTCAGAAATTAAAAACCTACTTGAACATGCTTCAAACCCCATTGCCCGTGTTTTATATTTAAAAGACCACTTTAGGGTATTGGCAGTTGGTTTTAAAAAATCGATGATTTTAAAAGATCACAAAACACCTTATGAAACAAAACTATTGGTCATAGAGGGGAGTGTTGAATACCATACCGAACATACCAATACCTTATTGAAGTTTCAGGAAGAATTTATAATTCCCAAAAATGAATTACATCATGTAATAGCATTGGAAGACAGTGTTTGTTTATTGATTCAAAGTTAAATATTGGTGCGTGCTATCAAGTATCATTTAATGATTATTAAAAATATTATTGTCATTGAATTTTGACATTTGTTTATAACATAAAAAAGGTGGATATATATATCATCCACCTTTTAAAAACTATATAAATGAAAACTTAAATATTACTTAGGAAGTAATACACTATTTATTACGTGTACTACTCCATTGGACGCTTTTACAGAACCAACGATTTCTGCATTACCATTGACAAAAAGTTTATTTTCTTTTTTACTTATAGTCACATTGCCACCATCAACCATACCTAAACTTTGCCCATCCTGCATTAAATCTGTGTTTATAACGCCTACATATACATGGTATTGAAGAATGGTTGTTAGTTTTTCTTTGTTTTCAGGTTTTAGTAAATCTTCTACAGTACCAGGAGGCAATGCCTCAAAGGCAGCATTGGTTGGAGCAAATACAGTAAATGGTCCTGCATTACTTAGTGCATCTACCAGTTCAGCGGTTTTTACTGCCGTTACTAAGGTGGTATGATCTTTGCTTCCGATGGCCACCTGTACCACATTCGGGTTTGATATGTCATCTTTTACACCAGATTGACCTACCACATTTTCAGTTTCAGTACTTACATTTTTTTCAGACTCTGTTGAAGTATTACAAGAAGCCATACCCAAAACAAAAAGGAAAAACAAAACATAGATTGATTTTTGCATAATTATAAATTTTAATAATACACAAAAGTAAGTTTATGCAAATGTTGATATTTATGAGTTTGGTCATAAATGATTAAAATCATTTTTCTGCATATGATTCAGAATTCGCACAGATTTCAACCTGTTGTAATTTATATGTCGTTTGTTTATACAAAGAGGAAGAAGCATCTTTTAATTGAAATATTTTTACATCACAACTATCTATTCAACACTTTTTTTAATAGAGAAAGTCACTAATAATATGCCAGTCAATATTATCAGGGCAATGATAAATAATGTCTCATTAATGTATGGTATGGGAATGTATGAAAATGAAGCAATGCCTTGTATGGCTAATACGATTTCAGTCGTATACACGCCTGTCACTAATAGTAACATGCCTATTTTAGATGTTTTAGTGATCAGTAATAATTTATTTGCAAACAGAAAAGTGATCAGAAAAATAGAAATGACCGCTAATAAAATGAGATGTAAATAGGCAATGACAATAGGTCGAAACCCAAAAGCAAGTTTACTGATAAACGGTACTACTGAGCCAAGCTGTAATACAAATTTTATGGTAAGTGAAATAGCTACAAGTATAAACAGATAAAATAGAAACGATGGAATGGTTGATTTTATTTTTTTAAATGAAGCAACAGTATTTTTTAAAAATGAAAACCATGCAATTAATTGAACAGAGGATGCGATGACTACAAATACATAAATCCACAGCGGCAATTGCATCCATAAGGTTGATAAAAAGTAGGCTGGTATTAAACTCAAACAAAACATCCAAAATGTTTTATTATTATTTTTATACATGGTATCAACTGATGACAAGTACAGATTTAGCAAGCCCATAGAAGCAAAAAAGAACCAACCATTATATTGAAAGTGTAAATAAAAATAGACTGCGGCTAAATACTCATGTTGTGAAAGATGTTTGGTGGCCATCATAAAGGCTAATGTAAAAGTACCAAATGAAGCTAACACATTAAATATTAATGCAGCAATAAACCAGTAATATATTGTAGAAATAGGGGTTGTCTTTCGTATATATTTTATGATTGATACGGTAAAAATATAGGAAATAATCACTGCTGACACAGAAAAAAATATCGAGAAAGCATTGTATCCACCCATTGCAAATGCAACCAACATTCCATAAGAGCATATAAGATTAAAGCTTATCAGTTGCTTGTATTTTTTCTTATTCGATAGGTCTTCATTTTTAAACAGATATAAAACAATGAGTGACATCAATGTATGTGTTAACCAACCATAAAATGCAAAATGCGAATGTGCATGCTGAATATTTTTTTGATCAAAATAGGGAAACTCAAATGCAATTTTGTAACGCATGAGAACACCCAGTATCGCAACGATTGAAAAATTAATTAAACTAAATTTTATCCAATGAAATTTTTCACGCATTAATAATATAATTTTCGATTGGTGATCTCTACAATGTGTTTACTTTTTAACTTTAATAATGAACGTATGACAGTTTCTACCCTTAAGCCTGTAAATTCTGCAATTTCTTGTCGAGTAAATGGGATTAAAATTTTTTCAATATGTTGACCGCTTTTTGTTTTAAAATCTTCAAGAAAGGATATAATTCGATGTTCCGTTTTTTGATTCATCATGTCTTTAGTAATATTCGATTTGTGAAATAATCTACGAGCCAATAACTGTATCATTGTTTTTTGAATGTGCTGATTTTTATTCATGAGTTCCTCAAAGGCAGTATCCCCAATTTTGATAATCACTGATTTGCACAAGGCGATGGCAGAAACAGGATATTTTTCTTTGATTAACAATGGGGGTTCCCCAAAACTGTTTCCGTCTGCAAATACACCTTGTACAAATAATTTACCGTCATCATTCGTACAAAATACTTTTACTCTTCCCTTAACTATTTGATAAAAATACCTCGCTGTATCACCCTCGTGAAATATGTATTCATTTTTTTCAAATATTTTTTGTATTCCCCCATACTCCAAGAGTAAATTCGTACTTATTTGCATGTTGAAAATTATTATAATGAGTTATTCATAAATTGGTTTTTGAAAACGGTATTATTTATTTTTATAGCAAAAGTACTCATAACACTCTTTTTTTCTTATGACTATAGTCATAACCAATAGCCTATTAAAGGTAAGAATTAATTGCTTCATTATTTAAATATAAAAATTCATAAGTTTTTGCATGGATATTTTCAAATAATTGAAGTGCATTATTTATTCTAAGTTGATTTGCTATTGAAACGTTTTCTAATCATTTATTTTTGTGGTGGCTCTAGATTCATTACTCTGAAGTATTTATTGACATTCTGTTGCTTTAAACATTCATTTGTATCGTATTCAATAAAGTTTTTACTTTTGTCAAATGCTATCAATCTGGGAAAGAAACGAATTTATTCATTATCATCATATCATTATTGGAAGTGGTATTGTAGGCTTGTGTACTGCTTATTATATCAAACTTAAATACCCAACTCTATCCGTTTTAGTAATGGAACGTGGACTGATACCCAGTGGGGCAAGTACTAAAAATGCTGGCTTCGCCTGTATGGGTTCACTGACCGAATTGTTAGATGATTTGCAGACAAGCACCGAAGATGAAATGCTCCAGTTGTTTTTGCTTCGAAAAAAAGGCCTGGAACGATTACAACAACTATTAGGAAAAGAAAAGATAGGGTACAAAGCAAATGGCAGTTATGAATTACTCTTTGAAAAAGATGTGGAAGCCCTTGATCAATTAGAAACCCTCAATGGTATATTATTTAAAGAACTCAATGTACAAGCATTTAGGCAATGCAATGAAAAAATAGATGCTTTTGGTTTTGAAAAACAAAAAGTAAAAGCACTCATAGAAAATACTTGTGAAGGAGAAATTGATACTGGTTTAATGATGAAGCATTTATTAGCTTTAGTACAATCTATGGGTGTGCATGTAAAAACAGGTTGTGAAGTATTGTCAATAAACGATGAACAACAGCATGTTAGTATAGTATGCAAAAACCCTGTAGCTGATACGCCATTCATTTTCAAAGGGAATCGTCTATTGATTTGTAACAATGCTTTTGCAACAGATTTATTGCCTGACTTAGATGTTAAACCAGGCAGGGGGCAAGTGCTGATTACCAAACCCATTGAAGGTTTAAAGTTTAAAGGCATTTTTCATTTTGATAAAGGATACTATTATTTTCGCGAATACAATGGCTGTGTTCTTTTTGGAGGTGGACGTCATTTAGATAAAGAAACAGAAACCACCACTGATTTAAGTTTAAATGAGTCAATACAACAACATTTAATCGAGCAATTGCAAACCATTATTTTGCCTCATCAAACAGTAGAAATCGATTTGCAATGGAGTGGTATCATGGCTTTTGGAATGAGTAAAAAGCCCATCGTGCAACCTTATACAAACAATATTTTTATCGGTGTACGGATGGGGGGCATGGGTGTTGCAATTGGCAGTGAAGTAGCTTTTCAACTGAGTGATATGGTATAAATACCCTTTGTAGGGTATTTGTTCGTATTGTAAGCCTCATTATTTTTGCACCAAATATTTATTTATATGAAATCATTATACTTGTTATTAATATGCATTTGCATAAATGTTTTAAACACCCAGTCCCAATCAAAGTTGATAGCCAGCAGTACCTATCATCACGATAGCACAGGCTATTTTATCAATGATTCAATCGCACACTTTTACAAAGTAGCCAATACAACAAGTGCTAACCAGTTGTATGAAGATGCTTATGTTACTGTAACCCAGGATTCTAACTATTCGTATTTTAAAAACGGGGCATCATTATATCTTGCCTCCAGAGATGTAAATACCTATAACGCAAATTATACTTTAAGAACCCAATATCTTGGCTATTTATATGACAATTTGGGGGTGAATACTTATTTAAACAAAACAAACTATTATCATACAGGTTTACAACTTGATTCTTCCATAGGTACATTAACAAATGTAGTAACCAACAATACCTATAATTATTACAATACTTTTTATCATTACAATGGCAACAACCAAATGGATACCACCTGGATTATTTATTTTTCCAATGTAGGGGTTTATGCTTCTTCCATTAAACAAGTAAATACATACAACGGTAACAACTTAATTGAAGTGCTCCAATACGAAAGCACTGATTCAGTAAATTACACACCCGACTCCAGAACAAATTATTATTACAACGCAAATAATACACCTGATAGCGTAATAGTATTTCAATGGTTAGCCGCCAATTGGTATAAAGCCGCCAAAAATGAGTTTACCTATAATGCCAGTAACCATAAAATAAAGAAAGAGTATTTTGGATTTAACAACGCTACCCAAACATACGAAAAGACAGCTCGTGATGAATATGTAAGAAATAACAATGTTCAAATGGATACTTTGTATTCACAACTTTGGAATCAGGCAAATGCCAAATACGACACCACCGTTAAAATGGGTTATAAATATCAATCAGGCTTACTTTTGCATTCTTATGGGTTTACTAAAAATATCAATAATCAATGGCAACCCAATCCGTATGAAGCGATTCGCAATTATTATTATGATATGATTCCCAATGCAATTCAGGAAACCAAAATTGATCAATCAACCTTGAGCTTTTATCCCAATCCTGTAGAAAATGTACTTCAATTTAAACAAGACTGCATCGGAAGTAAGTACTATATTATAACGCCTGACGGCAAATATGTACAAAGCGGATTGATAGATGCAAATAACCAGGTGCAAATGAATTTATTGCCTGCGGGTATGTATCATATTGTGGTACAAGGCAAAGAAGGCATTGCACAATCTCATTTTATAAAAATGTAATTTCTAAATCTATTTATGAAAAAAATACTTACGCTCTTTGTAGCCTTGTTGCTATCATCATGGGCCCATGCACAAATTACCGGCAACTCCTTAAGGTTAAATGCCAATGCCAATTATGTAACAGTGCCAGATGCCGCTAGCGCTTCCTTGAGTAATGATATGACCTGGGAGTTTTGGATATATTATCGATGCGTAAATGGGAATACAGCTGTGTATCCGCTTACTAAAGGCTGGTGCGGTTCTACATGGAGCTATTATGTAGAAATACAAAATGGGCAACTCAATTTTCAAAAAATTAATCCAGGTGGCTCAGGCACTTGTCCGAATGCTCCTTTGGCAAGATACGAATCAACCCCAGGTTTAATTCCTTTTAATACCTGGACACATATATCAATAGTGCAAAATGGCACCAATGTACAATTTTATACCAATGGGCAAGCTGCAACAACCACATTAACGGCAGGAAGCGTATTTACAGGTATTCATACATCTCCCAGACCCTTCATTATTGGTGCCTACCAAAATTTAGGAGGCTCTTTTGTAGGGGTTCCACAATCAAATATGGATGAGGTGCGTATTTGGCATACCGCACGCACACAAGAAGAGATTCAAAACAATATGCTTCAGGAGTTAATCGGAAATGAAGCGGGCTTATATGCTTACTGGAAACTCAACGAAACAGGCGCTGGTGCTGGTATTACGGTGGCCAATAGTGCCATGGCTACAGGTGCAACCACCAATGGTACCACAGTAGGTACAGCCCCAAACATTTTATTTGTAGACAATTCGATTGTACAAAATCAATTACCCAATTGTGATCCTATTTTATGGCTCAAAGCAGATGCTGGCATTACCTTAAATGGTTTAAATGAAGTGACCCAATGGGCCGATCAAAGTGGCAATAACAATCATGCCATTGCTGATGGTACCACCTTACCCACCGTCATTCCGAATGCATTGAATAATAAACCAGTGGTTGATTTTACAGACGATCGATTGGCTACACCCCTGGTAAACCTCACCACCACTAATCAAACGGAAGTATTTGTAGTGTATAAAGGCATTGGTGCCAATAGTTTTACGCCCATGGAATTTAGCGATGACGGCAATGTAGTGACTACGGGTTTTTATATTGCTGATCAGGATAACTCATGTCCTGGTTGTCAAAACGATGTGTCGGCTGGATTAAAAGGTAATACAGGCTATAACCAAAATACCTTAAACCAAACCCAGGGTTGCGCTAAAATAATCAATGCGACCTTTGATAAATCATTGGCTTCTGAAGAAGTAAAAATTTGGTTGAATGGAGTATTGCAACCCAAAACACCAGGCACCACAGATGCAAATAATTCAAATAACTATGGTAGTCATAAATTCTATCTCGGCAAAAGAAGTGCAAATTGTACCTTTTGTCCTGGGGTGATGGGCGAATTTTATTATGCCGAAATCATCGTTTACAACAGGGTTTTAAGCCCCTCAGAAAAAACCCAGATAAATACGTATTTGCAAAATAAATATTTTTCAGGTACCGCTGCTTCGTTTGTGAATGTACCCGCCATGCCAACGTTTAACGATGCTGTATACGACGACAATGTATGGAAACACTCTTACAATACAGCCTCACCCAATGAGGTGATTGCATCCGTGAAAGATAATTGCCTGACATTAGGTACCCGCAATGATACAGTATATGTTGCGCCCAATGCTGGCATCTATAACGGACAACCATATATGCGTCGTCATTATGTAATTCATACAAGTCTTAATCCTGTTGGAACTAAAAAAGTACGATTGTATTATACCGATGCCGATTTTGCTGATTTACAAACACTTTTACCTTCACTTACCAATCATAATCAATTGGTAGTGACCAAATACAATGGCGCCAATGAAGATGGTATTTTTAACCCTGCTGGTGGTACTTTGACCTTAATACCTTCTGCACAAATTACGACAGGTACCGCCTTTGGTCAACGATACTTACAATTTGATGTATCTGGCTTTAGCGAATTTTGGATACATACCGGCAATACACCCTTACCGCTTAATCTTCTTTCTTTTACAGCAACAAAAAGAAATAGCGAAGCGCAATTATCATGGAAAACCGCCAATATGCAACAAGTGGCTGGTTTTGAAATAGAAAAAAGTATAAATGGAAATGAGTATGCTCCTATTGGATATGTGCCTATATCGGCAAAAGATCAATACAATTTTACTGATCCTCATTTATCGGAGAGAAATAATTATTACAGACTAAAAATCATGGATGAAGATGGACAGTTTACCTATTCTAAAACGGTCATGGTTTTAAACACTGAGAAAACAGAAATTTTTTGCTATCCAAATCCAGTAAAGGAGACATTAAATATTTCATCATCTGCCAATTCATTCACCTATTACTTATACGATATGTATGGCAAGGAAATATTCAAAGGGGTTTCAAAGAATTATAACACGACTGTTTCATGTACTTCACTCCTTAAAGGGATGTATTTGTTGAAGGTTATCACGGATGAAGAAATAAAGACACTGAAATTTTCGAAAGAATAATTTAGATATTATCTATCCTCATAGCGCCAATTCACCAATGAGTGCATTGTGTTAGCCTGTACCTTAGATACTTAATGGATAGTCCATTAATCGTAACATCTAATACCTTATACATTTTATCAATCGGTATTAAACACAGTATGATTAATTATACCAAATATATTGAATAAGTAGTCTGAATAAGTTTGGTATAATACCCACACACATTAGATTTAAGCAAATAACAAATGGACAATTTTTAATGTGTGGTGGTATTAATTAGTGATATGCCTATTATTAGATCCCTAATTTTGTTTAACTTATCTTTTAATCTTTTTTTTGAATGGCTTTGAAATTCTGTATTTACATTTGACCAAATTTTTATTTTCTGAAACCATTCAAATACCTTGTAGTCTTTTGTTTATTGCTCACAGCAATAAATCATTGCTCACTGTCTCACAGTCAGCAACAAGTTATTGGTATAGCATATCATGGTTTAAACAATCAATCGAATGTAGACATGCAACATTCCCACTTAATGGATGTTGCCTATGATGCTACCATGAATCATTATACTTCGGAGCAAAAAGCTGAACAAAATGAAAAAGATTTTTTGTTTGTAGAAGAAGACGAAGAGAATGAACCAAACAATGAAGCCAAAAAATCGGAAGCAGTATCTTCGTATAGGCTACAATGTGCAAAACCTTATATGGATGCGGATTATTCCGCAGTTGTTCATGGTATACCATTTGATGAACATTTAAATACCGAAAAAGTATATTTACTCTATCGTGTTTTCAGGATATAATACAATAAAGAGGTCGTTTTTTACACATTCATACCTCATGCCATTTTCATTTGATGTTTACAAAAGAGCTTGATGATATGCAATACCAAATACATTTATGAAGTAGTCTTAAATAAACTGGTATCATAGCAATACTCCCCGCATGTCAAATGAAAATAATTGAACAATCTTAAATGTGTTTATCAATTCAACGAACAGTATTACTATATAAAAATACCTTTCCCCAAAAAATGAGTATTCATTAGATACATCAATATTCATTAAATGTCAATTCAAATTTTACAATGGATTTACGCAAAGGCTTCCAAATAAAATGATATCGACAATCATTCGTAGCAAATTCAATTTTCAAATCAAGTAAACAATTAAAAAAATGAAAAAATTTTTCATCCCGGCTATTTGTGCCATTTTATGTCAAATAGGGTGTGTAAATAATACCCACAAAGAAGATGAACAAGGTAAGTTGTTGGTAACAACGCCGTTAATAATGGATACAGCAGTATTGCATAATTATGTATGCCAAATACGTTCAGTACAACATATCGAACTACGAGCACTCGAAAAAGGATACGTACAAAATATATATGTAGATGAAGGCAATTTTGTAAAAAAGGGTCAATTGATGTTTCAAATTAAACCTTCCATTTATAAAGCAGAACTGAATAAAGCAGATGCAGAAACCAAATTTGCCGAAATAGAATTTCAAAATACAAAATCATTATACGACAATAATATTGTTTCGAAAAATGAATTATCCCTTGCAAAAGCAAAACTCGACAAAGCAAAAGCTGAAAAAGAACTTGCGGCTGTTCATCTTGGCTTTACAGAAATAAGAGCCCCCTTTGATGGCATCATGGATCATTTTCAAGCACGTTTAGGAAGCCTTGTAGATGAAGGTGATTTACTCACCACATTGTCTGACAACAGCAGTATGTGGGTTTATTTTAATGTACCTGAAGCAGAATATTTGAATTACAAAACCAAAATAGGCGTAAACAATATGTTGAATGTAAATCTGATGATGGCGAATAATGAACTCTTTGAGTTTCCGGGTGTAGTAAAAACAATCGAAGCTGATTTTAATAATGAAACGGGTAATATAGCTTTTCGAGCCACCTTTCCCAACCCCAAAGGATTGCTTCGTCATGGTGAAACAGGCAACGTACAAGTCAGAATCCCCTTAAAACAGGCTATGATTATACCCCAAAAAGCAACATTTGAAGTGCTCGATAAAAAGTATGTATATGTAGTAGATTCAAATCATGTTATTCAATCGAGAATGATCACAGTAAGCCATGAATTACCCCATTTATATGTCATTTCAAGTGGTCTCAATATACATGATAAGGTATTGATTGAGGGTTTACGAAAAGTAAAAGAAAATCAAAAAATCAATATTGACTTAAAAAAGCCAGACGATGTCATTCAGCATTTAGACTTATACGCCGAATAATTTTTCACCCTAAAAAAAACAATCATGTTTAGTAATATTATTAAAAGACCAGTGTTTGCCATTGTGATTTCCCTGGTCATCGTGTTCGTCGGTATATTGGCGATCAAACAATTACCCACTTCGCAATTTCCTGAAATTGCACCTACTACGGTAAGTATTTTTATCGCTTATCCAGGCTCCAGTGCTGATGTACTCGTGAAGTCTACATTAATTACACTTGAAAATGCAATCAATGGTGTGCAGGGAATGCGATATCTGGCAACGGATGCAACAAGTGCAGGCGAGGCCACTTTGAGTGTGATATTTGAACCAGGTACTGATCCGAATCAAGCGGTAATCAGGGTAAAAACAAGGGTCGATCAGGTGATGCCTTTGCTTCCCGAACTGGTACAACGGGAGGGTGTTATTATTACACCCATACAACCCAGTATGTTGATGTATGTAAATCTGTATAGTAAAGATAAAAACATTGATGAAAAGTTTTTGTATAACTATGCAGATGTAAAGCTAATACCAGAGATAAACAGAATCAATGGAGTAGCAAGATCGCAAATACTTGGTAGTAGAAAATTTGCGATGAGGATCTGGCTTAATCCTGACCGAATGCGCGCTTACAATATTTCAGTAGATGAAGTGATGGATGCAATGAAGGATCAAAGTATCATTGGCCGACCTGGTAGAATAGGCCAAAGCTCTGGGATGGCAGCCCAGTCATTGGAATATGTATTGACTTACAAAGGACGATATAACCAGCCAGAAGAGTATGAAGACATTATTATTAGAGCAAATGCACAAGGTGAAAGTATAAAGCTTAAGGATATCGCTAAAGTGGAAATTGGAAGTGAGTTTTTTGATATTTATTCTAATTTGGATGGTCATCCGTCAGCTGCTATTGTATTAAAACAAAATGTGGGTAGCAATGCAACCGATGTAATCAAAGAAGTAAAAAATAAACTGAATGAACTTAAAGCAAATTTTCCTCCGGGTGTAGATTATAAAATAAGTTATGATGTTTCAAATTTTTTAGATGCATCGGTTGAGCAGGTAACGCATACCCTCAGAGATGCATTTATCTTGGTGGCAATCGTTGTGTTTTTATTTTTAGGCGATTGGCGGTCAACACTCATACCGATATTAGCAGTTCCTGTTTCGTTGATTGGGGCATTTTTTGTGATGCAACTTTTTGGCTTATCCATCAATCTTATTACTTTGTTTGCGTTGGTTTTGGCCATTGGTATTGTCGTTGATAATGCGATTGTGGTAGTGGAAGCAGTACATGCTAAAATGGAGGAAGAAAACCTATCGCCTTACAATGCTGTGCAAAGTGTGATGAGGGAAATCAGTGGTGCCATCATTGCTATCACTTTAGTGATGACCGCTGTCTTTATTCCCATTGCCTTTATGTCAGGGCCGGTAGGGGTTTTCTACAGACAGTTTTCTATCACGATGTCGGCATCCATTGTTATATCGGGCATTGTAGCATTAACGCTTACGCCAGTATTATGTGCAATGATATTGAAAAATACGCATGGCAAGCCCAAAAGCAAAAACCCCATTACATGGCTCATTGATTCATTTAACAAAGGATTTCTAAAATTGACAGGTCGTTATGAAATGTTGTTAAAACGAATTGTAAACAGAAGATGGCTAACTTTTTTAATTCTGGGTGTATTCTGTGCAGCCATTGTATTTGAAAATCATATATTACCCGCTGGTTTTATTCCTGGTGAGGATCAGGGTACCATTTATGCTATTATACAAACACCACCAGGCTCAACGTTAGAAATAACAAATAAAGTATGCGGGCAATTACAGAAAATATGTGAAGAGGTAGAAGGGGTTGAATCTGTGTCATCATTAGCAGGCTATGAAATCATGACAGAAGGCAGAGGTTCCAATGCTGGTACTTGTTTGATTAATCTCAAGACATGGTCTGATCGAAAACATTCAGTCATTGAAATAATCGAAGAACTGGAATCAAAATCAAAAAACCTGAGCGCGATTGTTGAATTTTTTGAACCACCTGCTGTGCCAGGATTTGGTTCTTCAGCAGGATTTTCACTGCGTTTACTCGACAAGAATACCACCACCGATTACCAGGATTTTGATAAAATAAATAAGCATTTTATGGACGAACTCGCTAAGCGAAAAGAACTCACAGGGCTGTTTACTTTTTTTGCGGCAAATTATCCTCAATATGATTTGCAAATAGATAATCAGGCAGCTATGCAGAAGGGCGTTAGTATTGGTAAGGCTATGGAAAATTTAAACATAATGATTGGTAGTACATATGAACAGGGCTTCATTCGGTTTGGACGCTTTTTTAAAGTATATGTACAATCAGCTCCAGAGTTTAGAAGACTACCCTCAGATATTCTCAATCTTTTTGTAAAAAATGATCATGGAGAAATGGTTCCCTATTCTTCTTTTATGAAATTGATAAAAGGACAAGGACCCAATGAAATTTCCAGATACAATATGTATAACTCTTCTTCAATCAGAGGCTTGCCTGCCAAAGGATTTACCACAGCCGATGCCATACAAGCAATCAGGGAAGTTGCAAAAAAATCATTACCTAAAGGATACGATATTGATTGGGAAGGACTTTCCTATGATGAATCGCGAAGAGGCAATGAATCTGTTTTGATTTTTATGATTGTATTGATATTTGTGTATCTCGTGTTAGCAGCTCAGTACGAAAGTTTCTTATTACCATTGTCCGTTATTTTATCGATACCAGTGGGTATGCTGGGTTCTTTTGTGCTATTAAAAGCTATGGGCCTTGCTAACGATGTATATGCACAGGTGGGTATGATTATGTTAGTAGGTTTATTAGGAAAAAATGCAGTACTGATCGTAGAATTTGCTGTACAAAAACGAGAGCAGGGTATGACAGTGTTGCAAGCTGCTATTGAAGGTGCAAAGGTGAGATTCAGACCTATCTTAATGACATCTCTCGCATTTGTTGCAGGGTTGATACCGCTGGTGTTTGCTCATGGGGCTGGTGCTATCGGTAATCGTACCATCGGTGGTTCAGCCATGGGTGGAATGCTCTTTGGTACTTTTATAGGAGTAATTATTATTCCAGGTTTATACTACATATTTGGTACTATGGCTGATGGCCGAAATTTAATCAAAGATGAAACCCATGAAACTTTGTCAAGTAGCTATGTGAGAATGAGCGAAGACCAAATTAAGTTGTTACGAAACTTAAGAAAAATCAATAATCGAATGAAACAATTATTAGGCATGAAAAAAAATAATAAAAATGATCAATAAAAAATTTATACATGTATTTCTTTTTATAATGATATACATCGCAGCTTGTAAAACACCATATATTGCTGAGAAAGAGATCGTTCAGATTCCAAAAGAAAGTTTTCAGGGGTCACATGACTCAACGAATGCAGCCACTATGAATTGGCGTCAATACTTTCTAGATCCCTATTTGAATGCGCTTATCGATTCAGCATTGAATCATAATCAGGAATTGAATATCATGAATCAGGAAATCAGGATGAAAAGTAATGAAGTGCTGGCACGGAAAGGTGAATATCAGCCTTTTGTTAATTTAGGCGGGGCAATGGGTGCAGAAAAAGTAGGCCGATATACAAATATTGGCGCTAGTGAAGCCACTACGGATATCAAACCAGGTATAGAAACACCAGAACCATTGCCAGATTTTAAAATGAGTGCCTTTGCATCATGGGAAATAGATATTTGGCACAAATTGCGAAATGCTAAAAAGGCAGCTTTTAGTCAATACCTTGCCAGTATAGAAGGCAAAAATTTCATGGTGACTAACCTAATTGCCGAAATAGCCAATGCCTATTACGAATTGTTGGCACTCGATAATCAGTTGCTTATCGTAAATCAAAATATCGAAATCCTGAATAATGCTGTGCAGATTGTACGATTGCAAAAAGAAGCTACGAAAGTAACCGAATTAGCCGTCAAGAAATTTGAAGCAGAGGTTTATAAAACGAAAAGTTTACAATATGATATACAGCAACAAATTGTTGTTGTGGAAAATAACATTAATTTCCTTGTTGGGCGATACCCCCAAAAGATTGTACGTAGTACCATCAATATCAATGATATTTCGATTCCGATGATTCAAGTGGGTATCCCTTCACAGCTTTTACAAAATCGCCCAGACATCAGACAGGCAGAACAGGAACTCGAAGCTGCCAAATTAAATGTGAAGGCTGCAAGAGCTAATTTTTATCCTTCCCTTCGGATATCTGCAGAATTAGGACTTCAAGCATTTAACCCAATCTACCTTGTGAATGTACCAAAGTCTTTGCTTAGTTCTTTAGCTGGCGAACTCATAGGTCCCTTGATTAATAAAAATGCTATTAAAGCAACATATTACAACGCTAACGCGACCCAAATACAGGCTGTGTATAAGTATGAACGTACCGTCCTTATTGCCTTTGTAGAAGTTGCCAATCAGTTGGCCCAAATGGAAAATTTAAATAAAAGCTATGAATTTCGAACACAACAAGTGGATGCGCTTACACAGTCGATTGATATCGCTAACCGCTTGTTTAAATTTGCAAGAGCCGATTATATGGAAGTTCTTATGACACAAAGGGACGCCCTTGAATCAAAGTTTGATTTGGTAGAAACTAAAAAGAAACAACTCAATGTATGGATAAATCTCTACAAGGCTTTGGGTGGTGGCTGGAATCATTAAAGACTGTTACACCTCAATAGTCATAGCAATTGGTTTGTGATCATTCTTAATGCGGTTAATGCTATGCTTAGTGGAGACACCAGCCACTAGCCAAAAACGAATAATATTTACTCAAAAGGTTGGATGTATTCAAAAGAAGAGTATTTTGTTCGAAAAAATTTTTATGATGAAAACAACACTTACATTATTAGTCATTTTATTGACTTCTTTCAATGGATTTTCTCAAAAGAATGCCGGCAATTACATTGAGTTATTAAATGGAGAGACTGTCAATTTGGATGGCCAGAAGATTAACGATAATTTTTTCTTCACCAATAAATTAAAAGCGAATGGAGGTAAGTATGCGGTTAATGAAGTAAAAGGATATCAGGATAATGGTATTTATTATAAACAGTATAATAAAAAATTTTACAGAAGGTATGCTCATGGGAAGGTAAACTTTTACTACCAGACAGAAACCACTACAAGAACCACTATGAATTCAAATGGAACGATGGAGACCAGGAACAGAAACAAACTTGAAAGATTTATACAAAAGGGCGAGGAAGGCAAAATGGTCAAGTACAATGTCAGTTCACTACGCACCATGATTAAAGACAATAAAGCAGCGGTGAAACAATTGAATAAATTTCACAGAACCAACAAAATTGCCAGCGTGATCATCTGGCCTGCCTCTGTGGTGCTGATTGTTGGGGGCTATTTTGTAGTTGATAATGTTTATTTACAAGAAAAAGAAGATAGAAATTCAACACTCGCTGCAGTGGGTGGTGTGACTGCAGCTGTCGGACTTGGAGCTTATGGTTATGGCTTCTACAAAAAAATCAAAGCTGTGAATGAGTTTAATAAGGTATTTGAAATTTATAATAAACAATAGTTCGTTTA
>OEIV010000282.1_pt1 | contig 30692 bp, 33 predicted proteins | sample 1539231 | NCBI WGS metagenome assembly OEIV01 (sample SAMN03794762, study PRJEB22550) | activated sludge metagenome | feature: wastewater treatment plant; material: activated sludge; isolation source: Wastewater treatment plant of a petroleum refinery complex | place: Argentina: Buenos Aires ... | reverse complement strand
CTTCTCTATCTCCGTCTGAGTAGGCTTGATCTGAAAAGTCTCTTCTACCTTGTATTTGTAGTCTTTGGAGTCCCAGCGCACTATTATCTCATCACCTACGCTAACATCCTTGAGGCTATAAAAATATGATTTTTCGGTCACTTGATCCGGAGTCAATCCCCATACGAAGCTATGTGCACTCAGTATCATGTTGCCACCTATATCGGGATTGCCCCGCTCTGGAAAGCGATGCCAAGCTCCATGCTCGAGTTGCTCTTCACCGCCCTCTTTGATAGCCACACTGATACCAGTAGAAGGTATCGATATGCGATTGCTGGTGTCTTCAATTTTAATCAATGTATTTCTCTTAAATATAGGATTCAACTTAGGAGACAGGTACAAGACCAACATATAAATTCCAAGCAATACTAATACTACAAATACAATGATTGCAATTGCCTTAGTTTTTGTAAGTTTCTTGGTCATACTCAACTTAGTATATATCGGAACATATCAGATCCAAGTATATTCTTAATGTATTATTTACGATCGATAGGAAAATAAGAAGATTTGTAAATCACCATATATAGCCCCACCCCACCAGTAGCTACTACCATAAAGGATATAAGTAGTAATAGTGATGAGTTGCGTCCGGTAGAAGCTAACTGAGCTTCTGGAGCCGGAGTAACACTACCAGCAGGTACTAGATTGCCTTCTACTAATGCACCAAACTCTGAAGTATGTCCAAATCCATCGGTAGAGTTGTCAGTCATGGTAGTAGTAGCAGATATAAACTTATTACCTTCTACTCCAGCCGGGAGAGTAAGAGTAACGCTTTGGCCTGTGACATCACCAGCTACGTTCTCATAGCCCAAGAAGGTCTGTCCTTCACCATAGCCAGAGGGATCAGCTGCATCATTGGCAAAGAATTCTACACGATAGCCTGTAGCTCCAGCTTCAGCATCATTGATATCTAGATCGTAGTTGATGGTTACTTGACCATTTGATGAAGTGATGGAGTTGATAACGGGGAAGTTGAGATAGTGATTGGTACCAGTATTGGTACCATTGTAGTCTATATCGTCAGCATCATTGAGGGTGACGCCGGCATTGATGAAGTTTACAAAGTCGTTGGTCTGAACATTATCTATACCAAGAGAACTAAGAACACCTCCACTATTACTAAATATTTTATTACCCAATATACTATTATTGATTGCTAAAAACGCTTGATATGAAAGGTTGGCTATACCTAATCCATTACCTGCTACAACATTTCCATCACCAACACCAGTACCACCTATCATATTATTTTCGGCATCGCCAAGTATCACTATTCCGGATGAGTTACCATACCCAGTTTCTACTTGTCCATCGATATTGGTTCCTACGTAGTTTCCCTGAACAGTATTATTGCTACTTGCTACACCAAACGCTCCAACTATATCGATCCCATCTCCTCTTCCCACTGTGGTATGACATGATATAACATTACGAGCTGCTGCAGTATTGCCTCCTATGATATTACTGATCCCCGTGATACCTATACCCTGCCCATCGCCATTGCCTATGCATTCACCATTGGCTCCTACACCCACGTAATTACCGCGTATTATCGCACCGTCTCCATTCACCCTAATACCATCGCCATTATTTGGAGTAGATGCATTACCGGATACAATATTTCCTTCACCTGGATTAATACCACCAATTACCAAATTGTTTGTGGCTGAGGTACCTATACCAGTATTTTGTGAATTTAGGCCAACTGTTCCAGCGAAATTAGTCCCTATATTGTTGCACTGCACTATGTGATCATTACTATTGAACAATGCAAGGCCTGCTGTTATTGCAAGTCCTCCTCTGTTAATTACAAGGCCCTTGATGGTACTTCCATCACTGCCAGCATCGAATTTCAATAATGAATCAGTACCATCATTGGTGCCATTTATCTCAATTAATAAATTGCGGTCGGTAAAGTTTGTCCCACAAGTCGCTCCTCCGGGTTGAGTTGTGCCATCAATAATTAGGGTGTCAGTGATAGTTGGCAAAGGTGTGGTTGGTGCAATAGATTGTTGTCCAGTACCTATAGCAAAATCGATGGTATCATCTACACCTACGCTAGTGTTGGCATCCAATATGGCCTGCCTAAGTGACCCAGCACCTGAGTCATTGGTATTGGTTACTGTAATAGTAGCTGCGTGGACTTTTGTGGGATAAAAAATCAATAAGACTAAAGCTAAGGCAATCATTAAGACAATAGAAAATACTAGTGCAGAGTATGAATGTTTTTTAAAGTTTAATATATACATAAGAGTTGTAATTTATATTAGCAATAATATCTTACTATGTCTAGATATGTCAAAATACCGATAAAAGTGGTAAAATGGCGAAGTTACATAATATAGTAAATATCATCTGTGCGCCCTTAGCTCAGCTGGATAGAGCGTCTGGCTTCGGACCAGAAGGTCGGGGGTTCGAATCCCTCAGGGCGTACCATGGGTCTGTAGCTCAATTGGCAGAGCAGTTGCCTCTTAAGCAATTGGTTGTGGGTTCGAGTCCCACCGGACCCACCAATAATGTACCTAGATTTTTATAATTATTAGGAAGATAATGTTATTGATAATATTTTCTTTCTAATCAAATTTGTAAACCGAAGCTTGAAAAGCTGTTTGCAAATTTGTAAGGAAGATAACTATCGAAGATTGAAATAAAATTTAATATAATTTTATGCAAATCGGAGATATTGTCTGACGCCGGGGTGTGGCGCAGTTGGCTAGCGCGCGTCGTTTGGGACGATGAGGTCGAAGGTTCGAGTCCTTTCACCCCGACCAATATAAAAAGCTCAACGATTTGTTGAGCTTTTTATATTCTTGAATATTTATTTTTTGGACTTAGAGCTTTTTACCACATGTACTTCAGTAGCTTTTCCAGCCTTTCCTAGCTTACTGACTACAACGAATCTGTATATAAGGGCACCGATAATACCCGCTAGAAGAATGATGAGTATCCAGAGCGTCTTATCGTTCTCAGATTCCCAGTTGTCTCGCTTGATACAGTCTATGAGCATTAGTATCCAATAGACCATAACAAAAGCTACGAAAACAAACCAGGCCAATACAAATATCATACTAAAGACAAATATCAATACACCCAAAACGCCTAGTGCTGCTTCAGAGCCATCGCTCTGAGCAAAAACAGCACTAGGTACAAAAATCGTAGATATACCGATGAATGTAGCTATAAAAGTCTTAAGATATCTTCTTGTCATACTACAAATCTGAGATGTTATTTCTTATCTACAGGCTGGGATGGTTGGGTTGGCTGCTCAGCAGCAGGTGTTGGTGAAGTTGTGCCTTTATCCAAAGCTCTTTTGACGGCAAAGTAGTAAACGATTGCAGCTATTCCTGAAAAACCTACTACAAATCCTACAATCAAGATGATAATCCACAGATTTTTCTGATTGTCATCTTTCCAGTTGGTTCGCTTGAATGCATCGACAAGCATGAATATCCAAAATATGAATAACGCCAACCCCACAACGATGGCAATCAAGAAGAATATAAGGAAGACTCCTCCGAAGGCTGCAGCTGCAGCTGTATCACCAGAGCTGGTAGTCGTAGTGTAGTCGTAGTCGTACTCAGCAGCACGTGCTGCCAAAGGTGCTAGAGACATTGCAGCTCCAGAAACTACTGCGAGTTTAGTTGATAATGATCTTTTCATTTATAAGTTCTCCTTTTGTAGAATTTTATTTATTACTTACCTATTATTAAACACGCTTTTGTAGATTTCTGCAATTGTTAAGCAATATTTGTTATACTATCAATAAGACACGTGATGAATGCAAGAATAATCTCAACAATATCAGTAGTGCTAGTAGTAATACTAGTAGGGGTCGGTATAGCGATAAATGAGATTTATTTATCGGATAAACCGAATGACTCTAACAATAGCACTCAGACTCAGCAGACCAATTCCAATACCGAATCCAGCAGTACTTCTTCTACGGACAAATCGATCTCCTCCAGTGAGCTCGCTAGTGCAAATGGCAAAGACGGAAATCCTTGCTATGTAGTAGTGGATGATGTGGTCTATAGCATATCTGGATTTGCATTGTGGGTAGATGGACTTCACTCGCCTTCGGGTGGAAAGGCCCGTTGTGGTAAAGACTTGAGCTCTGTTATCGGTCAATCTCCGCATGGCAAATCTAAATTGAACTTACTACAACAAGTAGGAGCATATCAGCAATGAAACTAAATAATTATCAAAAAATACTAATTACTTGGGGCATTTTGCTTGCAATAGGATATGTATTGAGCTGGAGCTTGTTGTCAAATCAAATGTCGTTATTGATACTTTGGACATTGATTGGAAGCGTGGGCCTGGGTACACAAGTTTGGCTCGGCTTTGCAACAGACTTCAAGACAATACTGATACAACTTAGCTGGGTAGCCGTAGTAGTATTTGGAATAATATTAACCTACTTAGAACTAAGATATGGTATTAAGCTAGGATTACACGGAATGGTATCTGGTTGGTTTTTTATGTGTAGCACTGCTATGTTTTTTACTGCAGTTTTGTACCGATTCAATATCAGCTACATATTGCTAGGAGTTTTGTATGCTATAGCTGGACTCATTATCGCTTTTGGTGGATTTAACCTGCAAATAGAACTGTATATCTCAGCAGTAGCATTTCTGGCACTTTGTATTTTAGACTCAGCACTTGATAAAACCAAGCTACGATCTAATCTAATCGAAGCTGATAAGCTTGAAAATAAGGCAGAAATAACCTAAAATATTGTAGTTATAGACTACTTATGAGTAGTTCAATGTACCTATAAAAACATGCGGGTATCGTATAATGATTATTACTCCTGCCTTCCAAGCAGGTGATGCGGGTTTAATTCCCGCTACCCGCTCCAAAATAAAAAGCTCTCTTTAATAGAGAGCTTTTTATTTTGGGGTGAGTGATGGGTCTTGAACCCACGACCTTCTGGACCACAACCAGACGCTCTAACCAACTGAGCTACACCCACCATGGTACCCCCGGCAGGATTCGAACCTACGACCCTCGGTTTAGAAAACCGATGCTCTATCCAGCTGAGCTACGGGGGCTCATAGTATACTATTGTATCAGTAAAATACACTACTGAATACAGTTTCTTATCTGTTAGATAAACAAAATAGTGATTGGATAAGTCTTGATATTATAAACTATTATATGTACTATTGCAATAATAGACTAGAACTCGTTGACAGTTTTTTCATTGTTGATTAGCCATTTGCCATTTTGGCTAATTACACTGTATTCAAATCCTTGAGTATATTGATTGGGGTTATCGGTGTATTTATTGAGCACATTGACCTGAGCCTTGTAAGTACCATCTGGTTGCTTGGTAACATTTATAATCCTAAAACTGCTTGGATATTGGTACTGGCGTTGCTCTGGAGTGAGCTGATTGAAGTTGTATTCTCCTTGAAAGCCAGTAGTCATGACTGGTCTCATTTGGTTGGCATTTCCAGCAATATAGCCTTGTTGAAATACGGTGATATTATTGGTGACTGTAGTCTTGTCGGCGGCATCTTTAGCCGTTGCTTCTGCTGCTGCATTTTGAGCTTCCTGCGCCTTGAGCTCTGCTTCTTCTAACTTGTCGGCTTGGGCGGATATAGTTTTTTCAATGTCAAATATTGATGAAGGCATTTTATCGCTTATAAAATGAGCATTGTCTTGAAATTTATTAGTAGCATTTTCTGCAACCTCAGCCAATTCTTCTAGCTTTGAGCTATCCGCTGTAGTGAGCTCAGCAACATTCTTACTCTGGGATGATGCCTCAGATATATAATCACTCATTGTACTGAGTGCTGACTTATAATTATTCAAATCATCTTTATCAGTTGCAGATGGTTTTATTTGGTCGGCTTTATATTTAACTTCATCGATCAGATTCTTGTAGTCACTCAGCTTCTTTATATAGTTGTCATAGCTTGCTTGGTCTTTTGTAGCACCTGCGGAAAGATCATCTACCCCTTTGGCACCTTCTACTGCTAAATGCCATCCACTTTTTATGGACTGCTGATTCTGACTGGTATTTCGAGAAGATACTATCCATAGTCCAAGAGTAATCAAAAGTAATATACCAGAGACTGTAAGAATCCAGAAAAATGGTTTTTTGTAAAAAGGCTGACTTTTCTTCAGGTTCTTTTCAGAATTGATTAATAGTTTGCCACTACTTGGATCTTTTATTAGTTCATATGAGAATTGCGTGGGTTTTTGACTGCCTGATTTTTGATTCTCAAACATTATCTCAACTACCACAGTAATACTGCCACCCTCCTTGCTTGTTCTTACCATTCTAAATGATACGGGCATTCTTTTTTGAGGGTGCTCGGATTTTATGGACTCGAAGTCGTAATTGCCCTGAAAGCTATCGGTCATATATGAACGCATCTTGTCAGCTTCTCTATCTATATAAGCATCGATAAAATGAGCAACTTCTTTTTCGGCACTACTAAGCTGAGGGGTCTGTGATTGAGTTGTGGTTTCTTTTTCCATAATACTTAAGTCTATTTATATCATTTTAGCATAAGTTGGGCGAGACTTAAAAATATGAAGAATCCACCTACATCAGTACATGTCGTAATAAATATTGTAGCTGAGGTTGCTGGATCCTTGCCGAGTGACTTCATAATGAGCGGTATTACTGCTCCAGCGACAGACGCTATGATGAGATTGCCTATCATCGAAAGAGCCAATACTAAGCCGAGCATCGGATCTTTGTTGACAAGTATTGCCACCAAAGCGACGATAACACCATTGATAAGACCATTGACTACTCCAGCACCAAATTCCCTCAATGCGAACTTGAGGCTGTGGCGAAGATCTATCTCCTTCATCACCAGTCCGCGTACCGCAACTGCAAGAGTCTGAGTAGCAGCATTACCGCCCATACCAGCAACAATTGGCATATAGACAGCAAGGAGAGTGAATTTGGCGATTGTGCCTTCGTACAAACCTACTACTGATGCAGCCAAAAATGCAGTGCCTAAGTTGATCATCAACCATAGATATCGATTTTTGACTTTCTGCCCTACACTATCAAGCGCATCTTCTTCTCTATTTACGCCAGCAAATCCATATAAGTCATTAGCTGTACGCTTATCAATAAGCCCCAGCAAATCATCTGAATGTATCACTCCCAATATAGTTTCGTCATCATTTAGTACCACAACTTTGTTATGAGGATGTCGAATGAATGAATTGACGACCTTGCGTTCATCATTGTCAAATCTTATTGAAGGAACTCTTTTGATATACTTATCAATTTTTTCGTTGCCTTTATGAAGCGCCAGTTCGTGTCCTTGCAATTCACCTATCAATTTGCCCGAATCCACCACTAGAATCGCAGGGAATTTACCTGTCCTTTTCTCGTGCTCAAGGATATTCTCAGATACATCTTGAAAGCTTGATTTGGGCTCGATCACTACATAGTCAAGATTCATCAGTCCAGCTGCAGTTCGAGGATTGAAGCTCAGTAGTGTCTCTACTTTTTCACGAACATCATCATTAAGCTTGGCAGTTATACGATTGGCTCTATGGGGCTTGAGTTCTTGTATGATGTCTGTGGCTTTGTCTGGATCTAAATGATTTAGTAGATTAATAAGCTCATCATTGTCTAAGTCTTCCAATATACTACCCCTGATGCGCTTAGATAATTTTAGTAGTACAAAGCCTTGCTGACTGATATCTATGTCTCTAAAAATAGTAAGGCGTACCTTTGGTAGTTTGGTAAGTTGTTCCAATACTTTTTCGTCAGCTACATACGAATTAGACATTAACGCACCATTTTTTTAAATCTAGAGCCCGCTCGAAACTTGGGTAGCATTATTTTTGGAATATCGATTTTTTCTCCAGTCATTGGATTGATGCCGTTCCTCGCAGCTCTCTTACCCAGATAAAATGTGCCGAATCCTGTGATGTTGACCTTCTGACCATGCTTGACTTCGCTCATCACTATCATACTCAACTTACCCAGGAGTTTCTCGGCTTGTCGCTTGGTGATATTGGCGCTATCAGCTAATTCTTCTATAAGTTCTCGATGTGTCATACTTGCCTCTAATTATAATACCAATTTATTTTTAACAAAATGTTTGCAATCAGTCATTAGTAATAACCTTATTAAATCTGTATTCCCATCCTGGTTGCCATTTAAATGGAGTGGTTGTTAGTTCTTTGTAGCTTTTGCCATTTAGGTAATGTTCTATCCCAAATTGTGTAGCTCGATGACCAATCACCATGACCTTTTTTCCATCAAAATCTTTTAATAAGTCTTGTAAGAAGCTTTTCATGCGTTCGCCAGTCTGTTCATAGCTCTCTCCATTTGGAAAAGGAATCGAAATATGCTCTACTTTAATTTTATCAACTTTTTCACTCGGTTGTTGAGTAAAATCACCATAGTCACATTCACGTAAACGTTTATCTTGTATTATCGGCCAATCCTTATATACAAAACCTATTTCTGCAGACATATAAGCTCTTTGTAAGTCTGACGTAAAGATTGCATCAAAATGATCTTCTTTATAACGATCACCCATTTCCCCAGATTGCTTCATACCAAGTGGAGATAACCCGATATCATTCCAGCCAGAAGACTTATGAGACTCATTATCAAATGTCGTACCGTGTGCTTCAAAGATTAGAGTTACCATCGTTTTACTTTGCAAACTCCACAGCGCGGGTTTCGCGGATTACATTGACCTTGATAGTACCCGGATACTTAAGAGTAGCTTCTATCTTGGTTGCAACATCTCGAGCAAGCTTGATGGCAGTCAGATCATCGATATTCTCAGGGTTTACAAATACCCGTATCTCACGACCGGCACTCATAGCGTAGACTTTTTCTACACCGGGGAATGACTTGGTAACGTTTTCTAGATCAGTCATGCGTTTTCCAAAGTTTTCGGCACTATCGCCTCTAGCTCCAGGTCTACCGGCACTTAGAGCATCTACTGCACGTACTATGAGAGCTTCGGCAGTAGTGGCTTCGATGTCATCATGATGTGCTTCAGCAGCATGTGCGGTAGCTTCATCGAAGCCTTCTTTTCGCATAATGTCACCTGTAATATGGTGGTGTTTTCCTTCAGTGTCATGACTAACTGCCTTACCAAGATCGTGCAGATAAGCCGCTGTGCGAGTAACTTTCACATCAGCACCAATTTGCTCAGCTATCATAGCTGCGAGGTGGGCCATTTCTACTGAGTGATGTAATACATTTTGCGAAAATGAAGTCCTAAACTTCAGCTGACCCATGAGTTTGTTGATTTCTGGTGGCAAACCAAATACCTTGGCTTCACGAGCTGCATCTTCACCGGCTTTTTTTATCTGTTGATCTATTTCTTTTTGAGCCTTAGATACAATCTCTTCGATTCTACCTGGATGTATGCGGCCGTCTTTTACTAGTTGCTCCATTGCAACACGAGCCACTTGTCGACGCACTGGGTCAAATCCAGACAAAGTTATCACACCAGGACTTTCATCGATAAGTACATCGACCCCTGTAAGTCTTTCGAAGGCCTGTATATTGCGGCCTTCCTTTCCAATAATCTTGCCTTTGGCTTCATCGTTTGGAATAGCAACAGTTGTAATTGTTCGCTCAGTAGCTTGGCTAGTAGCCATACGCTCCATAGCTTCGGCCATGATCTCTTTGGAATCCTCGTCGGCATTTTCTTTGGCATCACGTTTGAGCTTTTCTACATATTCTACTAGATCAGCTTTGATTTCTTTTTCGGTCATAGCCATCAGCTTATCGATAGCTTCTTGCTTTTTGAGCTTTGCAATCTTCTCTAGATTTTTTTCCTGTCTAGTTCGAATATCTCGAAGCTCTTGTTTGATAGCTTCTATTTCTTTTTCATCATTTTGCAACGCTTCGGCTCGTCGCTCGACTGTTTCGAGCTTACTATCTAGCAACTTCTCTCTTTCCAGAGATCTTTTTTCTTGACCGTCTAATCTCTCGCGTCTTTTCTTGTCTTCATCTTTTGCTTCATTTAGTATCTTCAGTGCTTCTTCTTTGGCCTGCAGGATTTGTTCTTTTGATTTTACTTTGGCTTCTTCTAGTATCTTGTCAGAGGCAGCTTTGTTGTCTTTGTTTTTTTGTTTGCTAATAATAACACTACCACCATACCCTAGTGCTCCGGCACCTAGTATGGCTACAATAATAAATATGGTTGGCATGATTCACTCTCCCGATTCTCAGCTGATATTAAGCAATCCTGTGCTGAGTGATTAAATATTAAAAATTTTTGTTCGTTTTTGCTAAAAAGTATTACAGGAATTAAAAGTATTTCAGACTAATTTCATTATTGTCTTTTATACAGCAATAATCAAGCTTTTGGCTTTGTGATATTTGGCTCTGAAGAGTATTTGGGAGTCACATATTTACCGGGTTTTGCTTTATCAAGTTTAATCACTCCATCTACCAACCAATCTTCGCCAATCGAATCTACAATAGGTATATCAAGAGAGTAAGCCAAAGTATTCGCAACTGTTGTACCGATACGCAATCCAGTAAATGATCCTTCGCCCGTAAAGATTACTATTCCATCTATATCTTGCAGATGATATTTATTAGTTATGACAATCTTTTGAATTGCTGGTAACAATTCATCAGCCAGCTTTCTATTTGCTTCCCACTTATGACTATCTATTTGTTCTGAACTGTCACCTATTAGGTAAAGTTCTGCAAGTGGCTTGTCTGTTCGTATAGCTAGTATCATCTCAATACCTCCAATAATTTATGGCTTTTCGGACCAGTCGCACTTAACTTGATTATTCTCGTATCTTCATCTTTGTATTTAAATCCTATGACCAGTCTGTCTTTAGCCATATGCGCCTGGAAATGACCTGCCCATTCCACTACTACAACTGCTTTTGGATTTTCCACACACTCTAAAAGTTCATTTTGGACTATCTCGTCATTGTCTAGTCTATATAGATCAAAGTGCTCCAATATTCCACCTGGGTATTTGTAGCTTCTATGAATATTAAAAGTCGGGCTTGTGATAGTTTGTTCTACCCCAAGCGATTTACCTAATGACTTGGTAAAGGCAGTTTTTCCACCACCCAAATCACCTACCAGCTCTATTAGCTGAGGTGTGTCTATAGACTTTGCAAGCTTAGCTGCTAGAGCCGAACTTTTTCTTAAGTCGCAAGTAAGTGTTAGTGATTTCTGGTCGGTATTCATATATTCCATATCCTATGGTAGCTGTTCCGAGCACAATCATCAACCATGGCCAAATATTAGCAAATTTTGATTCTAAATCTGGGGTATTTTCATTCTCACCACCAGAACTACTCGCCAGTGCTTTGTTGGATTTCAGTTTTGTTGCCTTTGGTTTCTTTGCAGCAGCTTTCTTTGCTGCAGCTACTTTTTTTGCAGTAGTTTTTTTTCCATTGATTGATTTGGATGCAATTGCTTTTGGAGTAATTGTCTCCACGTATATTGTAGAGTTTGCAGCTCCTGGTGTAGCTGAGTTATTCCAGGCCCATTCTCCATTGACCAATCCCCAGCTCAATCCTTCCTTGGCATCACCATAGTCCTGGGTCTGATCTTTGAGAACAGAATTTGGACTGTATAGCTTCACTATATCGCCTGTATTATTGAGTGATATATTTGTCTCACTACTAAAGAGACTCAAAAATCCTTTTGCCTCAATTGATGAATTTTTGATAATAAAAGTTTTTCCAGAGCTGTCTTTTAATAGCCACCCACTTAGATCAACAGGAAAATCATTGGGGTTATACAATTCAATATATTCGTCTGTACTTTCTGACTGTTCGGAGTTGGGATTGGGGTATATTTCGTTGATTTGTATATTCGGGTAGTCTAATATCTCTAGTTGTTCTTCAATTTCTTGAATTGGTATGGATCCTGGGCTTATAAGTGGTGTAATATAAAAATCCGACAAATTATCATTTGTGTTAATCATGGTGCGAGAGTATTCATCGTATTGCCGGTAAATACTCTCGCCAGCCTGAGCTGCAGCAGCAGGCTTGCCATTTGATAAATTGGCATTACCGTAGCCGACCCTGTCTAATACATTACCCTTATCATCACGCAACTCAACTACCCCACCGGTTTGTGCCATGCCAGATATAAGTAAAGTGTTATTTATAGAATTTGTGCTAACCAAATAAAAACTATGCGGCTGAATATCTGCGGTGGCTGTGAAACTAGCTTTCTTTGAATAAGTAGATCCTAAGGCTGAACGATAGTATATAGACCAATTTGAGATATTTATCGGATAATCTGAGTTATTGTATAATTCTGCAAACTCTTCTGTTGCTGAAGTAGCGCTTCCCATACTCAATTCAGAAATAACAACATCTGTATTTGAAGCTTTTGCCTGCATTGGCAAAAACAAACTACAATAAGATATTATTAAACCGAATATTATAAGTCGAATCTTCATCTCACCCCCTTATTTGAAATATTATTTGAAATTATATATTGATGATTTGCCGAAAGTAAAGCGTAACTTAAATCACAGATTTATTTGGACTTGACCACAGAAGCACAACAGGATTACAATAAACTAATCATAGAGATGGAAAGAGCAATGAAAATATATAATAGATCAAAATCACAAAAAGGCTTTACTTTGCTAGAAATGCTCATTGTGATAGTCATAGTATTTGTATTGGCAATAATAATAGTCCCAAATCTTCTGTCTGGACCTGCTAGAGCACGTGATAGTCAACGCAAAGCTGACATGAGGACCATCAAGACTGCCTTAGAGACTTATTACAATGATAATAATTTCTACCCTACAAGTCTCAATATACTTACAGAAGGAACTACTCCCTATATCAAGACATTGCCTGTTGACCCGAAAACAAAAGAAGCATATGTATACACAACTACCGGAAACCCACCTAGTAATTATTTGATAAAAGTCACCTTAGAAAATGATAGCGACAAAGACGTCAAGTCTGGTACCTCTAATATTTATGAGATCAACAGCTCAAATTGACCCTTTATTATAATCAGTACAAATGAAAACCAAAGTAGATTTATTACGAAATCGTAAGACTGAGTCCATTGTTGGAATAGATGTAGGAACTAACAGCATCAAAGCAGTTGAACTGTCTCATGGTGGCAAAAGCACAAGATTGGTTGCCTATGCGGATCTTGATAATAATATTTCAACCAACATAACCCCCCAATCTTTATGCAGTAATATTTTAAAACTATTAGAGACTCCAATCCTTGGGGATTTCAAAGCAAATAAAATCAACCTAAGTCTCCCAAGACATATAGGTCACAATCATTTTGCAAGCCTAGAGATAGAAAATAATAATGATATCGATAAAGCTATGCAAAGATTTGTGGCTTCCAAGCTAAATCTCAATCCTAAGGATTACTACCTCGACTACCACCCAATTGGGATAAGACCAAATGCACCGAATTCAACCCGTCTATATATGGTAGAAATAATTGATCTTAATTTTTATAACAATTTTAAAAAATATATAGAACTAGGAAGATTCAAGTTATCTTCACTGAACTCTTCTACTGCTAGACAATTATCTAATATCCGCAATCACAACAGTGAAGCTAGCATGTTGATAGATATTGGCCAAAATATTACCAGAGCATATTTTTGTAACGGCAATAGTTGTATTGATAGAATAATTGATCTTGGTGGATCAAATGTTACAAATAAAATTTCTAGGGTGCTAAAAATATCTAGTCACAAAGCAATGGATCTACAGAAAAAGGTAGGGATTAGCGGTAGTGAATTGGCAAATAAGATAAATTTAATCTCGTCCGACGAGTTAAGCTTGCTGGCTAGAAATATCCGACAATTTGCCGAAGATAGTGCTGATATATTTGATATACATAATCTCTCCGATATTAATATCTTCATCACCGGCAGTATCGTGAGCATGCAAGGATTCTTAGAAAGCCTCAGAAATCAGTCAAGTTTAAATGTCAATATCTTAAATCCTTGGGCAAAAACTAGCTTATACCCTCTCAAGCCTATTCCGAAGTCTCGACTGCCCAAATTTTCTGGGGCAATTGCTCTGGCGTACAGATGATTATAGAGTATTTTCCTGGTCTGATTCGTAATATTTCTTACGCGTTTCTAATATATAATGCTCTAATTCAAAAGGATCATAGATATAATCCATAATAAAATTCTTTCTCTCTCCAGCTGTCTGGATAGTAAGAGTACCATACTGAAAAATTGTTTGGCTGGGACCCAAAATCTTGGCAGAGATATCTTGTATCTCTTCCAGACGAAGTGCAGACACACGTCTATTGAACAGCCCTGTCTGATCAATGTCTACAATATGCTCATTTGTGATTACAAGCTTGTTTCTGCGCCATATCCAGAGAATTGAAAAGAATAAAAAAACCAATAGTATCATAAACAAGAAACCACCGAGATTTATAAGTGTCAATGTAAGTGCATCTGAAATACTTGCTTGGTACACACTTAAGTAATAAGAGCCAACAATTCCTGCAATAGCCAAAATAAATATAGCTGCTAAAAATGGAATGATAGACATAATGTGCTTAGATACCACTCTTTGGGTTATCTCTTCTCTAGGTTGTCCTGGATAGTATCTACTTTGCCTGAACATAGTCCGTAAGCCCTCTCTCAGGGGTTTAGTGCGATGATGGTTATCGTGGTGATTGTGATGGTTTTGAGTATCCATAATTTTGGTTATTCTATCATATTAGGTGTAATTATAAAAGTTTATTTTGTTTACCACTGACATTCTTGCTTTTCTTAAGATGATCAAAAGCAGTATCAGTAGCTACACGACCTCTGTGAGATCTTTGAAGCATGCCAATCTGGATGAGATATGGCTCGTAGACATCTTCGATTGTTTGACGCTCTTCCCCCGTGGCTGCCGCTATGGCTGCTACACCTACTGGACCGCCATTGTATTGATCTACTATAATACTTAATACTTTTCTGTCTGCACTTTCTAATCCGTGTTCATCAATATCAAGAAGCTGGAGGGTATTGCTGAGTGCATCACTATCTATAGTGCCGGTTCCGTGTACTTGAGCGTAGTCACGAACTCTGCGAATAAGTCTATTGGCTATACGAGGAGTCAGCCTAGCTCGACGTGACATTTGCTCCATGGCATTCTGGTCAATTGATATCTCAAGAATCTTAGCAGAACGCTCAATAATTTTTTCAATTTGTTCTGGAGTATAATATTCAAGACGATTTACTATCCCAAATCTATCTCGCATAGGCCCTGATAATGCACCGAATCTTGTGGTAGCTCCTACCAGTGTAAATTTCGGCAAGTCTAGACGTAGACTTTGAGCCGATGGTCCTTTGCCAAGCATTATGTCTATCACATAGTCTTCCATTGCTGGGTAAAGAATCTCTTCAATTGCTCTTGGCAGGCGATGAATCTCATCGATGAATAATATATCACCTTCTTCAAGGTTGGTCAGTAGTGCAGCCAAGTCAGCTGCACGCTCTATAGCTGGTCCACTAGTCACTTTTACCTGACGACCCATCTCATTGGCTATTACATAAGCTAAGGTAGTTTTACCAAGTCCAGGTGGTCCGTAGAGTAATACATGATCGATAGTCTCACCTCTTTGTTTGGCAGCGGTTATTGCGAGGTTCAACCCCTTTTTTATTTGTTCTTGACCGATGTATTCTGCAAAGTCTTTTGGTCTCAAATTATCTTCAAACTTGTGCTCATCTGGAGCATCAATCGAATCTTCATTCTCTATAGTATTATATTCATTGCGCTCAATCATTTGTTGCCTCCCTTGAGCGCTTGCTTCACCCTTTCTTGAGTATTTAATTCGCTTGAAATACCACTTAGAGCATCCTTGGCATCACTTGCCCTATAGCCAAGACTAATAAGAGCTTTATAAGCCGCATCGCTTGTATCAAACTCTGATTTTTCTTCAATATTTACTAGCTTACCCTTTAGATCCAAGATTATTCTTTGGGCAGTTTTTTTGCCGATACCGCTGACACTAGAGAACAAACCGATATTATCTCTGAGTATAGCCTGAGCGACTTCGTCGGTTGGATGAGCAGAAAGTATCGACATCGCAGCCTTTGGACCGACGCCGCTAACTGATGTCAGTTGATAATATAGAGTTCTTGTATCGAGATCGGGGAAACCATACAAGGTATGCTCGTCTTCCTTGATGTTTTCTGCGATATATAGAGTAAGGGTTGAGTTCAGTGAAATATCATCCCTATGAGTATCCGTCAATAATACTTCATAACCTATTCCGGATACATCAACTATGACACCCCCAGATAAAATATCTGTTATTGTTCCGTTTATTTTCGCAATCATTATTATATTATAGCAAACGATTGAGTTGCTCAGCCACCATTGCAGTATTGTTGACAAGCATTCCATGACCTCCTGCGATATAGGTTATCTTTATATTCTTGCTATAGTCGGCAAATCCCTCTATGATATCTTGTTCTATCAAATTGTCCTTCTTGTCATAAAAAATATAAAGAGGAATTCTTGATAATTTAGAAATATCTTGTCCCGATTGGTTGATTACTACATTTTGCATTGAGTATGAATATGACTCCCATGAATGCTCACAAACAGTCTTGGCTACGTCTTTTGGTATGTGACGCATAAATACTGGATTTAGTTTCTTGGCGATACGTTGTCTTGCACAAATATTTTTACATACAAATTTGGCAACTGGTCCGAACATTAGTATATTGGGTGCGCGCGTTTCATCGATTTTTTTTCTAGCAATCGAAGGACTGGAATAGAGCGTCGGGGAAACCAATACGATTGATCGTATGTTCTCAGGACATTTCTTTGCATATTCTAAAGCTAAGATTGCACCCATTGAGACACCAAGGATGTCAAATGGTTTTTTGATTTTTAAGTTTTGTAGAGTATTCCTGATAGCTCTTGTATGATCCTCAATAGTATATTTGATGTGACTCGGCTTCGGCGAGTCCCCAAAACCCAGCAAGTCTATACTTATAATTGTACGGTTATCTATGTATTTAGTGATTCGATCGAAATACTGACTAGTGCCAGCTAGACCGTGCAACATCACCACCACTGGACCCTTGCCTACAACTTTATAATTTAGAGAGTAGTTATCTTTCATATCAATTTTGTATTGCTAGCACATATAGCTATAGCAAGTGCATCAGCCGCATCGTCTGGTTTTGGAATTTTGTCCAAGTTTAATATTTTTTTTACCATTTCCTGCACCTGTTTCTTAGTTGCTTGACCATAGCCCGTGACTGATTGTTTGACTTGCAGAGGTGTGAATTCTACAAGTTTCAAATCGGATTTTTGAGCTGCAAGCAATACTACTCCTCGAGCTTGTCCGACAGTGATAGCTGTTGTGACGTTGCGTGCAAAGAATAGCTGCTCTACAGCTATAACGTCTGGTTTGTGATGGTCTATTATCTCTTTGATATCTTCATAGATAATAAGCAGTCTATTGCTCATAGGTAGCTCTTTGGGCGTAGAGAATACTCCATAATCTATCGATATAAGCTTACCTTTTTTTTTCTCTATCACTCCAAACCCCGTAGTTGCAGTGCCTGGATCAATGCCAAGAATTTTCATGAGTTAGCTAAGTTGGCTCATTATCTCATCGCTTATATCGTAGTTAGCCGTCACAGAGACTACGTCATCGATATCATCTAGTGCATCTATGAGTTTTATAAGTGTTTGAGCTTTCTTTACATCGTCAACTGAGATAGTTTGACTTGGACTCATCTCTACATCAGCAGATTCTACATCTTCACCCAACTTCTCTCGTATCTGCTCGAGCTCGTTTGGTTTGGTATAGACTATTACTTGATCACCACTATCATCGATATCAGCTGCTCCAGCATCTATTGCTTTGAGTGTAACTTCGTCTTTGTCTATGCCTGGTTTGCAAACTATTATGCCCTTTTGTTCAAACAAATAAGCTACTGAGCCTGTCGCACCCAAGTTGCCACCGAACTTTGTAAAAGTAGATTTTATCTCAGGTCCAGTTCGATTACGATTGTCTGTAAGTGCTCGGGCCATTATGGCTACTCCTGCTGGACCGTAGCCTTCATAGTTGAGCTCTTCTAGGGCTGCGCTTTCACCAGTCCCTGCTCCGCGAGCAATAGAGCGCTCGATATTTGCTGCTGGCATATTTGCAGCTTTTGCTTTTTGCACTGCCAATCTCAACTTGAAATTCATACTAGGATCAGCGCCATCTCGAGCTGCAATAGCTATCTCGTGACCAAGCTTTGTAAATATTTTACCGCGCTTGGCATCAGCAGCACCTTTTTTGTGTTTGATGGAATGCCATTTGCTATGTCCCGACACCTAATTCTCCTTTCCTAGTCACATTATCTAAAGTATTATTTTCTCGATTAATTTTATCATGATTTGTAGCTATAAACGAATATTCGGACTTTGAGCGAACTATAAGAGCAAATATACAAACACATGTGTAATAAACTATTACTGTAGTTAGCTTAACGTTGTTGAATTTATATACAGATATTTGCCAATTGGAGAGATAGGCCAAAAAATCAAACAGCATAGTAAATACACTATGAATAAATCTTCCGAAGTATATAAAAGCAAACTGAGGCAATACAACCCCCACAAAAGCAGCCAATATACCCAGAAGCATTAAAGTTGGTACAAGTGGAATCACTACTAGATTACTTAGTGGAGCCAAAAGACTTATTTGACCAAACTTATAGATGACAAGTCCAGCAGTAGCTATTTGTGCTGATAGTGTCACGGCGAGTATATCGTTGAGCAACCTTGGCTTGGATGGAAGAATTCTTGAAATTCTTGGCGCAAGAATGGTAATACCAAACAGAGACAAAAATGATAGTTGCCAGCCCATGTCGCTCAACAAACTCTGTGGCTGCAAAGCAATCATTGCAACTGCAGTTATTGATAAGCAAACTACCAGATTCAATCTTCTACCATAGAAAATAGCAATTAAAAATATCGAACTCATAATGCCGGCACGAAGTATTGAAGCACTTGCACCAGAAATTATTACAAACCCAAGTATGATCCAAAGAGATGCTACCAATCCTCCCCAGCGCCAATTCTTAGAAAGTCTTCGATTCAAAAATCCTATGAGTATTGTCAAATTGTAGCCAGACACAGCAACTATATGACTCAACCCAAGTGCCAATAAAATATCAGTATAGGATTTTGGCAAGGCACTTCTAGAACCTATTAATATTCCTGACATAAAAGCTACAGAATCGTCTGGCAAGGTGTTGTGTAACCCTTGTATAAATATTTGTTTAATTTGGACATTCAATGGCTGAGAGCTATTTAAAATATCAACTTGTGCAAAACTAATATAAGTATCGGCTTTACCTTGTCCGTTTTTGATTTTTCCAGTTGCTTTTACTACCTGGCCTTCACTCACATTACCAATCATAGTTTTTATTCTTACCAAACCGTCGACTCTTGTATTATCTACTCTTGCGTCACTCAGATAAAAAACGTAATTGCGATACTCATCCCATCTTGGCTCGCCACTCACTCTTCCGACCACACTTATTTTTTGACCATCAAACTTTTGAGCACTAGGTAATACATTATCTATGTAGAGTTCGTATCTTGCCATGCCTAATAGCAATCCAATAATGGCGAGCAATATATATCCGAGCTTACCCTTCACTATCAATAGACTGGTAATAGATGCTGATAAAAGTGCAATAAAAATTACATAATCAATACGCACCACATAATTAGCTGCAAATATTATACCAAGCAGAAATCCTACTGAAACCAATATAATCTGCCATTTTCTCTTCATTTTTACAGCTTATATATTTACAAACTGTTTGAGCAAGCATGTAGCAGTTTAAAATTACAGAGTAATCATTACCATGAACAAAGCCCCGTCAAACGGGGCACTGTTCATGGTGGGTCCGGTGAGACTCGAACTCACGACACCCTGCTTAAAAGGCAGGTGCTCTAACCAACTGAGCTACGGACCCGTATGAATATCTATATATTTAACCTTAATTAAGACAATAAATCAATCCTTTGGTCTAGGCTCCAATCCTATCTTTGCGTCTTTTACCCTTGGCTTTTTGTACTACATAATCAATTATTTCGCCGGCGATATCTTCACCAGTTTGTTTCTCAATTCCTCCAAGTCCAGGACTAGAGTTGACTTCTAAGACAAGTGGTCCGCGCTTAGAGCGTATGATATCTACACCAGCTATAGGTAGACCAAGTGTATTTGCAGCTTTTAGAGCTATATTAGTCTCTTTCTTATTTAGCTCTACTGGCAAGGATTGTCCCCCCCGATGCAGATTACTCCTAAAGTCTTCATCGTTTTTTCTCATAAATGCTCCAGCTACTCTATCTCCTACTACTATCACCCGTATATCAGCACCATTAGCTTCTTCAATAAATTCTTGCACCAAGAGGCTTGCACCGAGTCCATAGAATGCTTGTATAACAGACTTAGCTGCCTTGCGAGTCTCTGCCAATACTACACCAATACCATGAGTGCCTTCTAGTAACTTAATAACTACAGGCGAGCCACCAACAACATCAATTAGGCTATCTGGTTCTTGACTCTGGCGAGCAAAAACAGTGCGAGGAATCCCTACTCCCGACCTTGCCAATAGTTGCAATGCTCGGAATTTGTCTCGAGATCTGACTAGCGCCAATGATGATACCGAAGTATAAACTCGCATCATTTCAAATTGTCTTACTACAGCTGAACCATAGGAGGTGATAGATTGACCAATCCGAGGTATGATAGCATCTACATCGTCTATGACCTGGTTCTTATACAGTATCCCTGGTTTATTTCTTTCTATATCAATATTACAGTTGGCATGATTGATAACTACCATATCATGACCGCGTTTTTTACCTGCCTCGACAAGTCGTTTTGTGGAATAGTTACCACTTCCTCTGGATAGTACTGCTATCTTCATACTATTAACTTTAGATTTTATCTTTGGTTACGTCAACCAAAAAACCTCTTTTGAGAAATTTGCGACCTATGAGCACGGGTATCTTCATTCTACTTCTATCTGCCAGTGTAAAATCAGAATGATATATTTTCTTGATCCCATCTATCTTAAATCTCATCTTCACTACATACCTACGCTGGAACTCTCCAAAAGAGTTTTTTACAATAGTCTTGGTGAATTTGTCGACAGTGATCTTCTGATTCTTAAAATCTGGGTGAGAGGCATCAAGCACATAGAATGATAAGTATTTCTTACCATTGATTTTTTCTACAACAACATCGCTACAGTGAATAGCGTTGTGATAGGCACCTGTATCGATCTTGGCCATTGTAGAGTCTAAAGGTAAATCTACAAATTTTACCGATGCTTTTCTTCCTAGTACATTTAAGTTTTCCATGGGTATATAGTTGTTTAATAAATTTCGTATAGTTTATACTGTTTCACCTAAAAAGTCAATATAATTACAGGTCTGCAAAGAAGTTTTTCTTACGTCTTAGCCACTCGTTTTTTTGCCTTACAAGTACTTCATCTGCAGTATTTGGATCTTTCAATATAGATTTTATGGCCTCCTCCATATATATGCCGCCTTGAGATCCTTTGAAAAGTACTAAGCTATTTGGTTTCAATACCGTATTGAGGCATTTCCCAGTTTGATTTGACTTCATGAAAGAATGTATATTCTGCTTATCAAATCCAGCCTGAATAGCTGCAGGTACGAGATATCTCTTGGATTCTTTACCTACGGTTATGATTATATCAGCAATTTCTGCTGCTAGCTTACCGATTTTGGTATGCTCCTTGATGCTTTCTTCACCAAGCTCATTCATGCTTCCTAGTACTGCTATTTTATAACCCTTTAATTCCCTAAGGGTTTCTAAAGCCGCTTTCACAGCAATAGGACTAGCATTGAAACTGTCATCGATAATTACCGAATTTTTCTTACCGTCTAGTAAGTTCATCCTGCCACTAACAGGTTTTATGTATTTAATATTTTTAGCTACATCTTCAAGGTCCCAGCCGAGCTCAATTGCTGTTGTTGCAGCAGCCAATAGACTATACAGAGATTGTCGAGCAATAAAATTTGATTTGACCTGTACAGTTTTTGAGCCTACGCACAGTTGACCCGTCAAATAGTTATTCTTATCTCTGTTGATATTTTTAAACCTTACTTTACCACCATCTATTCCATAGCCAATTGTATGATTAGTACCTCGTGCTAGATTATCTAATTCTTCAAAATCTGTGTTGTATACAACTTTTTTTGATAAATTGACCAAATCCCAAGTAGCCTTCACTACTCTATCAAGTGATTTGAAATATCTCATATGTACTGGAGAAACGGCTGTGATAACACCGATGTCAGGCTGAATCTCTGCGATAAATTTTTTCAGAGATGAGTGCCGGCTCTCAGCCATTTCTATCACAACGACATCATAGGGGAAATTCTTGGCCAGTTTTCGAACTTCAAATAGTACTGGTACCCAGCGAATCATTTGTCGACTTTTGTGCGGAAACTCTACACCAAAGAAATTAAGCCGTATTGCTCTATCAGAGTTGTGGTTTTGATCCTCAATATATACTTTATGCTTGCTAGCAAGCAATTGAGAAATCGCCACCTTGGCAGATGTCTTGCCGATAGTACCTGTCACGGCCACTATTTTGATATCATGCTTTTTTTGAGCTACACGCACATAGTGGTCTAAAAATATTGCGATAAATTTAATCTTGAGTCGTCGATATTTAAATAACAAACTTCTTTCCATAGATTAAAACTCTACCATATAAGGTGTTATTTACCAAGTGTTATTTTTTATCGTCTTTGTTTTTTTCTGGCATAAAAATCGAAACTAGTATAAGTACGATCAAAGCGATAAGTATATATGGTCTTATTGAGGTAATGATTGCAGCTAGATTATAATTACCTACTATTGATTCTTTGACTTGACTAGGCAACAGTGCGGTTCCGTATGCCATTACAAATAAACCTGTAACTATTCCAAGTAACATACCTCGGATATTTGAGCCTTTCTTGTGATTGCCCAAAAATGCACCAACAATGAAGAGCAAGAATATTATTCCTCCAATTGCACTTCCTGCATTATTTGCTCCTACTAGTGTACCTACAGGTCTAGATATCGAGTTAAAGGACGGATCTGATATTTGATTCATCACAAAGAGAGCCATAAAGGCACCTAACGCCACTAGACGTATGCGGCCTTCTCCAAAAAATAATCCTACCACAGCCAAGCCACCTATGATAATAAAGAACACCAGATTAAAAGTAAGTTGGGGAATTTGATTCATCTTATGCTCTAGTATACCTTTTTTAAAGCTTACTCAGCAATATCTATTCATGAGTCTGAAGATAGTCCAAATCGGCTTCAGTTATTCCTAATTGATCCAATATCCAGATATGTCGTTGATTTGATGGATCATATTTACCTACACTAAATCTCAACATCTCTTGTTGACCTTCTTGAGTATTTATCAACTGATAAACTCCAATATTGCCTTCGCGATATGCTAAGTCTTTACTAAACACCACACCTGGAGTCTCACAATCACTTCCTCTAAATATTCTGACGCAATCATTATATGCATTCACCCTAGCTAGACGGAGTGCTTTATCTGGATCTTGGCCATCAAGTAACCTCTCTAAATACCGTCTTTTCGTGAGCATCTCATGTACACCCGAAAATGATCTTTTGGTACCATCCAGTCCTTGAGCAAAACTAATACCAAGATGATAATTAATACCTGCAAATTCTTCTACAACATCGTCATTTTTTATTACCTGTTCTCTCATAGTCGCCACCCCTTCTTCGCCGCTAATGTATCTATCAAGCCCCATACCCAGAAGCATTAGCCTACTCCTGTTACCATTTACTCTTCTGGCTACATGTGTGCCAATCTCATGGGCAATAAGTGCCAGAAGATTTTTATATTCGATAGTTCTTGATTCAGGAATTTTAGCTTTTTGTTCTGGGCTGATGGAGACAGCTTTTGCACTAGATGTATCTATAATTGCTTCCCAATTACCCCCTTTTGCTTTTGATATTCCCAAATTATCAAAAACAGTCTCAAACACTCTTCTAATTTCTTCTGCACCAATCTCACCCTCGAACTCTGGCATATCAATAATGTCAGATACTTCTGCAAGTGTTACTTCTTTAGCTTTTTGGTAAGTCTCTTCAGTTGGTAGACCTATATCTGCTTTTTTCTTTGGTTCAATATACGAGTCCAGTATATCTTGAGCGGCTGCTCGTTGCTCTGGTGTGCTTTCTGTATTTTCTAAGACGCCTTTTGCTTTTGCTCTTATAGATTCAACAGTAAAAGCAAAAATATCTTCCGATGGTTTGCCATAAATAAAATAGTTATATCTTTCAAAACTTCTGACATTACCACTTTTTGCAGCTTTTAAGAGCCTGAGTGCGGCTATTTTCTCATTGATTCGCCATCTATATACTTGCTTGACTAGTTCATTTTGTTCTTGCTCTAAAATATCTTTTTTGAGCTTCAAAAGTCCTTCTTCTTTATCAGTAATTTCCTCGATATCAAGCTTTGGCAAATCAAAAACAGGGTGATCGATTTCACCTGCAAGAAATGCCTTTTTTTGTTCTTCTCGGTATTCTTTGTCACCTGTAAGTTCATCTTCAGTTTCAAAAGATGCTAACTCTTCGAATCTCGAATACCACTTGAGATCTAGAGCTTCGATATTGAGAACCGATGTATTCTCGGTATCATTTCTCTCTGGAATATTATCTGGCATTTACCCTCCATTTTACTTAGATATATATTAACACTTTTTATAGTTTTTTTACCAGAAATGTTTTTTGGTAGCTTTTTGATAATCTTCGAGAGCTTTACGTTGTTTGTGACTGAGCTTCTTGGGTACTTCTATATTAATAACTATCAGATGGTCACCTTTACGATTGGTACCTATTATCGGCAATCCTTCGCCGGAGATCTTGACTATCTTACCGTGACCAGACCCAGCTGGAATCTTAACTGTTACTTCACCGTCCAGTGTCTCTATATCGGCCTCTGTACCAAGTGCAGCATCTACCATATCCAGTGTAATCTCAGATATTATGTTGGCACCCTCTCTACGTAAAGATTTGTGAGGACGAACTCTGATGTGTACATATAGGTCACCTCTTTGACCTTGTGCATTTATCTCACCCTTACCCTCTAGTTTGATAGATTGCCCATCATCGATGCCTGCAGGTATCTTGACCTTGATATCCTCTTGTTTGCGACCACCGGATTTTCTATCTGCTACTCGCAGACTCAGTTCTTTGGTAGTACCCTTGGCAGCATCCATGAAATCTATAGTAAGAGCGATCTCGACATCTCGAGTTTGATTCTGAGCTCCGCGGAAAAACATCTCGAAAAGATCACCCATACCTCCTCCGCCAAAACCAGAGAAATCAAACTGAACGCCATCACCAAATGGATTGCCTTGACCATATGGATTTTGCCCTCCACCAGCCTGATCAGCACCTGCAGCATGACCAAATTGATCATAAGCCTGCTTCTTTTGTTCATTACTCAAGACTTCATATGCTTCGTTGAGTTCTTTGAACTTCGCCTCGTCACCAGTCTCTTTGTCTGGATGTAGCTTGACTGCTTGCTTGCGAAAAGCACGCTTGATCTCATCTTGCGATGCAGACTTGTCTACACCTAGTACTTCGTAGTAATCTCGTTTATCCATGTTTTTATTTAATATCTAAATTCTCTTTCATCCATTCTGATGCTTTCTTGGAAACCTTTCTCAAGGGAATAGCTTGTAGAACAAAGGTTTCGTAACTATGTAGCTTTTCTAGCTCTGTTTCAACCTTATCAATCATTTCTTCTGCACTATCCATTATGAGAAGTATTTCAGTAGAGTGCTCTTGGGAGCCATCCCACCAGTAATCTGCAGTCACCGGAAGTTGTTTTGCACAAACAATCAGTCTTTTGTCGAGAAGATATTTTGCTATCTTAGAAGCTTCTTTTTCATCTTCACAAGTTAGCCATAGCTGACAAAAGCTATATGACATTACTTTTTGTCTTTCTTGTCTACTACTTCACCTTCTTCTGGCTCATCTTTACTGTCATCGGTCTTGCCATCTTTTTCGGTTGCTTCTACTTCCGGCTCATCCGATACGTTTTCAGCGGTTTCTTTGTAAAGCTGTTCACCTACTTTTGATAGAGCAGTATTGAGTTCTTCAGTGGCTTTCTTGAGTTCCTCAGATTCTACCTTTTCATCCGCCAACTTTTCTTTGACATTCTTTATCGATTCTTCGATAGTTTTCTTGTCTTCGTCTTTGATCTTTTCAGCATTCTCTTTGATAGTCTTTTCAGCTGTATAAACTGCTGAGTCGGCATTGTTACGAACTTCAACTTGTTCTTTTTTCTTCTTGTCTTCATCGGCATGCATTTCGGCATCTTGTTGCATTTTTTTGATTTCTTCTTCGGTCAATGCACCGCCACCTGTGATAGTAATCTTTTGTTCTTTGCCGGTGGCTTTGTCTTTGGCCGATACATTAACTATACCGTTGGCATCGATATTGAAGCTCACTTCGATTTGTGGCACTCCACGTGGTGCTGGTGGTATACCGTCGAGTATAAATCTACCAAGTGATTTGTTGTCACTGGCCATCTCACGTTCACCTTGCAATACATTGATCTCTACACTAGTTTGATTGTCGGCTGCAGTAGAGAAAGTCTGTGATTTGCTAGTAGGTATAGTAGTATTACGTTCGATCAGCTTGGTACTCACCGCACCCATAGTCTCTATACCAAGGCTGAGTGGAGTCACATCTAAAAGTAGTACGTCTTTGACGTCTCCTCCAAGCACACCACCTTGTATAGCAGCACCGATGGCTACGACTTCATCAGGATTGACACCTTGCAGTGGTTTCTTACCAAAGAATTCTTCGACTTTCTTTTGGACAAGTGGCATACGTGTCATACCACCTACTAAGATAATCTCATTGATATCCTCTTTGGTAAGTTTGGCATCCTTGAGAGCAGCTTCGCATGGTTTCAGAGTCTTGTCTACTAGATCACTTACTATTTTTTCGAAGTCAGCTCGAGACAATGTCATGTCCAAGTGCTTTGGACCACTAGCATCTGCGGTCACAAATGGAATATTTACGCTAGTTTCGTTGGTAGTAGATAGTTCTATCTTGGCTTTTTCAGCAGCTTCTTTTAGTCTTTGCATAGCTGCTTTGTCAGCCTTGAGATCTATACCCTGGTCTTTTTTGAATTCATCGATCAGCCAATTGATAAGTGTGAGGTCGAAGTCATCACCACCTAGGTGAGTATCGCCATTGGTGCTTTTTACCTCAAACACACCATCGCCTAGTTCAAGTACTGATACATCAAATGTACCACCTCCAAGGTCATATACTACAACTTTTTCTTCTTTTTTCTTATCGAGTCCATAGGCCAATGCCGCTGCAGTAGGCTCATTGATGATACGCTTGACTTCCAGGCCTGCAATCTTTCCTGCGTCTTTGGTAGCTTGACGCTGTGCATCGTCAAAGTAGGCTGGAACAGTAATGACTGCTTCAGTAACTTCTGTACCGAGATATTTCTCGGCGTCAGCTTTGAGCTTACTGAGTATCATGGCTGATATTTCTTCGGGAGTATAGTCTTTGCCTCCCATTTGTACTTTGACATGGTTACCACTATTAATTATTTTGTAAGGCATAAGATCAATATCTCGTTTTACTTCTGGGTCATCGAACTTACGACCTATCAGACGCTTGACTGAGAAAATAGTGTTGTCTGGATTTATCACGGCTTGACGTTTGGCAGTTTGTCCTACCAATCGTTCGTCGTTTTTGTTTACTGCCACTATACTTGGTGTAGTTCGAGCTCCTTCGATATTTGTTATTACTGCTGGGTCACCACCTTCCATCACTGCCATAGCAGAGTTGGTGGTTCCTAAGTCGATTCCTATTATTTTAGCCATTATTTTTCTCCTTTGTTATTAGTATCTTGCTGTGATTGCTTATTGTCCTTGCCGCTACTGACCTTGACTGTTGCTGGGCGTATGACATTCTCTCCCATCTTATAGCCAGGCGTCAAAACTTCTACGATAGTGTCTGGTGGTTTATCACTCTGAACATGCTCCAATGCTTCATGCTGACTATGATCAAACTTTTCGCCAATGGGCTTGTAAGTAGAGATGCCCATATTTTCCAATATGTCCAACAACTGCTGACCTACATACAACATACCTTTGGCCCATGAGTTGTCTTCTAATTCTTGAGGCAAGTGAGCAGTAGCCCTGTCGAAGTTATCTAGCGCTGGCATCAGCTCACTGAGTACAGCTGCTTTGGCTGTACTAAGCAACTCTGACTTTTCACTAGCCTCACGCTTCTTGTAGTTTTCAAATTCTGCTTGCAAGCGTTGCAAATGGGCTGTAAGCTCACCTATTTGCTGTTCATATTGCTCAACTGATTTTTTCTTCTTAATAATTGGTTTTTTGGGTGATTTATTATTTTTCACAATTTACTCCTGGAATACTTGTTCTAAAGCTTCGGTTGTTCCTTCTACAAGATTGATTACTTTGTCATAACTCTGTCTGGTAGGTCCTACTATGCCGATATAGCTATAGTCTGAATATGGGCTAGTAAACCGGTTGACCATCATTGTAAGTCCACTGCTGCGTACTACTGGATTTTCAGCACCTATATATACTTGTAATGAATCTATTTTGGCACTAGTGAGCCATTGTTGAATGGCATCTAGAAATCTAGCTGCCTGCAAGGCATTTACTTGGTCCATGAACTCCGGTTGAGAGAAGAGCTGTCCCATACCATGGAAATATACTGAGTCACTTAGTGTGGCAAAGGCCATATTGCCTGTCAGATCACTTAAAGTCTCTGCGGCAATCTTAATAGCTCCATCAGTACGATCCTTGAGGCTATCTACGCGCTTTGCAATTGTCTGCACACTTTTGTTTGATTTATCAGATCTATAAGCCGCTAGATTGTTTACAAAATAGCGATATCCTTTATCTGTAGGTACACGGCCACTAGAAATATGTGGTTGAAATATATAGTCATTTTCTTCTAGTACCGACATCTCGGATCGAATAGTAGCTGAGCTAAGCTCAAAAATACTCACGAGTTCGCGTGAACTTACTGGCTCGGCCGAATCTGCATAGAGCTGTATGATGCTAGCTAATATTTCTTTTTGACGATTTGTCATAATATATATGGTAATACCATTTATTTTGGCAGTCAACACTCCTTAGTGCCAACTTGTATTTATTATATAAAAACTAGCACTCTAGTGTCAAGAGTGCCAATACATTTTTATTCAATAGTTGATTTTTCAAGCTGTTCTTCTTCAAGAAGTTGAGGGTCATTGGGCTGTTCTTCTGGCAATGCTTCATCTTGAGTATCAATATCTAGCTGTTCGCTGGGTGCTTTTGCAGGAAGCGGCTTGAAGAAAACCATTCTGATTAGCAGAGCGAGCCCTATACTCAGTACTACTGCACCTAGTATCAGTAGTGTTTTGGCTAATAATCTTGATGTGTTGTTTTTACTCATTATTTATAAAATAGCATTAATCCTTCTTGAGTAAAACCATAAAAGCTTCAGCAGGAATATCTACTTTACCTATTTTCTTGAGACGTTTCTTGCCCTTCTTCTGCTTGTCCAGAAGCTTGTTCTTACGACTCACATCACCTCCATATAGTTTGGCTGTTACGTTCTTGCCCAACGCCTTGATGTCTTCTCGAGCGATTATCTTACTGCCAATAGCTGCTTGCAAACTGATCTCAAATAATTGTCGGGGTATAACGTCTTTGAGTTTTTCAATAATCTTTCTACCCAATGCCAATGCCTCGCTACGATGAGTGATCATGCTAAGACTATCTACCATCTCAGATGCAACTAATATATCGACACGGACCAAGTCTTGCTCTCTATAATCAGCTAAATCATAATTGAATGACCCATAGCCAGAAGTCACTGATTTGAGTTCATCATAAAAATCCGTAAGAACATTGGCAAGAGGGGCTTCAAAGCTCACAAGTGCCAAGTGTTCATCTATATAACTAAGATTTTTTTGTATACCACGAACAGAATTAATAAGCTGAATTATTGCACCAAGGTATTCCTTGGGTACTATTATCTCGCCGCTTATCCATGGTTCTAATATCTTTGCTATCCTACTCACATCCGGCAAATCAGCGGCACTTTTTACTTCCAATTTATCACCCGAAGTGGTCTCTACTTGATAATCCACGCTGGGATTGGTTATAACAAGGCTAATATTGAACTCTCGCTCTATCCTCTCTTTGATGATTTCGAGGTGTAGTAGACCTAGAAATCCTAGCCGAAAACCAAATCCTAATACTTGAGAATTTTCGGGCAAGTATTGTAGAGCTGAGTCATTGAGAGTAAGCTTTTCTAGCGCATCCTTTAGTGCTGGATAGTCTTCGGCAGAATTAGGAAAGAAACCAGCATATACATATGGCTTGATAGTCTTGTATCCAGGTAATGCTTCTACTGCCGGATGATTGCTATGGGTAATAGTGTCACCGACATTGGCTTCAGTAATTGATTTGAGATTGGTCACTACATAGCCAGTTTCTCCAGAGCTTATAGTACCACTAGAAACCATGCTAGGACTGAAATATCCTACATCTACAGCCAAAGTGTTTTTATCAGCAATTATTAGCTTGAGTTGGTCGTTCTTCTT